>Ga0255338_1002223_pt1 | contig 29825 bp, 28 predicted proteins | sample MeOH1_35cm_T4_19_FD_203715 | JGI IMG/M metagenome (GOLD analysis project Ga0255338, IMG submission 203715) | Sandy soil microbial communities from University of British Columbia, Vancouver, Canada - MeOH1_35cm_T4_195 | ecosystem: Engineered > Artificial ecosystem > Sand microcosm > Unclassified ... | reverse complement strand
TTTTCATCACCTCTTAAACAACATCGGGCTCACCACCGTAACGAGAAATCCCGATGATTATGGTTTGTCCCTCATTCTCGGAGGAGCGGAAGGAAAATTGTGGGATCTCGCCGGATCTTATGCTTCGATGTCACGCACGCTGAATCACTATAACGCAAGCGGTCAATATGCGAAGAGTGATTTTCATGCGCCGACTTATCTGCATAATTCAGATACCACCGAAGCCCCTGCTTTCACCAATGAAACGGGTGTCTACGATGCGGCAGCGTTGTGGTTTACATTCGAAGCGATGGTGGAAGTAGAACGCCCCGGTGAAGAATCGGCGTGGACCTCGTACGTTTCTTCACGCCGCATTGCATGGAAAACAGGAACGAGCTTTGGTTTCCGCGATGGCTGGGCAATTGGTGTTACACCGGAATACGTTGTTGCAGTCTGGGTGGGCAACGGAAGCGGCGAAGGTCGCCCGGGATTAATTGGCATCAACACAGCTGCGCCGGTTATGTTTGACATTTTCTCATTGCTTCCCACTACAACATGGTTCGAAAAGCCGGTGAACGACATGGTGAAACTCGCGGTTTGCAGCGAAAGCGGATTCCGCGCGCTCGACATCTGCGATGCCGACACAATGTGGGTTCCGTCTGCAGGTGTAAAAACGAATTCCTGCCCATACCACCGGATTATTCATCTTGATGCAACCGGTCATTTCCGCGTAAACAGCAACTGCGATGACCCCTCCACCATGCAGCATGTCCCTTGGTTCATTCTTCCGCCGTCGATGGAATATTATTACAGGACGAAGAATCCGACGTATCAACCTTTGCCTCCGTGGAAAGAATCGTGCATGGGACAATCGTCGCACACCATGGAGTTTGTTTATCCGCGCGAAGAAACACAGTTGTATATTCCGGTGGAACTCGATGGAAAACCCGGACGCGCGGTATTTGAAGTCGCACACCGAAATTCAGGCATGAAAGTCTTTTGGCATCTCGACAACAATTACATCGGAGAAACCACGGGTATTCACCAGATGGCGCTGAATCCGGAACAGGGTGAACACACGTTGACCTGTGTTGATGAAAACGGAGAATCGATTGAGATGAAGTTTGAGATCATCAGTGAGAAAAAGTCAAACGAAGTACATTGAGTTTTATTGCGCTGTATTTATTTCATCATCCCGCGTTATACGTGATATGAAATGGATTCTCCCTCTCCTCCTTCTTCACGTTTTCAGTTTTTCCTGTTCCGCCCAGATGTTCATCTCAAGGCAGGATGCCGTTAAGAACCGCCTGCGGTCAGTTAAGCAGGTTGAATATTTCAACGGCGAAAACCGTGTTACCAGTTTTACACATTATGATGAAAAAGGAAGAATTATTTCGGAACTGAAAAGCGAGTACACCGATTCAACGGTCAACATTCGGCACGACACCACCATATTCTATTCCGACAGCAGCTGGACCCGAATCAACATGTTGAATCCTTCCGACAGTAGTCATACGATCTCCCGCTGGGATGGTCGCATAAGTATGCTCCTGAGTGAAACTTACTCCGAAGGTTTTGTAGTTGAGCGGTTCATTCTCGTCTCCGATTCTCTGCGTAGCTATACCGTACAGGAAAAGCTGGGCGATATTTTCAATGCATATATCATGCGTGTTACGAGCACGTATGATGAAAAAGGTCGGCTTACGGGGCGGACGTTTCTTGACAGCGTTCATTATGACAAAATGAAGTACGAGCTTTCCAGGGAATCTTATTCAATAAAATACGGAGATAGATTTATTGAAAGGACGTACTTCTCAACCGAAGACAATAAAACACACATCGAATCCCGGGATTACTTGTCGGTTGATTCTGTTTTGGATAGTCTTGTGATGTATAACAAGAAAGGGAAGATTCAATCAATACACTCATACTATCATTATCAAGACGGGAGCGATTCATTAATTATTATCCGAAACAGAAAGGGCGACACCACCTGGACCTGTCATGTATACAGAGAACCAATGTCCCGTGATATGCTTTATGGTGTTCCGATATTTTTTGACGGCCTCCCTCCCGCTTCACTTGTATCGCGGTTTACTTATGAGAAAGGCACCGTACGCGCAGAATTTTACTACCTGGAAAAAAACGGTTTGGTTTACGAACAGATTGAGACGGAAGGGGCGGATCAGAAAGAAATCCGGAGAATTCATTTCGAATACACTTACTTCGAATAGTCTCACACGAATTGCGTAGCAACACTTGCGGCCCGTTTACGTTAATGAACTATGAATCGGTCACACCTTATTTTCGTTGCAGCACTCCTGGTCAATATCGTGCAGATGACAGGGCAAACAATTCTTCACGATTCCCTGTTTGCAGCTCTTGGTGTGGCAAGCGTACGTACTGTCATCACACAGAACGGCGACACCACATTGAAAGAACTCCAACGGTACAATCCTGATGGTTATGAAACCGCGCTCCACTATTCCACCGCGCCCGGGAAATATAATATCGACATACATGATACATTGATAATACGTTCCGGAGAATATTATTCGTTGATTGACCATGGCGACCGCCGGAGTTATGATAGTTCTCACACCATCCACCATGTTGGTTCTGCAGATACTATAACAACTACGTACTTTAAAAGAGGAAAAGTAGTACTGCAGTACATTACTGTTTCTACCAAAGAAAGCGACAAAACACACCGTATATATTCAGATGAATCCAGGTGCACAATCATTCAGACCGAAACACGCACATTTGACAAACAGGGACGTCTCCTCGAAAAAGTGACCAGCGATACACTGGTGAAAGGGAAAAACCGGAAGGAACAATCGAACTACCATTACTTCTATGAGTACACTTCTCTTTTTGAAATCCAAACCGTGTACAAATCCTGCGGCGACTCCACATGTAATTCATATACCAGTTACCATACACTGAATAATTCGTACGATAGTTGTATCATGTATACTGATAATAAAGTAGAATGGTCTTCGGCAATTTACCGGGATGAAAAAGGCCGGGAAACACTTTCTGTCTCCCGCGATGCAAACGGCGTAATTACAAACAGGAATACTTCCGTTTACTCCCCTTCTTATGCAAGAACTGAACATGCAGATGGATCAGGATTTGTATTCAAAACCCACGAATGGTTTCTTAATGACAAAGGTCTGGTAGTAAAGGAGGTTGAAACAGATCACAAGTTTGGTGATGTCCGTACACTCTATTACCAATACACGTACTACTAGTTAAAGAGATATTTCCCTTTCGAATCGACCGTTACTTTCGGCAACTGTTTCTTCCTTTCAAACCAATCATAACCGGTCGAGAGATTATCCCAGAATGTATCAACAGCAGAATCCGTTTGTGCAGCTTTGATCCGTGCAAGATTCACTGCAGTCAATCGCGCGGGAAAAAGGTGGATAGGAATTTCTTTCTGTCCTGAATTTTTCGCCTCCACACACAGGACATACAGTTCCTTGATCTTGTCGTCCGTTATCGGAATACAACCTATCGTTACACAGTTGCCGTGAATCATTATTGCTCCACCCGGATCACGCTTGCACGCGAAAACCTTATCAGATGCATTCGGATAACTCACACCCAGAGAAATATAGAAGTTGCTGTAAGGATTAAAAACACTTACGTGATAAAATCCTTCCGGAACCTGGTAATCGCCCTGGCAACGTTTAGGTCCGGGCTCACCGGATGATTCACAGATCGGGTAAGTCGTGTACAGTTTCCACGTAGTGTCTTTCTTCTGTTTCACCCAAACTTCAAGATCTTTTTCTTCCTTGAATCCGCGGATGAAAACTTCCAGTTGATCAACAGCAACATTCATTTGCGCAAGATGCGACCTGATGGTATCCCACTTTTCTTCGTAGGCAACTTTCACTTTGGGTTTGGACATCTGTTCGGCGCGGAAAGTCCCTGCTTTTGCTTCGGGAAGTGTTCCGTAGGCAACAGAATCGCCGTTGACCAGGTATATCAACAACGCTGCAACCGGAAGAATGAAAATCAGTTTCTTCATTTATTCAACAGTTAAGACCTCCTGTTTCACTGAACGCTTGAGATGCTTCGGAATTGTGTCATTAATCACTTCGGCAAGCGCATTGACAATCGCCTTCTTCAGTTGCGCCCGATGTGTTACGATACTGATCTCGCGAACAGGTTCTGGCGTCCGGAAATAACGAACCGCTTCCTGTTGCTTCGGCGATAAAGCCGGAACGGCCAGCCATGGCAGGATTGTCATTCCTTTTCCTGTTTCCACCATTCTGCGAAGTGTCTCAATACTTCCGCTTCTGAATTCAAACGAGGTGCCGGTTCCGTTCTCTTTTTTCCTCTTACACAGCTGCAGCACCTGGTTTTTCATGCAATGACCGTCCGACAGCAACCACACGTCATTTGCATCAATGTCCTCCGTTTTCAATTGCTTCTTAACCCAAAGAGAGTGCTTCTTCGACAGGTACGCAACATAAGGTTCGTTAAAAAGAAACATTTCGTGCAACTGTGGCTCGTCAAGGGGTGTTGCCAGGATTCCGGCATCCAGTGTTTCTTTCTTGAGTTGTTCCGTAATCATCGCAGTGGTTACTTCTTCTACTTCGAGATGTACTCCGGGATATTTGTCAGTGAACCGGGTGAGGAACAACGGAACGAGATAGGGCGCCAGCGTCGGAATAATTCCCAAGCGGAACGTGCCGGCTACTTCGCCTCTTGCAGACGAAAGAACTTCCATCAAGCGGCTTTTCTCACGGATCACAACTCTGGCCTGATCAAGAAACAGTTTTCCTGCATCGGTCACAGAAACAGGCTGGCGGCTCCTGTCGAAAATCGTAATGCCGATTTCCTCTTCCAGTTTCTTCACCTGCATGGAAAGCGTGGGCTGAGTTACGAAACATTCATCGGCGGCGTGTACGAAGCTTCCTGTTCTGCCAATTGCGAGGGCGTACTCTAATTGCTGAAGGGTCATAGGTATTACTTATTGATTATCAAATATAATAAGTTCGTACTATGCGAAGAAATGACCAGTGCCAGTTTTCGCTTGTGAGAACCAAGATTGCGGCTTTCTTCTGAGACCCCAGATCCTCATGGTCAACAAACCGCAAAGACGCAGAGACGCAAAGGACCGCAAAGGCAATGTTTGTAAACCAGGTTACTAACAGGAAACAGGGAACCGGAAACTGGAAACTGATATTAACATTCAGGCGAAGTTGTTCACACCTCACGAATGAGGGCAACCACCTGCTTACCTTTGCTCTGTGAAAAAGCCATCTAAAATCGCGCGTATCATCCGGAATAAATACCTGCTGGTCATCCTGGCGCTTGGTGTGTGGCTTCTATTTTTCGACAAGAACGATTTATTCTCCCAGTGGGCGCGTCATGCAGAAGTGAAGAAGCTGGAGAATGATGTTCAGTACTACAAAGACGAAATCGATCGCAACAGAAAAGAAATGATCGAGCTTCAGAGCAATCCGAAGTCCCTGGAAAAATTCGCGCGGGAACATTATCTCATGCACCGCGATAATGAGGACATATTTATTCTTGTGCCGGATTCAGCGGCGGCCATCGAGTTCTCAGAAAATGAATAAAAACTTTTACCACCAAGACGCCAAGACACCAAGCTTTGTTTGTTCCCTTGGTGCCTTGGCGTCTTGGTGGTAAAAAAACTTTGGTTATCTGAATTCGCCGAAGACACTTCTCATCTCATCCGCAATTTCTCCCAGCGTAGCATACGACTCCACCGCTTTCAGAATATGCGGCATAAGGTTTTCGTCTCCACGCGCAGCACGTTGAATCGCCGCGAGATTTGCTTTCACCTCTTCGTTATTGCGTGATGCTTTCACCGCATTGATCTTGTCGATCTGGGTCTGACGGATGCTGTCGTCTATCGTCAACAGGTTGCCCATCGGTTTCTCTTCGGAAGTAAACTTGTTCACGCCTACGATGATTTTCTCACCCGTCTGAATTCCCGATTGGTATTTGTAAGCCGAGGACGCAATTTCATCCTGCATGAATCCGGCTTCGATGGCAGCAACCGATCCGCCCATTGCATCAATCTTGTTGATGTATTCCCATGCTTTTGCTTCTACTTCATCGGTGAGGGCTTCCACCATGTAGGAACCGGCAAGCGGATCAACCGATTCCGGAACTCCGCTTTCGTAGGCAATCACCTGTTGCGTGCGCAATGCGATACGCGCTGCTTCTTCTGTCGGAAGCGCAAGTGCTTCATCGAATCCGTTGGTATGCAATGATTGTGTTCCGCCCATCACGGCAGAAAGTGCCTGCAGCGTAACGCGGATAATATTGTTCTGCGGTTGCTGCGCCGTCAGGGTCGATCCGCCCGTTTGTGTGTGAAAACGCAACATCATTGAACGAGGATCTTTTGCACCCAGATCTTTGGTGATCTTCGCCCACATCCTGCGAGCTGCACGGAACTTTGCCACTTCTTCAAAGAAATTATTGTGCGCATTGAAGAAGAACGACAGTCGCTTTGCGAACACATCAATGTCCAGGCCTTTTTCAAGCGCCGCCTGCAGGTAGGCTTTCCCGTTCGCAAGGGTGAATGCCAATTCCTGAACAGCAGTTGATCCTGCCTCACGTATGTGATAACCGGAAATTGAAATCGTGTTCCACTTCGGAACTTCCTGAGCGCAGTACTGAAAAATATCGGTGATGATGCGCATGGAAGCTTTCGGCGGATAGATATACGTTCCGCGTGCAGCATATTCCTTGAGCAAATCGTTCTGAATGGTTCCTGAAATCTTTTTGAGATCAGCTCCCTGCTTTTTCGCGAGTGCAACATACATCGCAAGCAAAATAGACGCCGTTGAATTGATCGTCATGGAAGTGGTAACATCTTCCAGCTTGATTCCGTCAAATAATATTTCAATGTCTTTCAGGGAATCGATCGCCACACCACTCTTTCCGACTTCTCCTTCTGAAAATTCGTGCGACGAATCATACCCGATCTGTGTCGGCAGATCAAACGCAACCGAAAGTCCCGTTGTACCGTTATTCAGCAGGTAATGATAACGCTTGTTCGATTCTTCCGCCGTGGAAAAACCCGCATACTGCCGCATCGTCCACAACTTTCCGCGATACATATCGGGTTGAACCCCACGTGTGAACGGAAATTCACCGGGTTGCTCCTCTTCTCTGTCTTGCTTCGGATAAACGCGCTTGATCTCTATTCCAGAGTCCGTTTCAAACTTCTTTTGATCTACTTCCTTCGACATCCGGGAAAATGTGCTAATGTGCTGGTTAGTTAATGTGCTGATCGCTGTGTAATCATTAGCAAATTACCCCATTAGCAGATTAGCAAATCAGAATACCTGTCCTACTTCCTTCTTAATATATTCCAATGCCACCTGCGTCGGCATCTTCTCGATCTGCTGTGAAATCTGAAGAATCATTTGCGAGAGCTCCACACCCGTTGCTGTGTCAGGAAGTTTTGATGCTGCTACATTCACGAGTTTGGTGATTTCTTCTTTCGCTGTCTTCACCATTTCCCACGCGTGGTTAGACATATAAATCTGCTGGGAAAGATTGTGTTCAAATTCAGTGCGGATCACTTTCGTTAATTCCGACTGCAAGAGCCGCGCGCTCATTCCGCTTTTGTGTACACGCGTCACAATCATGTGCGGGTGGATGCGCTCCAGAAAAATCGCGAGGCGCTCGTAGGCCTGCAAACGCATTGGTGTAACCACGCCCTGATTGGCCAGGCGGATTTCCGCCAAACGTTTACGCGCTTCGGTATCAAGGAAATGGCGAACCGTGAGGAAACATCCCAGGAAAACGATTACGCAGGGAATTACAATCTTCAGAAGGTCAATAATCAGCTCGAAATTCATAGAGTTTGCGTGAATTCCGGTAAAAGTAGGAAAATAGATGGGAGTTTGGAGATCGGAGACGGCAGAAGAGTTGAGTAGAAATGCCCAAATCTTCTCATAAAACGCAACTTTTGGGCATTTTTCAGTAAAACCCGCGGTTCGCTCCGTCCTCCCGCCCCCATCTCCCATCCCAAACGTAACATCCTGACAGCGAAACTCGTAAATTTGGTACTGCATGAAAAAAGTTCGTGCCTTATTTACTTGCGCCTTACTTGCGGTAGCCGGATTCGGTTTCCTGCAGCAATCGTCGCGCGTAGAACTCTCGTACAAGGAATACCTCGGTTTCTCGTTGATGCCCGGAGCCAATAGCACTGCGGTTACTTTTCACATCGTCAGGAAGTGGGATGATCCTGGCAAGCCCATCGAAGCAATCAACATTTCCCAGCAGGAATTTATGCGTATTGCCAGCGGATTCCAGGAAAGCGGCGCTAATCCGAAAAAAGAAAATCTCTTCGCCGCCAACGGCATGATTGACTGTGGCTGGTTCAACGACACAATCATTAAAGGTCGTTTTTATGAATCAGGAAACCGCTGTAACACGATGAACGACATCTGGCGTTTGCGTTATGGCGAATGGCCGTTTTACATTGCGCCTCCGCGCGCTACTGCCAATAACGGAGGCGGTGCGAATACACTCACACCATACGGTCCGGGTCCGGGTTGGGCGCGCAAACCTCTCATGCCTTCTGAAGGTCAGCTCGAAATTCTCAGGGGTTACGGCCCGGTTGATCCGATGGTAGATGCCATCTGGGGACCGAATGCGTTCCGACTCCTGAAAGACATGCAGGACGCGGGATGGGTAACCACTTACCGCGGCTCATAAGTTTCCATTACCACTTCACGTACTATGTGCAGATTTGCAAATGTGAAAATCTGCAGATTCGATTATTGTCAGCAGCTAACACCAACAACATTTGCACATCTGCAAATCTTCACATCTGCAAATCAACCGTACATTTGTGGCATGATCCGACAACTCGAAGATTTCTACACAGAATGGGCTTACGAAAGTGACTCCACCCTCAAACTTTTTGCACTGATTGACGAAAAACATTTTCATGAACAAGCGCATGAACGTGTGCGCAGCTTGTCGCGGCTTGCATTTCACATTACGCACACCATTGGTGAAATGATGGCTCGAACGGGTTTGAAAATCGAAGGCTTCAGTGAAGAAGATGATTTGTACTGGACCAAAAAGGAACTCATTGATGCATACAAACATTTCGCGGATTCTCTTGTGGAACAGATGAAAAAAAACTGGAAAGACGCCGACCTCGAAACGAAAGACAATATGTACGGAGAAGAATGGAAACGTGGCACAACTTTAAGTGTGCTGCTCCGCCATCAGACTCATCACCGTGGTGAAATGGTTGTAGTCATGCGTCTTCTTGGAATGACTCCAATCGGAATGTACGGTCCGGCAGCGGAAGAATGGTCGGCTATGGGTATGCAGCCGATGCCGTAATTAAAAGATTTAAAAATTCAAGCATTCTGCCATGTATAGCTGCTGTCACCAACAGAATTTTTGAATTTTTGAATTTTTAAATCTTTACCTTCGGCACTCGAATTTCCCTTATGGCACAGCACCTTTCTGACCGTATCAACAGGCTGAGTGAATCACAGACAATAGCCATGGCCCGCAAAAGCCGTGAATTGATTGCACAAGGAGTTGATATCATCAGTCTCAGTCTGGGTGAACCCGACTTTCACACACCCGATGCAATCAAAAAAGCTGCGCATGAAGCCATCGATTCCGACTTCAGCTACTACACACACGTTTCGGGATACCTCGAATTGCGGCAGGCGGTAGCAGAGAAATTCAAACGCGACAATAATCTCATTTTCACTCCGGATCAGATTGTAATTTCCACCGGCGCCAAACAATCCATTGCAAATTGTGTATTGAGCCTGGTAAATCCGGGGGATGAAGTAATTGTTCCTTCACCGTACTGGGTGAGTTACCTCGAGATCATCAAACTGGCAGAAGGCAAATCGGTGGTGATTGATGCCGGAATTGATAACAACTTCAAAGTTACTGCCAGGCAGATTGAAGCGGCGATTACACCGAAGACGCGGCTGATTATGTTCAGCACGCCGTGTAATCCGACAGGATCTGTGTATTCACGTGAAGAGCTGAGAGCCATTGCCGAAGTCGTTGCAAAACACGAAGGTGTTTATATTATGAGCGACGAAATCTACGAGCACATCAACTTCGTTGGAAAACACGAGAGCATGGCGCAGTTCGATTTCATTTATGACCGGGTGATCACCATCAACGGTGTGTCGAAAGGATTTGCAATGACCGGATGGCGCGGAGGAATTCTCGCGGCGCCGTTGTGGATTGCCAAAGCTTGTGATAAAATGCAGGGACAATTTACTTCTGCAACTTCATCCATCACACAGAAGGCAATGTATGCCGCAATGAAACTTCCCGCAGAGACAACTCACGAAATGCGTGATGCATTCAAACGTCGCCGTGATTTAGTGCTCGCGGGACTGAATGAAATTCCCGGAATGAAAACGAATGTCCCTGACGGAGCATTTTACGTTTACCCGGAAGTGAGTGCATTCTTCGGAAAGAAGTATGGTAATCACACGATCAGCAATGCAACTGATCTCAGTATGTACCTGCTGGACGAAGCACACGTAGCGATTGTTCCCGGAGCTGCATTCGGCGAAGACAAATACATACGCATTTCCTATGCAGCCGCTGATGAAAAACTGAAAGAGGCCGTGAAGCGGATGAAAGCAGCATTGGCTAAATTATCTTAACAAGATTTCCCTTGGCACATTATACCGACAAAGAAATCCGTTCTCTCTTCGAGAAATTCAATAAACTTCGCGTACTTATCATCGGCGATGTAATGATCGATGATTACATGTGGGGGAAAGTTTCGCGCATTTCTCCTGAAGCGCCGGTGCCGGTGGTATCCATCACCAGGCACGAACAACGCCTTGGCGGAGCAGCAAACGTGGCCCTCAACGTGAAAGCACTGGGTGCAACTCCTATTCTTTGTTCGGTGATCGGTGTTGACAAAGATGGCGCCCGTTTCCTGGAACTGATGCAGGAACAGAAGCTGGCCCCGAAAGGTATTCTCAAGAGTCGCGACAGAATTACGACTGTGAAGACACGCATCATCGGGAACAATCACCACATGTTGCGCGTGGACGAAGAAATTGATGAGGACATCACCGGGCACGAGACTGATCTTTTCGAAGAACGGATTGCTTATCTTCTTGAGACGCAGAAGATCGATGTGATCATCTTCGAAGATTATGACAAAGGTTTGATCACTATTCCGTTGATCAGGTCAATCATCGGCCTTTCACGAAAGCTGAAAGTTCCGGTGGTGGTCGATCCGAAGAAAAAGCATTTCATGCACTACCAGGGGGCAACGCTTTTCAAACCGAACCTGAAAGAGCTGCGCGAAGGATTGAAATTCGATTTCGATCATACGAAAGAAAAGGAGCTCGCAAAAGCAGTTGAAATGCTGAAGGCCAAACTGAAGATTGAACTCGCGCTCATTACTCTTTCCGAACATGGAATTTATGTTCACGGACGCAAGGTGAAGAAACGGATCCCGGCCCATTTCCGGAATATCTCTGATGTTTCCGGGGCAGGTGATACGGTTGTGAGTGCTGCAGCAATGTGTCTCGCGGCGGGCGCAAAACCGGAACTCATTGCGGAAGTATCTAACATCGCCGGCGGATTGGTCTGCGAAAGTGTGGGTGTTGTTCCGATTGACAAGGACCAGCTTGAGGAGGAGTGCCTCCGGATGCTGGTAAAGAAAAAATAATCACGTATCAATTTCATGGCCGATATTTTCTCGATCGATTCCCCGGTGGGTCCGATTCACATCTCCAGCGAAGACGGGAAAATTACAGCAGTAGAATTCCGTGCGGCGGAGCTTGAAAGAAATTGTCCGGAATCCCTAATTGAAAAACAATGCGCATCGGAACTTGCTGAATACTTTGCCGGAAAGAGAACGGAATTTACTTTTCCGATGGAACAACCCGGAACTGAATTCCAGAAACGCGTTTGGGACGAGTTGGTGAAAATTCCATTTGGCAAAACAATTTCTTACCACGAGCTCGCAGTACGTTTGGGCGATCCGAAATGCATCCGTGCTGCCGGAACAGCCAACGGAAAAAACAACATTGCGATTATTGTTCCCTGCCACCGTGTAATCGGAAGTGATGGATCACTCACCGGTTATGCAGGCGGAATGGATAAGAAAGAATGGTTGTTGCGACTGGAAGGGTCATTGCCGGGAATGAACCAGACTTCTTTATTCTGAATGTCTTTCGTGGTCTGCTACATGAACACACAATTGAAGCAGGAGATTCCGGCACGTTTTCTGTAATTTGATAAGAATGAATTATAAACTGGTACCTGCACTCTTCATTTTGATTCCCGCCCTGTCTGTTGTGTGTGGATTTGCGCGCGCAAAAAGCAAAGTGAAATTGTACCAGGTAAGCGGGACTGTTCTGATCACTCACGATTATTGCGGAGGTGCGCGTCTTGCCGAAGACCAGGTGAACAAGCAGACCTACCCGGTTGCCGGAACCACACTTTACATCTGCCGCCAGGGAAGCGACGGGAATCGCCAGCACTACTTTGACTCCATCGTTTGTGACTCGGCCGGACACTTCACCACAAAATTACCTGCGGGAAAATATTGCTTTGTGCAGAAATGGAGAACTGAACCGTTAGTTTATCCTGTCAATACAAAGTTTGAAACATGGGACACGGCGTGTTACCGGCAGGACTACAATAATTCCGATTTTATCCTGACCGTGAAAGGAAAAATGCCGGCAGTGAAAATCACTTTGCGACGCTATTGTTCATGGACAAGACCGTGCTGCACCTTCACGGGTCCCCTTCCTCCATCTGCACCACCAACGAACAGAGGTGGAAATCAGCCTGGACACCAGGAGTGACTGTGCGCAGCAGAAATCTGCTACGGCCTGCTGCCTACTGCCTACTGCCTGCTGCCCAACTGCCTACTGCCTACTGCCTGCTGCCCAACTGCCTACTGCCTACTGCCTACTGCCCAACTGCCTACTGCCCAACTGCCTACTAATTCATCAGTTTCCACAGCTCATCCTTCAGCTTCATCAGATTTTTCTGTGAGTGCGCTGAGAAGATCACGTAAGGAATATTGAATTTCTTTGCGAAACGTTTCTGAAGATCTTTGTCCGTTGCTTCGTACAGCTCTTCATCCAGAAGATCGGCTTTCGAAACTGCCAGCATACGTTTCTTGTCGAGCAGCTCAGGATTGAATTGCTCCAGTTCATTGAGAAGAATTTTATAATCTGCCACAATATCTGAACTATCTGCAGGAACCATGAACAACAGGCACGAGTTACGTTCGATGTGACGAAGGAAACGCAGACCTAATCCTCGCCCTTCGTGCGCACCTTCAATGATTCCGGGAATATCCGCCATCACGAATGATTTATCATCGCGGTACTTCACCATTCCAAGGTTCGGAACAAGTGTGGTGAACGGATAATTTGCAATCTCCGGCTTCGCTGCAGAAACAACGGATAGCAAAGTTGATTTACCTGCATTCGGGAATCCAACAAGGCCGACATCTGCAAGTAATTTCAGTTCGAGTACAAACCATCTTTCAATTGCAGGTTCACCGGGTTGTGCAAATCGCGGAGTCTGGTGAGTGGAAGTAGCAAAGAATGCGTTCCCCTTTCCTCCTCGTCCGCCTTTCACCACCATAAATTCCTGGCCGTGTTCTGTAATCTCTGCAAGTACTTCTTCTGTCTCGCCGTCCTTGATTACGGTTCCGATCGGCACATCAATGAATTCATCTTTACCTTCAGCACCTGTCATGTTCGATCTTCCGCCATGTCCTCCGTCCTGAGCGAGTACATGTTTACGATATTTCAGATGAAGCAGTGTCCACGTCTGATTGTTTCCACGCACAATTACGTGTCCGCCACGACCTCCATCTCCACCATCCGGACCGCCTTTAGCTGTTAAAGCTGTGCGAAGCAAGTGTACAGAACCTCCACCGCCTTTTCCGGAGCGACAGAGAATCTTGACATAATCAATAAAATTTGAATCCATTCGGGTGCAAAAGTAGGCATTTATGTGCTGTCAAGGTTTGTTTACCCCGTGAGCATGACTGCGGCCGCCCTACGTAATCACCACTCTACACCACCATCCGTTCTGATTCAAACGGCATAAACCAAACAGTTCGGCTTTACACCCGCATCTGACGTGTCCATGTTCCTTCAGTCAGTTCCGTGCAGGACTCCGGCATTTTTTCGCACAGAAACGGGCTAAACCAGCACATTCTCTGTAATGATCCTGATCAGTGAATACACGTTCCCGCATACAAGCTCCGAAGTACATGCAGCTCACTCGTCCGTAAGACTTGCTCCCGGACTCATCAACTTCCCTGATGCAACACATTCCAATCTGAATGGCGTATACCGCTTCGCGATGGAAAATACTTTACGGTCAAAACGAGAGATTGATAACCCTGAAACTGAACGAGGGAAGTTCTGAAACACTTCACGCAGGGGAAGATCTGCGAACAACCGCAGATTCATTTGAACCAACGACTATTTTTTTTCAAGGTCCATTCCGCAAACCGGGCAACTTCCGGGTTCTGCAAAAACCTTTCCTTCACACTTCATCGGGCATTGGTATGTGCTGTCACCGGCAGGAAGTTCAGTTTTACATTCTTCTTTCACGGTCATGAAACGGAAGGAGATTCCGGCAGTGAACTGCACTTCAGAGCCTACCTGATTTTTTGTAACGTATTGGTAAATCGGAATCTCACTCAATGCGTAAACGGTCAGATTACCGGTGAAATTATACCCGATCTGCGGAATAAAAAACACTTTCCGGCTGCCTGTCGCTTCGGGATCATACGACGGATAATTGTACAGGTAAACAGTTTCGTTGAGCTGCATGTGATCTATCCATTCGCCCTTCACAGCTAAAGTCAAACCGAGCTTATTGAAAAATGTTCTGCCTGCAAACAATCCGATGCCGGCATAATCCCCCATCTTCTCACCAACCGGGTTCCATCCTTTATGAATGTAAGTCGCATTAGCGAAGACACGGAATTTTGTAGCAGGAAAACCGCGATAGAAAAATGCATACCCGATAATATCATTTGCTCCCGATGAGGTCTGAACTGAAAGCGGCTTGGTCACATAATAGATATCACCGGAGAATGGTTCGATATGACCAATTGAATCGTTGTATTTTCCCACCGGTATTTTCACACCTAAACCAAGTGTCAACTCCACGCGTTTGTTTTCCCCGGTCCGGTTAATTACATCGTACCGCGGAAATAATATAACATCACCGAATCCGGAAGAATTAATCGTATCGACCCGGTGAAGTCCTACCTGTGTTTTGTTCAGCCAATATCCTGCTTCAACCGACATTGTAAGATCCTTCGTTAAGCCGTATGCCAATCGGGTATAAACGTACTGTGAACTGTAACCGTCGAAGTAAAACGCCGTGTCCCGCGCGTCGGCCCTGTAAAAACGGTCCGTGCTGACGAACTGAAAATTCGTATTGATTTCGATCTGCCTGTTCTGTAACACACCTTGTGAAGTTCCGCCTGCAATCGGGCTGCCGCTGCCGCCACCACAACAGCCCTGAGCCATTGCCGGGTACACACTCAGTAAGACTATCGCACTGCAAAAAAGAAATCTGAAATTCATCGTTTGAAATATTAATCGGTTACTTCCAACCTCATCATGCGGGTTTCAGCAGCATCACTTACCTGAACAAAATAAATTCCTGCCGGCAATCCTGCCACACTGATTGTAACAGTATGTTCACCCGGTTCCAGCATTCCGGAGAAAACACATGAAACAGTCTGACCGATCGAGTTCACCAGTTCAACACGCACATCCGCCGCTTCACGGAGAGAAATGTTCAATGCAGTAAGCCCGGCTGCCGGATTCGGTGACAGCAGGAGGTCGTTGAAAACAGTGTACGGCTCGTTTACGCCCGTGAGTAACGCCGAATCAATAGCACTTTGCAGCGCCGGTGCATTCCCCGCTGCGGCATTTACTTCATTGAAATAAATTGTGTGTGAAGAACCTCCCAGCACTACAATTTTCGGCATACCTGGCGTTGCGTTGTAGTCCAGCATATTGATTGAAGCATCGGAAAAAGTTGTTGCTGTGATTCCGTTCGTTGCACACCAACCGTTAAGGGCAGTGCAATTCGTATTCGCGTAATCGTCGACGACATAAAGAAAGACCTGGCCGGGATTTGTGGATGCATAACTCAGTACAATATTGCTCGCGGTTAACGTAGGGCCGATGCAGTTTCCACATGGCATCACCCAGGAAATCACGATTACCTTTCCGGCATCCAACTCAGAAAAGAGATCGTGATTAATGCCGGCGCAATCGTTGCAATTGAAGTTAGTCGCCGTTTGCCCGAAAGCGGTAAAAGTCAACAGCGCTGAGAAACCCAAAGTCAGTAGAATTTTCATAAGGTTATTGTTTACTATAAAGTTAGCGGAGCATTCTGCCCTGAATTATGAGGAGGATCATGCCTGTTCCTGATTTGCGTATCATAAGGATAGCGCCGTTGTGGTCAGAAATCGGAATTTAGAGGGTTTTGTCGTGTCACAATTTATTTTTAGTTTTGTCTAAATTTAATTGGCAAAGACTTCTAAATTTCATGAAAACATCCTCCTACCGCTTTCTGCTGGCAATGGGCGCAATCGCTTTTATCGTGACCGCCTGTCAGAAACTCCTGCCGCCCGCTCCGGAACCTGACGAAATTCTCGACGGGCCTATTGATGGATTGAGCTATGCGCAGCACAGGCAGTTCTTATTGGGCGATGTTGCATTCAATGACAAAATATTCACTCCTGAAACCGGACTTGGTCCCATCTTCGTTGCAACGTCCTGCGGTACCTGTCATGCCGGCGATGGTCGCGGGCATCCCTTCACCACACTCACCCGCTTCGGGGAATTCGACAGCACGGGGAATATTTATGGATCCCTTGGCGGACCTCAATTACAGAATCGCGCAATTCCCGGTTACGATCCGGAAGTAATTCCGGTTTCAATGCCGCACTCAAACATTACACCTCCACCGAACACCGGACTGGGTTATCTCGAAGCCGTAAGCGATGCATACCTGCTTTCACTCGAAGACCCGAATGATTCGAACGGAGATGGGATCTCCGGTGTTGTCAACTGGGTAGTTGCTCCTTCCTTTCTTTCACCGGATCCCGATGCAATTACGTTGGGCGGAAAATACATCGGCCGCTTCGGAAGAAAAGCCGCCGCCATCAATCTTGTTCACCAGACGGTCAATGCATACATTCAGGACATGGGGATAACTTCAGGATATTTTCCTCACGAATTATTTCATTTCAATAACGGCTCTTATTGTACCGACGGAGTTGCTGATCCCGAAGTTTCCACAGCAGATGTAGATAATGTTGTATTCTATCTCCGGACCCTCAAGGCTCCGGTCAGAAGAAACACCAATGACCCGGATGTTATGGCCGGAGAAGCGCTGTTCTCTTCCATTAATTGCAGCGGCTGTCATTTGCCAACAATGCAGACTGGCCCCTCTTCCATTGCTCCACTCGCGAATACAACATTTCACCCGTACACAGACCTTTTGCTTCACGACATGGGACCGGGACTGGATGACAGTTACACCGAAGGAAATGCTTCCTACCCGGAGTGGAGAACACCGCCACTATGGGGACTCGGTCTTTCTCCGAATTCACAAGGTGGTGCCTATTACCTCATGCACGATGGCCGCGCACATACAATCGAAGAAGCAATCATCCTGCACGGGGGTGAAGCACAAGGCAGCCGTAATGCTTATGAAGGATTGAGCGCCGCTGAAAAAGCGCAGCTCATCAAATTTCTCGAATCACTCTGATGGAACGCCGCGATTTTCTGAAAACCTGCGTCCTCGCCTGTGGGGCCGGAACTGCCTTGAGCATTGCACTCGGAGGATGCAAAACTGTTTACGAAGCAACATCTTCGCTTGAGAACAACATACTCAAGGTGAAGAAAACCGAATTCACAGACGCCGAAGGGAAAAAGCGCTCATTCGTTCTGCTTCGCAACACAAAATCCGAATTTCCGATTGCCCTTTACCGTACGGAAACTGTACAACAGGATGTGTTCACCGCGTTATCTACCCAATGCACGCACAGCGGATGTGAAGTACAACCGAATAACGTTTCCCTCGTGTGTCCCTGCCACGGAAGCGAATTTTCAAACAAAGGTGCCGTGATGAATCCTCCGGCAGAACGCGATCTTAAACAATACACTGTAACAACCGACAATGAAAACATTTTCGTTCAGCTATAAACATTTCGCCATCCTGGTTCTCTGTCTTCCGGTATTTGCCATTGCGCAAACGGATTCTATTCCTGTAAGTCGCATCCCGGTGCCGGACGAAAATGCGAAGCCTGCGGCAATTCCGCCGGATACGACGAAACCGGTGATGAATTCCGATGCGATTTACAACCGCCCTTTCATGCAGGTCGGAAAAACTCCGATCGCTATCGGTGGTTACATGGAAATGAACACGAATTATTCCGGAACAGATGGGGTGTCTGAAGGTTTTTCATTCCAATTCCGGCGGCTGACGCTCTTCATGTCGTCATCACTCACCAAACGGATCCGCTTTCTTTCAGAGTTGGAATTCGAGGAGGGCACGAAAGAAATCAATATCGAATATGCCGCACTGGATTTCGAGTTTCATCCCATGCTCAATCTGCGCACCGGTATCATCATGAATCCAATCGGAGCATTCAACCAGAATCACGACAGTCCGCGTTGGGAATTTGTTGAACGACCGATTTCTGCCACCCAGATGCTTCCTGCAACCTGGTCAAACGTCGGGGCCGGAGTTCACGGGAAATATTATTCCGCGAAATGGACATTCGGTTACGAAGTGTATCTCACAAATGGATTTGATGAACGCATCATTGCCAATAATCATAACCGTACTTTTCTCGGAGCAACCAAAGCAAATCCGGATCGTTTTGAAGAAAGCTTCAATGGTTCCCCACTTGTTACAGGAAAAATTGCCATTGCACGACGGCATAGTTTTGAGATCGGATTCTCTTATATGGGTGGTGTGTACAATCGTTTCCGGGAAGACGGATTGATCATCGATTCAAAACGTCGTGTTGATGTTCTCGCTTTCGACTTCAATGCAGGTATATCAAAAACCGGAACAACTTTTACCGGAGAAGTTGCACAGGTCCTGATCGATATTCCCGGATCATACTCGCAACAATTCGGAGCGAGACAATTCGGTGGATTTCTGGACATCATTCAACCCATCGTGAAGAGAAAAATATTCGGCTGGGAAAAATCGGTGATTAATGCTGCCCTCCGTATTGAGTACACCGACTGGAATGCCGGAGTATTCCGCGAAACCGGTGGAAATATATCAGATCACGTTTATGCGATTTCTCCGGCGATCAGCTGGAGACCTTCCGGCTCAACGGTTCTGCGACTGAACTACCGCTATCAATGGAAGACAGATATTCTTGGAAATCCGGCTGTGAGAACCGCTGCGATACAATTGGGAGTAGCGGGTTACTTCTGAGAGAGCGGAACGCGGATTCTGCTATTCGTTATTTTCTGTTTGCTCATATTGAAGCACACGCTGATTTGCGAAATCCATACCGGAATTTTGCGTGATCAATTCAGGCTTTTCTCATAACATCCGATTAACCGTCCTGAATTCAGTTGCGTGATCCTGCAGGGAACTAAGAAGCTCCGGACGTGAAAACCGGAGGTCCGTCCTTACGCCCTGGTAAGTGAATCTATCTCCGCACAAAGCGACGAGAAAATCTGGTCAATCTCTCCTATTCCATTTACTCCACGGTATTTCCCCTGTGCTTCGTAAAACGACTGCAACGGAGCCGTTTTTGTGTTGTACTCATTGATGCGGTTCGCAATAATCTCCGGGTTCTGATCATCCGGGCGACCAGAGTCTTTGCCGCGCAAAAGCAAACGCTTTTTCAGCTCTTCATTGTCCACTTCCAATGCCAGCATTCCTGAAATACTCCATCCTTTCGTCGCAAGAAATGCGTCCAGTGCCTGCGCCTGGGCTGCTGTTCTTGGAAAACCATCGAAGATGAATCCTTTTGGAGCTACGTGTTTGTTCACTTCCGATTCGAGCATGCGGATCGTCACCTCATCAGGAACCAGGTCGCCTTTATCCATGTAACTCCTGGCGAGTTTTCCGAGTTCGGTTTCGCCCTTGATATTGGCACGGAAAATATCTCCCGTAGAAAGATGTACCAATCCGTATTTCTCAATCAGTTTTGCCGATTGAGTTCCTTTACCTGATCCCGGAGGGCCGAAGAGTACAATGTTTAACATAGAGAAAATGTGCTGATTTGCTGATGGGTTAATTTGCTAATGTCAATATGCAACACGGTTGCAGTCTGAATACTATTTTAAACTGACTTGCTTCTGAACTATCAGCACATTAGCCGATTAGCACATTAGCAAATTACTTTATCACATAAATATCTTTCAGGTTGCGGCCGAGCCCATCGTAATCGAGTCCGTACCCCACAATAAACGCATCCGGAATTTCTATACCGACATAATCAATCTTCACATCTTTCCTGTACGCTTCAGGTTTGAAAAGAAGTGCCGCGATCTTCACACTTGCGCATTTTCTCTTCGCCAGGTCATCCATCATCTGAACAATGGTATTACCGGTGTCGACGATATCTTCCACGATAATTACATCACGACCTTCCAGGGTCTCATTCAGCCCGATCAGTTCTTTCACTTTTCCGGTGCTTTCAGTTCCCGCATAAGACGAAAACTTCACGAATGAAACTTCGCATCCGTCCGAATCAATGCAACGCAACAGATCGGCAGCGAATAAGAACGCTCCGTTCAGTACAACAAGAAACAGTGGATTTTTACCTGCGTAATCGGAATTTATTTTTTTCGCGACAACTTTTACCGCAGCCGCGATTTTTTCTTCCGCTAAATACGGAATGAACACTTTGTCTCCCAGCTTTACTTCAGATTTCAAGGTGGGCAAAAGTAGCTAATATTCAGGATTCTCAGATTCAGATATTCCGTTCCAAAGTTGAGAATTCCGGGATCGCAGAATTATTATAGGCTTTCCTGTTGTCAATTAGTGTCAACTGTTCAAAACTTCGGTCGAAAAGAATGAACATTCGTTGAAATCGTACGTTAACTTAGTGTGTATAAGTTTGCGTCGTGAGCAAGGGTGATTTTTCTACTTTTGGAGCCCCGTAAAAAGTTGGATGGGTTAGTGAAGTTGGTTGAGTTTATCGGCCTGAACCAGCTAAACAAACCCAACTAACATAACAAACTGATTCTCCCCCTGATGAGTACCGAAGAGAAGAAAAAGTTCACCCGTCCAGGCACCCAGCTCTCGCAGGTTTCTCAGCAATTGTATGAGATCGGGAAACTGCCTCCGCAAGCGGTTGAACTGGAGGAAGCTGTGCTCGGTGCCCTCATGCTTGAGAAAGATGCTCTTACGGCTGTAATCGACATTCTGCAGCCAAAGAGTTTTTACCGGGAACAGCACGGACGCATTTTCGGGGCGATCCAGAACCTTTTCCAGCGTTCGGAACCGATTGATATTCTGACTGTAACACAGGAACTTAAACGGACCGGCGAACTCGAAATCATCGGTGGCGCTTATTATATCTCGCAGCTAACCAACCGTGTAGCCAGTTCGGCGAACGTAGAGTTTCATGCGAGGATCATTGCACAGAAATTCATCCAGCGCGAACTGATTCGTATTTCGAGTGATACTATCCGTGAAGCCTACGAAGAAACTGCCGACGTATTCGACCTGCTGGATCACGCAGAACGTAACCTGTTCTCCGTGGTAGAAGGAAATATCCGCAAGAACTACGACAAGATGAGTTCCCTCATCTCCCAGGCAATGGTGCAGATCGAAGCGGCGAAAAATCAGAAGTCAGGCGTGAGTGGTGTTCCGAGCGGATTCACTGATCTCGACCGGATGACTTCCGGCTGGCAGAATTCTGATCTCGTGATTATTGCAGCGCGCCCGGCGATGGGTAAAACGGCATTTGTACTTTCCCTTGCAAGAAATGCAGCAGTTGATTTCTCCCGCCCGATTGCTGTATTCTCCCTGGAGATGGCTTCGGTTCAGCTCGTTCAGCGTTTGATTTCTGCAGAAGCAGAATTACCTGCTGAGAAACTGAAGAAAGGTCAGCTGGTTGATCACGAAATGCAACAGCTTCACGTGAAAATCGGAAAGCTTTCTGAAGCACCGCTTTTCATTGACGACACTCCGGCCCTCTCAATTTTCGAGATGCGTGCTAAATGCCGTCGTCTGAAAGCACAACACGATATCCAGATGGTGATTGTCGACTATCTCCAGCTCATGACAGCCGGTAGCGATAACAACCGGGGAAACCGTGAACAGGAAATTTCTCAGATCTCGCGTTCACTCAAGAGTATCGCGAAAGAATTAAATATTCCGGTACTCGCACTTTCACAGTTGAGTCGTGCGGTTGAAACACGCGGTGGCGATAAACGTCCGCAGCTGTCCGACTTACGTGAATCGGGTGCGATTGAGCAGGACGCAGATATGGTGCTGTTCATTCACCGTCCGGAATACTACGGTATGACCCAGGATGCCGAAGGAAATTCCACACACGGCATGGCCGAGATCATCATTGCCAAACACCGGAACGGTGCTGTGGGCAGTGTGAATCTGCGCTTCGTGGATCGCCTCGCCAAATTCATGGACATGGATGGAGGATTCGATGGTGGCGGAATGGGTACATATACCAACGACAGCAATGGACCTTATGATCCGAAAGCCGGCCTCGGCCCGAATGATGATTTCAACAACTTCCCGACCGGTGGTGGCAATATCATTCGCGGTAGTAAGCTGAATGATATTGAGGAAGATCCTTTCTAGTCCTCCCTCGGCTCCGCTCGGGATGACTCGTACCACAGTTCAACTCTCTTCTGATTCATATACAGTGCCATCCTCAGCGCAGCCGAAGGGTGACTCGAACCACAGTACAACTCTCTTCTGATTCGTATACAGTGCCGTCCTCAGCGCAGCCGAATGGTGCCTCGAACCACAGTACAACTCTCTTCTGATTCGTATACAGTGCCATCCTCAGCGCAGCCGAAGGGTGATTCGTACCACAATACAGTTCTCTTCTGATTCGCGCACTGTGACATCCTCAGTGCAGCCGAAGGGTGACTCGTACCACAATACAACTCTCTTCTGATTCACGCACAGTGTCATCCTGAGCAGAGGCGAAGGGTGACTCGTACCACAATACAGTTCTCCTCTGATTCGTGCACAGTGTCATCCTGAGCGGAGCCGAAGGGTGACGCGCACCACAATACAGTTCTCTTCTGATTCGTGCACAGTGCCATCATGAGCGGAGCCGAAGGGTGACTCGTACCACAATACAGTTCTCTTCTGATTCGTGCACAGTGTCATCCTGAGCGGAGCCGAAGGGTGACGTGAGAAGAAGCAGCATCTGGACGAATGACGATGCTTCGTCCTGAAAGATTACTCCTCCGCCGATTCTGCGACTCCTATCCCGACGAATTCGCTGCGCTCTGCACTGATCCGGTTTTTCTGAAAGTAAAGTCCGATAGATCGTAGTACCCTACTTCACCGGCGACAGCACATAACCCGTACTTCTTCCTCCGCCTCCATCGCTCTTCAGTATTTTCTTCTTTATCAGATCCTGAACATCCCGCAATGCAGTGTCAGTGGAACACTTTGTCATCTTCGCCCATTTGGTGGTGGTGAGCTTTCCTTCAATGCCGTCAAAAAGTTTGTTGATCATCTTCCGCTGCCGTTCATTTATTTCCTTGTGCTCATGCCGGTCCCAGAACTTTGTTCTGTTCAGCACACTCTTGAGACGTTTGTCGGTTGCAGACAATGCTCTGTCCAGACATTGCAGATACCACACCACCCACTCGGTAATATCCAGATCACCCTTCTGTGTTTTTTCAAGCATGTGATAATACGTCGATCTGTCTTCCAATATCTGCGACGACATACTGTAAAACCGTTGCGCATCTTCATCAGACCTTGCCAGCAGCATGTCTGCAAGTGCCCGCGCAATTCTTCCGTTGCCATCAGCGAAGGGATGGATGGTCACAAACCACAGGTGTGCTACCGCCGATTGTATGACAGGATCCAACGCGTTCGGTATATTAAACCACGCCAGAAATTGCTTCATCTCTTTCTCCATCCGTGTTGCAGGTGGTGCTTCAAAATGCACATTCTCCCTGCCGATCCGACCGGAAACAACCTGCATCGGACCAGCCTTGTCCTTCCTCCATGCTCCAACAATAAAATCAACTTTGCTCTTTTTTTTCGTCTGAAACAACGAAGCATGCCACATAAACAACCGCGCCTTGGTGAGTGGTTGATCATACAACTGCGTCGCATCGAGCATCATTTCTACTACGCCATCTACTTCATGTCCAGACTTCACCAGCCCCGCGGTTTTAATACCCAGCTTCCTCGCTACCGACGACCGCACCTGTTCCCTATTCAGAAATTCACCCTCGATCTCCGAAGACTTCAACACATCAGCCGTGAGCGTAAGCAAAGTCGTTTCGCTTCTCGAGACAAATCCGAGCATTTCCATATTGCCTTTGAGCCGTCCCTGCCGGTGCCTGATCTGCATGAGCAAGGGCAACACAACCTGGTCGTCCCAATAAAAATCCGGCCAATCGCTTTTCTGATAAATGTACATTGCTAAATTTCCTTTCACCCAAAGGTATTTCTATTCTCCGCATCTTCCAAATTATTCTCCGCATTTTTGCGGTATTTAAAGTCATCTGAATGTAAATTTTCATTTACACAGGGAGCCGGTGTTTTCATTGGATAAAAGCAATTATCTGCAACCTATTCTCCGCATAAATCAACTATTTATGCGGAGAATAAGTGTATTTTCTCCGCATATTTGCGGCTTTCAATAACTCCCGCCCGGCCGGACTTAACTTTGAATAAATCCTCCCGCCTCCGGGTCCCTCAAAAACGAATGCCGTTGCACACCATGAGCAACGGCATTCTTCATGCACAGGAAAGGACTAACCCAACCCTTCCTGTCTCTACAGGATCACCTCAATTATAGAGGCAATCAAAAGGGCCAAACCTCCTTTGAGGAAGACATGTTTGTCGGTCACCGCCCACACAGTGGTTTCGACATAGTTGTCGCCTTCTTCAGCATGAAAAACGATTCTGCATTTTTGTTTTTCGAAGTTGCCAAGAATTACCGCGTTTTGTAAAGCATGATCGCGTTGTGATTTCTGTGCTTCGTTATTCAGCACCTCATTTGAGGAGAAATGCAATTGTGCAATTTCTTCCTTCTCAATTTTTTTTGGAGTCATGTTATTGTGTTTTTAAAATATGAACAATCCGTTCGCAAGGGAATCGGAAAATTTCACAATCTCAAAACACAAATCCTGGTCAGAACCGACCGTGTTGTATGTGCACGTTTATGTGCAAATTCATAAGCGCATTCCTTTCGCTGGATTAACAGTGGCTGTTGCACAAACGATTCCTGCGCCGGGTACTTTTTCACAAATTCATAATCGTCGTCGCTGGTATCATCGCACAACATGAAATCCAGAGTGCCGTCTGATTGCTGATCAAACTGATGGTGCATGCTGTTACAACCTGCCTCACGCGGTTTTCCTTCGGCCGTATGGAAGAAGATAAATAGCAGGAAAATGAAAAGCGTCCGCATGGCAGATCAAAGTTAAAATGGAAAAGGATAGGTCGAATGTTAATATTTGCAAGAGTTGTCTCCAGGTAACTCGCACTATGACCGTAGTCGGTCGGCAGCGGTTACCGCGCAGGGTGTACGCAAGCTTGTCCGGTTCCTGATAGCTATCATACTGCTGAGGGGCAGATATCCGAAATTATTTCCGCGTAAACTGCAGGATTATAACTACTTTACACCCAGTTATTCACAAAAAAACGCACTAACCGGAACACAGAATGAAAATTTACATTGGAAATATTCCTTACAGCACTACAGAAGACGATCTTCAGAATGCGTTCGGATCTTACGGAGAAGTAACATCAGCAATTATCATTAAAGACAAAATGAGCGGCCGTTCCAAAGGATTCGGTTTCGTTGAAATGCCCGATGATAACGCAGCGAAAAACGCAATCAGCGGACTCGATGGATCAGACATGGGCGGAAGAGCTATGTCGGTGAAAGAGGCTATCCCGAAAAACTAAATCTCCATGCCTGCCCTTCGGCAAGCGCAGAACAAGCTTGCTTGGCACACTGCCCGGCGATAAGAAGAAAATCAAAGCCCACGAGGTACGGAACAGGAAATGCAGTATAAGCGATACCAATAGAAATTCATGTTGGTCTCATCGCTTTAACGAATCTCCGTTTTCTCGTGGGCTTTGACTATGAAGTACATCACCGTATCTCCGCACCGCCGCGCAAAGCCTCCCGGAGAACCTCTTTCCTGTTAAGGTATATTAACGCAATGGCCTCCTTCCAATAATCGGTTTTGCCGTAACTTCGGTACAGTATTGGCTATCTGCAATTCATGAAACCCCGGCGGTTCACGAATTCCAATAAAAGAATGAGTTCCAATGAGTAAACGCTTAGGTTTTTCCGCTGTCTTAACACTCCTTCTGGCTTCCGCCCGCGCTGCGCAGATACTCATTCCTATGGACGACTCGCAGACAGATCACCTGCGTGCCTACGGAATCTGCTATAAGGTGCTCAACCGCGGCGGGGAAGCGCAATGGCTGCTCAATTACCGTTACGGTTCATTCCTTATTCCGTACACAAAAGAAGATGAGCAGGAATGTAAGATCATGAATGTTTCATTCGAAGTTATTCCGGATGTGATGGCCACAGGAATTCTCAATGAAATTTCTTCGCCCTCTGTGAACATGGATGCGGTGAAACTGGAGAAGCCACCAAAGATTGCCGTGTACACTCCATCCAACAAACAACCCTGGGATGACGCAGTGACCATGGTTCTCAAGTATGCCGACATTCCCTACGACACGATCTACGATGAAAAGGTAATCCAGGGAATTCTTCCGAAGTACGATTGGCTGCATTTGCACCACGAAGATTTCACCGGTCAGTACGGCCGTTTCTACGCAGGGTTCTCCCAGGCCGCATGGTACAGAGAAGATGTTGCAGCGAATGAAGCCATGGCAGCCAAACTTGGTTTCAACAAAGTTTCAGAAATGAAACTCGCAGTTGCCAAGCGCATTCAGGAATTCGTGGCGGGTGGTGGATTTCTTTTCGCCATGTGTTCAGCAACCGATTCGTACGATATTGCGCTGGCGGCTGAAGGCGTTGACATCTGCGATAAGATGTACGACGGCGACGGAATGGACATGCAGATGAATTCGAAACTGGACTACAACAACTGTTTTGCTTTTACGAAGTTTCACCTCAAAATGAATTCAACCGAATACGAGTTCTCCGACATCGACACTTACGGAACCCGTGTCCAGCGTGGTGTTACTGAAACGAACGATTATTTTTCCCTGTTCGAATTCTCAGCGAAATGGGATCCCATTCCTACTATGCTTTGCCAGGACCATGCAAACCTTATCAAAGGTTTCTGGGGGCAGACAACAGGTTTCGACAAGTCACTTATCAAACCCGAAGTACTCATCATGGGTGAGAACAAAGCCATCAACGAGGCGCGTTACATTCACGGTGAATTCGGAAAAGGTATGTGGACGTTCTATGGCGGGCATGATCCGGAAGATTACCAGCACCGCGTAGAAGAACCGCCAACAGATCTTTCCTTGTATCCCAATTCCCCGGGGTATCGTTTGATCCTCAACAATATTTTGTTTCCTGCTGCACGCAAGAAGCACCAAAAGACCTAGATCTCGGTTGTCTGCCACGCTAACCACATAGGAACACTGGTGTTTTCTAAAGGTGAATCAACAAGTTGATTCAATACACAGGACACATGAATTATTCTTGTGATCTATGTATTGATCCGCCAGCGGATCACCTTCTATGTTTCTATGTCCCTAAGTGGTTAATTTTCAGGATCTGCAGCCGGAGTTTCTTGTTCAACGTCCTCAGCCTCTACAGCGGCGCTGTTGTAAGTAAAATCAATCTTGAACAAGCGGTACGCCAACACTATTCCCGCCTGCTCCGGCTTGTCTTTGTCTACGGTGAAGCTTCCTTTGTTCACCTCACGATCATCGCCATCGTACACCACGTACTCACACGTGAGCAGCGAATCACTTTCCACAAATGTGAAGCTTGCTTCTGGTGCTGATTGTTCATCCGTGAAACCGATATCGCAGTCGGCAAGTCCCGCAACAATCTGTTCTTTGGTGCTCAGCTGATCTCTTCCGAAAACATTCCAGAGAACAATCGTGAGACAAACAACGGCTATTCCTGTTGCGGAAGCATATACCCATTTCGGCGAATGCCGTAAACGGAAATACCAACGCGCCCAGAAATACAATCCGCTGAGAATGATTACACCGATCAAAGTGAACACCGAGAATTTGTACAAAATATCCTGTACACCCGGGTGATAACGCTCACCGTCAACATTTACCTTGAAGTTGAGTTGCTGCCCGCTGTACGGAATCAGTTGCGGGAAGGTATTATACGCTTCCAATAGCCACTGCTGGCTTTCATCACCATCAGAAATCTGAGCCAGCGATTCACAGGTGCGGGCATAGAGCATATTGTCGAACTCGGTACGCAGGTCTGTACTCAGTTCACCGGCTATTTCATTGAGGTACTGTTCCGCAGTTGATTCATCTCCTTCCGAAATATATAGCCGCGCTAAAGTGAACTTGAGATAGTTTTTGATACCGGGCCGCGGATCATTCTCCAGCATCGCTTCGTAAATCCGGATAAAATATTGATTACTGAATCCATCCAGCATCTGCCACGTTTCATCCCATCCCAGTAGATTTTCAGAAGAGAACAGCGGATAAATCACCTCTGCACGTTCAGGATCTGAGGCAACAAGCGAAACCATCACCAGTCGGAAATGATGTATCCGCATTTTGAATTCAATCGCCTTGTACCAGTTCTTTGGATTGAGCCAGAAGTACCACTGATTGTTCTCGAAAAAATATTCGGATTCGAAGTGAAGGGCATTGATGTAATTCAGCACAGCCACAGAAAGATTGTATTGCTCTTTGCCCCATGTGGTCCCGATGTGAAGTTCCTGGAATCGCGCGGCGGTGTTCAGCTTGCGTTGGCTGATCGTCGTCAGACCTTCGTACATCAGCGAACGCGCGAGCGCAATGTTGTGCCATCCGTAACCCGGTGTTACCCCGTCGGCCTCGATGATCGCAGACAACAGACTATCTGCACGATCCGGTGTCGCCCGGTTGATCTCCAGCAATCCACGCATATAGAAATATTCACGCGTGTGCTTGTCGGTTGTATTATCGCGGTCTTCTGCTTCTTTGTAAAATTGTTCGGCCAGAGAGAACTCTCCCTTCATGTACATGTAGTTGCCGTAATTGTTACTGCTGTAGTATCCCGATTCAAGCAGAATGTTGTAATAGTAATCGGCCGAATCCAGTTCAAAATCGTATGTAAACAGAATTACTTTGTAATGGTAAGTGAAGTAATACCGGGATGCCATGAACGTAGGATCAAACAATCCCTGGTTGATTTCATTGTCGCGCTGAGTCTTGGCAATTGCCGAATCAAGACAGGCGTATGCCATGGAATCATTTTCACGGACAGAATTTTTCAGGAATGGAAAACGCTCTGAAGTATACATACGGTTGCGGTGATAAATCCACGCCAACGTATTCCATGATTCAACAGCCGCTTCGTACTGGAGATCATGATCCTTTACCCGGATGAGTACATCGTATGCATCCTGTGCTCTCTCAATATTCTGGTACGCACCAGATAGCCAGTTCGCGATATATGAATAATCATTCTG
>Ga0255338_1002222_pt1 | contig 29826 bp, 34 predicted proteins | sample MeOH1_35cm_T4_19_FD_203715 | JGI IMG/M metagenome (GOLD analysis project Ga0255338, IMG submission 203715) | Sandy soil microbial communities from University of British Columbia, Vancouver, Canada - MeOH1_35cm_T4_195 | ecosystem: Engineered > Artificial ecosystem > Sand microcosm > Unclassified ... | reverse complement strand
CATACACTTCCGTGGTGTACGGGCGGGTAAAGCCGTTCGGGTAGTCGCCCGGGTAGTAGTACTGCAGCACGCCGACGTCGTAGTTCCACTCCAGGCCGCCCAGCGTCACCGTGTTCTTGAAGCCGCCATAGAAGTCCATCTCGATCGGCGCCGAGACTTGCGGATTGCTGTCACCGAGCCAGCTGATGCTCGAGTTCCAGTTGCCCACGTAAAAGCCGCTCGAATGCGCGTAGTCAAACCCGCCCTGGATGGCCGGGCGGCGGTTGGTCTGCATCAGGCCGCGATAGCGATACTCACTGGCCAAGGTCACGTTGGCGGTGAAGGTGTGCGGCGAGGCGTCGGCGGCGGCAGCGGCAGCGGCGTCGGTAGGTGCACCGCCCTCCTGCGCGCTGCTCTGGGCGAATGCCGCGGGGGTGAGCCCGCAAAGCACTACTGCACTGGCGCTGACTGCAAGGGCCAACTTCTTCATGGGTTTGCTCTCCTTTTCCTCTGGCTCGGTACTTGTGTGTTTAAGAATGATTTGCGAAACGACACTCCTGCCACCATTACTGCAACTGCCGTGCCAGGCAGAAAACGACGATTACAAATTATTATTTGTGCCCATATAGACGCTTTGAACGACTGCGCTGGCTGGCTCCCGGCGAGCGCAGTAACGTTAAAAGGTGTTACCAGCCCGCGCCGGCGCTTTCCCGGCGACGCCTGAAGCGCGATAATCGGCCCATGCCGGCGGCAAGTGCCGTGCGCGCATCGCCTTCGTCCGCACCCCATTACGGTGCACCGCGATGCTGCACGCCGAATCCGCTCACCCCATTACACGCACCAAGGCGGTGCAAAAGGAGAATCACAATGAAGCCCACCGACCTGTTCAACGATTTCCAGGCCAAGATCAGCGAGGCCTTGCGCAACTCGCCCGCCAAGGACATCGAGAAAAACGTGCGCAGCATGATGACGCAAGGGTTTTCCAAGCTCGACCTGGTCACCCGCGAGGAATTCGATGTGCAATCGCAGGTGCTGGCGCGCACCCGCGCGCGGCTGGAAGAACTGGAAGCCCGCGTGCAGGCGCTGGAAAGCCGCGCGGCAGGCGCGTCCGACACGTCTGTTTCCGGCTGAAGCCCTTGCTGCGCCGCACGCTCGCCCAGGTGGTCAGATGAACCTGGGCCAAGATCCCGATCGATGGCCGCCGTATTCCGGCGGCCATTTTCGTTAACACATCCTTGACGCTTTCGGAGTGAGATGAGCCTCGCACTGCTGCGTAGCCGGGCGTTGACCGGCCTTGAGGCACCGCTGGTATCGGTCGAGGTGCACCTGGCCAACGGCCTTCCTGCCTTCACGATCGTCGGGCTGGCCGATACCGAGGTGCGTGAAAGCCGTGAGCGGGTCCGCGCGGCCATCCTCAACAGCCGCTTCGAGTTTCCCAGCCGGCGGATCCTCTGTTGTCAACCGCGTTTTTGGCTTGTTTGCTCTAGGTAGGTTTTCGTCTCTTTATCTAAGCAAGGCAAGCCCCGAAGGGGCGCGTCAGTATTCGAGTGTGGGGAAGTCCGGTACCCCCGAAGGGGGCTGTCCACAGCCTTGTGCTGTGGACAGCGGACTTGTCCATACGGGGTGCACCAAAAAGCACTATTTTATTTGCGCCCGTTGAAGCACTTTTATTGATGTGCGCTGATTCGGCGCTCCGCGCCAAAGCGACTGCTAGGAGGGCGCTTCCCACGACGCCCTAGTAGGCCAAGTTCCCTCGATGAGGAAGTTGCCCTGAAATGTAAGGCAACATATTGCCCGCTAACGGCCTAGCGCCATTCTTCTAGCAGGAACCTGCCTTTAGTTGCGGAGGGAATATGAGTAGTCACCCTGACACCGCTATGAGGGCTTCAGTGCTGAGCGTCCAAGGAAGCCGCGAGATGGCAGCGGGCCTCTTGTCAGACAACATTCTTCCCGAGCAGCCTTTTCGACGACAACCTATTTTCGACGATGTACCCAATCTCCTTCTTGTCGGCCTTCAGTAGGTACCGCCACACAAGGAGGAATTCCGCGAGCTCGTCGTTATCACAATAGAAGTATGCCGTGGGGACTTTGAGCTCCCTTGCGAGCTTTTCTGTGACCTCGAACGGGGGCTCGTGGACACCGCTCTCGTAACGGCTGATGCGCGCACTCGCGGTGTGTTCATCTAGGCCAATCCGAACGCCGAGTTTGTCTTGGGGAATGCCGACACGCCGCCTCGCCTCGCGCAAGCGGCGTCCGAATAGCGTAACCGGCTCCTTTTTTCCCATTCTGCGAATATCGTAGAAATCGCATTGCGTTTCTCTACGAAATTCGTAGAATTCTGAAATGGCAAAAAAGCGGCCAAACCGCTTGACAAAACCACCATTTCACGATTTACGCGCCATCAAGGGCGCTGTGGACAACTCGTAGGCTGACGCCACGGCGTCGCGACATCAACAGGCCGCTGAAGTGCAAAAGATTGAGCTCACCGACATCCCCGACGACTTCCCATGGCACACCCTTCCCGCTGCCGTTCCAGGCGTGCAGCCCAAACTCGGCGTTGTCTTTTCGGGAGGCGTCTACATTGCGGGCCAAACACCCGAAGAAAGATACGAGCGCTGGTTCATCTGCGAGGACCTTGCCAACCAATTGCTTCCCGTCGCTCGGAAGGACGCGACCAAGCACCCCGGGCATTCGCCGGAACAAACGCTCAGGCGCGTGCGCATCTCTGTGTCGCAGAAGGGCTGGGTCTCTGAAGCAGAGATGGACTGGCTCCTTCGGCGAATCAAGACTCTGCTGGAGTGGTAGGCCCAAAGATACCGAGTCGGGTCATAAATCAGGAGTAAGCAACATGCCATACCACGATAAGAAACGCGAAACGCGGACTTCCTGTTATGTACCGAAGCCAGCGCTATGGCTCGGAAGCATAGTCACGGACGTCCCGCCTCTGGTTCAGCCTTTGGGCCAGGCCATCTGCCGTACTCCAGACGAACTAATAATCAACTGGGCGCGCTTTGGGTGTGCCATGTACGCAGTCAAAGACTCGGACGACGGTGTGACGTGGTACTTCACAAACGATTTGCAGATGGCCGCCGCGCTTGGCCTCAAGTGGCTCGAAAAGGGCTGTGCCTTAGAACAGATTCCCGAGGAGCGGGATGGTGAGGTGGTCTACGCATATGTAGCGCGCGGGCTAGAGGAAGTGCCCGACCTTGAGCACCTTCTGTATAGCGATGGCCTTTGGAAGGCCGTGGGCGCAGACCCAAATGAAGCGGCCACTCCAAAGATTATGACTCGCTTCCGCATCGAGCTTTTCAAGCTCTTTGCGCACCGGGGAGGACCATTCGTCATGCTCGATTTTTTCGACCGAGACAAAGTGGGCGAGTATCTCGCAGATTGGGCCAATGAGTTGAAGTAAAAATGACCCGGTATCTTTCGCAGGTCATCGCCACGCTATACCGCCCCTCGGAAAACGATGTACAAAGGGCATTCGCCTTGTCGCGCGCGGCGGCAGAGCGCCTTCCGTCCCTTCCTTGGGTGGCCATCATATCGATTACAAGTCCCGAGCGTCCACCCGCAGAACTGGGCGGCTTTGTGCATGTGCTACGGCTGAGTTTCGCGGATGTAGATTTCATGAGTTCCGCGCTCTCGCCCAGGGGCCGTGCCAAACTCAACCACGCCTTCACTATCGAGCAAGCCCAGGCCATTCGGCACTTCGTTGAGACGCTACCTGGTAGCGTCACGTCAGTGGTCGTGCATTGCGAAGGGGGATACTCTAGGTCTTGCGCCATCGCATTGGCGCTTCATCGTCTATACGGGTACGAAGTGGAAATGGAAAGGCTGACTCAGGCTAATCCTTCCGTGCTTCAACTGATGATGCGGGATACCTTTCCCGCCCGACAGCGAAGGGGCGGTCGGGCATGACTACGGCGGGCAATCCGAATCCCCTCGTATTGGATGCTGCTGCACTGGGTCAGCTCGTCCGCCAACAGCGCCAATCATACGGGCTCAGCGTAGTCGATGTTGCCCTCGGGTTGTATATCGCTCCATTCACCCTAGCGAGGCTCGAGAATGGAGAGGCTGTAAACACCGACGTTCTCTTTCGCGCCCTGACAGACCTTGGCCTTGCCGTGTTGGTCATGCCGAAAGCTCGTGTCGGTGTTGCCCTCGCTGCCGTGGGCCATACGGCGAACTGGAACGTGAATTTGAATACTGCGCTGCCCGCCAGAAGGCGAAGCGCTGTTGCAGAGCTGCCGCCCGCAAACCATACTCCGACGCTTTTCCTCGGCTTCGACGGCACGTTGCATGCCGGGCATGCCCTGATGGATGCGCACGGCCAAATTTCGCTCGACTCCGGCCGACCGCTGTTTGAGTTTGCCCCGCTGCTGGTCGCGATGCTGGCACCCTATCCGGCTATTGAGATTGTCCTCACCACGGCCTGGCTGCAAACGCTCCCGTTTGAAGTAGTGGTCGCTCACTTGCCACCCGAGCTAGCGAACCGCGTGGTAGGTACGACCAAAGACATCAAGCCCCGATTTGGAGATATGAAGAATGGTACCGACAGGACTGCCACCATCGCGAGCTATGCCCTCGGCAAGGGGTTAGCGAATTGGTTGGCCGTCGACGATTCTGTGCACGGTGCCTACAAGTTCGGGAGAGAACCAGGAGAATTGCTGCACCATTTCGTTCTCCTCGATGCTGAACGTGGCATCAGTGACGAACAGGCTCAACGGCGGGTTCGTGCATGGCTCGCTGGAGTTCTGGACAGGCGATGACAGGCAGGCACTTTTCGCCAGGGGAAATGGAAGTCGTGATTGGCGGACTCCTCCGGACCCACCGTATCCATCGCAACATCGACCAGGTGACGTTAGCTGAGCGCGCCGGCATCAGCACGCGTGCACTGCGGAATCTCGAGTCGGGAAACGGTTCGTCATTGCACACCTTCTGCAGGGTCATCAAGGCCTTAGGCCGTGAAGGATGGCTCGATACAATTGCACCTGTCGCCAGCGTCAATCCTCTGATGCTCACCAAGCAAGCCACACCACGACAGCGCGCAAGCAAGCCACGGAAGAAGAAGCTGACATTCAAGGACGCGTTGGCGGCGATTCCGGACGTAGGAAAGGACAGAGACTTCGACCGCAACAACTGAAGCGTACCCGACTGCTAACTCGCGCTGATTGCATGCAGCTCCGCCCAGGATACCGGGGCGGGCCGCCACGGTTCGACCCTCGAGAGTTCCTTCAGCCATGCTGCAGCAAAGGCAGATGGCTCCCCCATAGGAAAAGCTAGGCAAGCACGCCTCGTTGCGTCGCCATGCCACGCAGCGCGCTGCTCGGTATCTCGGTATGCACCCGAAGCGATAACGATGCCCTTTAGCAGAGCCATCACTTTCTCAGGTGAATTTGCGTTGGCCGCGGCACCCACGAATACGTCGCGCAAAGCGTCCGCTAGCTCAGTGTCAGCAAGCGCAACGCTTAGCTACGTTGAAAGCGAAGGCAATCAGCCTTGGGGACTACATTCTCGCTGGGCGGCTGCTTCGAGACGTCGATGCCGTCTGGGCTGAATGACGTCGACCAAACGCACGCCGCTTTACGGAAGGCTGGCAGACGGCATTCCTCGCCCCCCGGGGCATTTTCCCAGTCAGCAGACCGTTCTGTTGACCAGCGCACTCACCAAAGCTCTATCTGCGACCAAAGGCACCTCAGTAATCGCATCTCTCTTTAGCCAGCGACTCCCTCGTGAAGCCGTGGCTCACGCGCAACTGATGCTCGACCGCAATCACCTGGTCCTGGCATGCAAACAACAAGTCGTCCTTGAACTTCTGCGTAGCGCCCTTGATGCGTTGAGCTTCATATGAAGTCTGCCTCGCGCGACAACGAAGAACCAACAGCGTCGCCTTGGGAGCCAGTTTAAGCTCCGCCTTGCCCAGAGGCTGGCATTCGACATAGGACTGGGCCATGCTGCCGTGGCTCGCTAGCAATGCCGAGGAAAGCAAAATTGAAGAAAAAATACGCGACATGAACGTGTAACACTTGGGGTGCCGGTCAAACATACCCGCCTTCGCAGGCTGCAAAATGCAATATGAGCTACTCGTTTCTGCTATCGCCCCCCGTGAAACGGCGCTTCCGCGTGACGACAACACCTTCCTTCGGCTCACTGCCGAAGCTCGTGCGCCCTTCGGGCCGAGCGCCTGAACCCATCTGGCGGACACCGGCCGGCACCTGAATGGTCGATATCGCGCTCTTGTAGACAATCTGCGTGCCGCCTGGCCCACTGAGCATCACTACATACTGGTCGAACGACTCGATTGAACCGGTCAGCTTGATTCCGTTTACCAAGTACACTTCGACACGCTTCCGCTCTTTGCGTGCTGTGTTCAAGAAATCGTTCTGCAGATTAGTGGGGATAGGCTGCATTTGAGGTGGCCCTCCGGCTGAACGCAGCACAGCGTCGCAAGCTGCCCTGCACTCCGTTAAGAACGCATATTTTCAGTCTGCTGACCTCAGTGCGGCATCGAGTTTGTCTACAATCTCGGCCGAATCCGCATCCTCTAGAATTTCATCCCGTAGCAGCGTTGCCTGCGCTGGCAGCCAGAGAGGTTCGCGTTCATGCCATCCGCGCTCCAAGCCGATTAGCAGCCCAATCGTTAGTGCTCCACCCAAGCCAGCCGCGTTGGGAGGAATTCCGAGGACTGTCAACGTCGCTCCTTTCGCATGAGAACTGGCCTGCCCGAGACGGCATTCCCGCAACTCAGAGAATCACTGGCCTGTCGCTCAGCTCGTTCATGCCGCCGGCCTGCGAGGGAAAATGCCTGCCCAGATGCTGGCTGATGGCCTGTATGCCGGCGATGACACCACGTTGATATTCGGCGCGCCGAAAGGCAGCTTCCATCTCTCGGCACACGGCATCCCACTCTCGAGACTCAACCTTCGCATGAATGCCACGGTCAGCAACAATTTCAACGCTGCGGTCTGCCAGCAACAGATAAATCAGGACGCCATTGTTATGTTCCGTATCCCAGACGCGCAGTTGAGAAAAAACTTCGACTGCACGCTCGCGCGCCGAGAGACCCTTGAATAGGCTCGTGCCGCTCAGGGCGCCCTCCACAGCAAAACAGAGCTGTCCGATATGCGTCGACTCGCTTGCTGCAATGGCATGCTCGATTGCGCGCAGGGTTTCCTGCGGGAAGGCTCGTCTGACCTGCCAGTGAGTCATCAGCAGATGCCTCACGATACGTTTGCCGTCTGCCATCACCACTTTCCCGAAGCACCACCACCGCCAAAGCCGCCGCCTCCGCCGCCGAATCCCCCTCGACCCGAGCCGCCACCATATCTTCCCGAGCGACTGCCGATACCCAGCAAGCCCATGTGCGCGCCGCCCACCAGCGTGAACAACAGTGCAATTGCGCCCGCAACGAACGCAGCAAAGATTGCGCCGGAAAGCATCCACGCGACCACGCCAACGGCGCCGCCTGTCGCGACTGCACCCGGGAACCTCCCCAGCATGGACCGCAATACCCCACCCAGAACCAAAGTGAGCACAAGAAGGATTGGCATCAGTTGCCGGACAGGGTCGCCCCTATCCCCTGCTGTTTCCTTGGGGGGTGGCAGAGGCTCTCCCTGGATGACTCCAAGCATACGGTCGATGCCCGCAGACACACCGCCGTAAAAATCCCCCTGCTTGAATCGAGGCACAATATCCGCACTGATGATGCGTTTGCTTGCGGCGTCGGTCAGGAGGCCTTCGAGGCCGTACCCCACCTCAATACGAAGCGTGCGGTCATCCTTGGCAATAATGAGCAGTGCGCCGTCATCAACGCGCTTGCGTCCGAGCTTCCATTGCTCGACCACGCGAAGCGAATATTGCTCGATGGTTTCCGGCTGGGTGGTGGGAACAATGAGAATCGCCACTTGTGCTCCCTTCTTCGCTTCGAAGGCCTGCAGCGTCTGGTCCAGAGAAGCCTGCTGCTCGCGCGTGAGCGTGCCACTCAGGTCCGTCACTCGCGCAGTCAATGATGGAACGGCAACCTCGGCAATGGCGCCGAGAGATACAAAGGCTGTCAGCGCCAGAAGCAGGCCTCGTGCGGCCGAGAGCAGGTTCACCTGGCACCCCCAGGGGCGCTGGCCGGCGTCGCACCGAATCCAACTTGCGGTGGCTTGGCGATGCTCGCTTCGTCGGCGACACTGAAATTTGGCTTTACCTTATAGCTAAACACCATCGCCGTCAGATTCGAGGGAAACGCGCGCACGGTCACGTTATAGGTCTGCACCGCCTGAATATACCGATTTCGTGCAATGGCAATCCGATTTTCGGTACCCTCCAATTGAGCCTGCAGGTCCCGAAAACCTGCATCCGCCTTCAGCTGTGGGTAGTTCTCTGACACGGCGAGAAGTCTGGACAGGGACCCGGAGAGTTGTTGCTGGGCAGCCTGGAATTGAGCAAATGCCTGCGGGTCGTTGAGCAGCGCCGGCGTGGCCTGGATGGAACCCACTCTGGCACGGGCTTCAGTCACCTGCGTCAAGACCTCCCGCTCATGGCTGGCATAGCCTTTGACGGTATTCACCAAATTTGGCACCAGGTCGGCGCGACGCTGGTACTGGTTGACCACCTCAGACCAACCCGCCTTAACCTGTTCGTCCTGCAACTGGATGGTGTTATAGCCACACCCCGTGAGGCTAACTGCGAGCAATGCAACAAGCATCGACCATATCTTGCGCACGAGACACCTCCATCCTTTGGCGGCTGCCTTGGAGAAGCCGCATGAGCCTAATAATTCACCAAGAAGCCGCCACTCGAGGAGCAGTTGCCGCCGCAAACCGGGTTACCACATTCATCCTAGGCTGCGTGGATAACAGGTATCTTGATTTCGCTCAACAACGGGGTAGTCGCTCACACATAGAGTTTCCAATAGGAGGTGCCGACGACAGTCAGGTTCGCCCGAGCACATGCTTGGGCGCCTCGCAGTGTGGGGGAAGGAGGTTTGACATGCTGACCTCGGAGAATATCGCGCTCTCCGTCTCGAACGCACCATCACAGTGGGACGCGCGCACTGAGATGTGCGAGCACAAGGGTATTGGTCATCCGGACAGCATTTGCGACGGGGCGGTCGAGGCTGGAGCCCGCGCCCTATGCCGGGCTTACCTCGAAACCTATGGGGCAATCCAGCATTTCAATCTCGACAAGGCATTGCTGATTGGAGGCATGAGTGCACCGAAATTCGGTGGCGGCGAGTTGCTGCGCCCAATGCGATTGATAGTCTCCGGCCCGGTTACCGAACTGCCGTCGGCCACGGCTGAAGCGGTCGTTGAGCAGGCCATTCGCGAGTACCTGACAGCGAGCTTAGGCGAAATTGGCCATCAGATTAGCATTGAGTCCATTCTGCGGCCTTCGGCTCCGAACCTCCGGCGGGTGACTGGCTCCTCAGTCCCACTGTGCAATGATACGTCCTTTGGTATCGGCTATGCGCCACATTCCAGCCTCGAAAGCTCGGTGCTATCTGTCGCGCACCTTCTCAGCTCAAGTGGATTCAGGGACTCTTTCAAAGCGGCAGGCCACGACTACAAGGTCATGGGGGGTCGACTGGATGCGCATCACCGCATCACCGTTGCCCTCGCGTTTGTCGACCGATATGTGCACGGCGTTGAGGAATACTTCGCGCTAAAGAATGAAATCACGTCGCTTCTTGCCAGGCACATCCGCCCTCTGTGTGAGATTGAAATCAATACCCTGGACGACCTCGGTGCCCGAGACGAAAGCGGAATCTACCTGACCGTGACGGGCCTGAGCGCGGAGCACGGCGACGACGGTGAAGTTGGTCGCGGGAACCGGGTCAATGGCCTGATAACGCCCTATCGACCAATGTCGCTGGAGGCTGCGGCGGGGAAAAACCCGGCTTCCCATGTCGGCAAGCTATATAACGTGCTAGCCCATAGGCTAGCAGCTCGGATTGAGGCCGACGTGGATGGCGTGGATGTTGTCATCGTCCGGCTCCTGTCTTCGATTGGTCGTCCAATCGACCAGCCGCAACTGGTCGCCATCGATGTGGCGGCGACAGATGGGCTCTCTGCCGCCCGACAACAGCAAATCCGTTACCTCGTCCGGCAGCAATTGGCGGAGCTTCCTGCCTTGGTGAAGGAACTGACCAGCGGCACGGTGGCAGTCTTTTAGGTCAGTAATCCCGACCCAGTCTGCTTACCATCGGTGCCGGTAGGACAACTTCAACGTCGTCTGCCCATTCTCGTGTTGTTCCGCGTTCAACTCCGCCGCACCCACGACACTAAATCATCGCAGTTGCAGCATTTCTTGATTGGAATCAAGAGACAAATTCGATGGGAGCCGATACTGAGAATGCAAATCATGCGTTGCAGGCTGCTACTCGCCATAGGCAGAGGATGTGATGCCCACGAGCTCCGCTGCCCCTTATGGGGACAAATACGGCGTTACCGATGCGCAGACGGCCCCAGCGTCCGCCCAAGGCACGGCTGCGCCCCCGCAAGTGGTGCGGGACCCGGTTTGCGGTATGGAAATCTCCCCCGGGGAAGCCGCTGCCAGCACGGAGGTTGACCAGAAGCGCTACTGGTTCTGCTCGCATCACTGCGAACAGGCTTTCCTCGCCAACCCAGCGCAATATATTCCTCTTCCGCCTGATGAGCGCAGCTCGGCAGGTGCCGGAAGCACTGCAACCCCGCTTGCTGTGGCGCCTGTCGCACCAGCGACCACATCGGCTGCCGGCGGCGCGAAGCAACTCGCCAAGGACCCCATCTGCGGGATGGTGGTCGACAAGGCGACGGCCCTGTCCACCGAGCGCGGCAACCGCAAGTACTACTTCTGTAGCGAGAGCTGTCTCCGAACTTTCGAATCTCCAGAGAGCGAGATGAAGGCCATGAAGACGCGCGTGACCATCGCTCTCACGGGCGTGCTCGCGCTGGCAGTGCTACGGGCAGGCGCCTTCCTGGCGCTGGCGGCAGGCGCGACCCTCCTGACCTGGGCGCCGATTCCAGCGTTGCCTTGGTTCACTTGGGGGATGTGGCTGTTCCTCCTGGTCACACCGGTCCAGTTTATCGGCGGGTGGAGCTTCTACAAAGGCGCGTGGAACGCGATACGCACGCGCAACATCAACATGGATTTCCTTATCGCGCTGGGCACCTCGGTCGCGTACTTCTACAGCGTCGTCGTGCTGTTCTTCCCTTCCTGGTTGCCAGTCAAGATTGCGGAACGGGATGTCTACTTTGAGGTGTCGGCGGTAATTATTGCCTTTGTGCTACTGGGCAAGTACATGGAGGAAATCATCAAGAAGAAGTCTTCCGCTGCAGTACGCCGTCTGCTCGACCTTCGTCCTGCCGTCGCCCACGTGCTTCGCGATGGGAAGGAAGTGGAGATTCCTGCCGAAAGCATCATGGTCGGCGAGCCGGTCATCGTGAAGCCGGGCGAGAAGATTCCCACGGACGGCAAGGTTGTGGATGGGCAGTCCAGTGTCGATGAGTCGATGCTGACTGGTGAATCCATGCCGGTTGAGAAAAAGCCAGGCGCCGCCGTGATTGGGGGCACGCTAAACCGTAGCGGTGCCTTTACCTTCCAGGCGACAAAAATCGGGGCCAATACAGCGCTCGCACAGATTGTCAAAATGGTCGAGGATGCGCAGGCCAGTACCGCGCAAATTCAGCGGCTGGCAGACCAGGTCACGGGCTACTTTGTGCCGGCGGTCGTTTCCGTCGCGCTGTTGGCCCTAGTCGGGTGGACCGTCGCCGGCCATTTCCCCCAAGGGCTACTGGCCTTTGTGGCCGTCCTGATTATCTCCTGCCCATGCGCGCTAGGCGTGGCGACACCCGCGGCGTTGATGGTTGGTGTCGGCAAAGGGGCGGATGCGGGTATCCTGATTCGCGGCGGTGAAGTGCTGGAGCGTGCGGAAAAGCTAACCACGGTCGTCTTCGACAAGACGGGGACCATTACGCGCGGCGAACCAACGGTGACCGATATCCTCCCCTTCGCTGGCCGAGAGGAATCGGAACTACTGGCACTCGCTGCGGCTGTGGAATCTGGTTCCGAGCACCCACTTGGTGAAGCGATAGTCCGCGCGGCTCAACATCGTGCAATCGCCGTTCCCAAAGCGAGTGCAATCAATGCGCTCTCTGGGATGGGCATTCAGGGCACCGTCGACGGCAAGCAGGTATGGCTCGGTAACCGGAGGTTGTTTGCACGCCAGGCGATTCCAACCGACGAGGTGGAAGCGGCCCTGGTCAAACTCGAAGCCGACGGCAAGACGGCCATGCTGGTCGGGTGCGACAAGCAGTTATTCGGCGTGGTTGCCGTCGCGGACACGGTGAAGCCTGAGGCCGCCGAGGCGATAACCGAATTGAAGGCGCGCGGCGTCAAGGTTGTGCTGCTTAGCGGTGATAACCGCCGCACCGCCGAGGCCATCGGGCGGCAGGTTGGCATCGACCGGGTCATTGCCGAGGTGATGCCCGAAGACAAGGTGGAAACCATTCATACCCTGCAGCGGCAGGGCGAAGTCGTAGCGATGGTGGGCGATGGCGTCAATGATGCGCCAGCGCTGGCGGCAGCCGACATCGGCATTGCTATCGGCTCTGGCTCGGATGTTGCTAAGGAAACGGGCAGCATCATCCTAATCCGCGATGATGTGCGTGACGTGGCGGCTTCCATCCAGTTGTCGCGTGCGACGATGCGCAAAATCAAGCAGAACCTGTTTTGGGCGTTCATTTACAACTCCATCGGCATTCCGGTGGCGGCCCTCGGTCTGCTTAACCCAATCCTGGCAGCGGCGGCGATGGCGCTGTCGTCGCTGAGTGTAGTGGCCAATTCGGCATTACTCAAACGCGTAAAGCTTGGCCCCGTCGTTACTGGCCAGGGGGCGAGATGAAACACGTGGTGGCATGGATTTGCGCCGCCCTTGCGACGTTGCTCGCGGCAGCTATCGTGTACTGGTTTGGGATTTCACCACTCACGATACTGGTCGCGCTTCTCCTGCTTTCCTGTCCAGTCGTGGTCGTCTGGGTAAGCCTTCGACTCTCACGACAGTGCGAACAGGACATCCGAAACGCAGTAGATGGTGAACTAAAGAGCCGCGACAAACCTTGAAGAGGAGGTCCGTCAATGGACTGGCTTACACAGAATTCGGCATGGCTCCTGATTGCTGCGGCATTGGCGTTCCTGATGTGGCGTCGATTCATGGCTCGCCCAAACAGCGAGAAGCGCGACGTCTCATACACAAATCAGGCGAGCGTGCACGATGCGCACGACCCCGTCACCGGCAACAAGGTAGATGCCGCCCACGCCATCACGGCGAATTTCGAAGGAAAGACGTTCTTCTTCGAATCCGAGAGTTCGCGCACAGTGTTTCAGCAAAACCCTGAACGATTCGCCCACCAGCACCATCGCCACCACGGCTGCTGTTAGCCGGCACCGTCAATAGTGTCCATTCCATCGGAGGAAAGTATGAACCACGACCACGATAATCATGAAGGACCGGAGCATGCCCAACGAACGGTTTCAAGGTCCAAGGTCGTTACGATTGGCTTTCTACTGGTAATTGGATACTTCCTGTGGACAGAACACCGGGCGCACTTCATTCAGTTCCTGCCGTTCCTCCTGCTGGCCGCCTGTCCGCTGATGCACCTCTTCATGCACGGGGGCCATGGCCACGGTCGAGGCCATGGAAAAGACGATACGCCGAAAGATATGAACACGAAGGGAGAGCGATGATGCAACACGATACACAACCCGGCTACGGCCTCTGGTCGCTGGTGATTATCAACTCCGCCATCTTCATCATCTTCGCGTTCAGCTTCACAAAACCCAAGACCGAGCGTGACTGGCGCTCCTTTGGTGCCTTCTCGGCGTTCATTGTGGCGCTCTTTACCGAGATGTATGGCTTCCCCCTGACCATCTACTTCCTCTTGCCATGGCTCTCGGCGAAGTACCCTGGCATCGACTTTCTTTCCCATGATGCCGGACATCTTCCTGAAATGCTCTTCGGTTGGCGCGGCAACCCGCACCTTGGGCCGTTCCATCTGCTGAGCGATATTCTGATTTTTGGTGGCTTCATCATGCTCTCCTCCGCCTGGCGGGTACTGTATCTGGCGCAGCAGGAACACCGCTTGGCCAGCACCGGGCTCTATGCCCGCATACGGCACCCCCAATATGTCGCGTTCATCCTGATTATGTTCGGGTTCCTCCTGCAGTGGCCGACAATCGTCACGCTTTTCATGTTCCCTGTGCTGGTCTGGATGTACGTTCGACTTGCCAAGGCAGAGGAGCGCGAAGCCCTTGCGGAGTTCGGCAGGGAGTACGAGGAATATTGCCGACGCACTCCACCGTTCCTTCCGCATTGGGGAAGCGATACACCGCGCACAACCCCACATTAAGTTCATTCGCAGAACGGAAACGCTGACCGCCATCTGGAGCTTGCCATGAAGCCGTTCAAAACAGGTGTGACCTTATCGGCCACCGTCGTCTTCTTCTATGCGCTCTGTACGCTCGTATGGCTGGCATTCCCTGAGTGGTTCATGAGCTTCATGAACATGCTCTTTCATGGGTTGGATTTCCGACGGCTGCAGACCTCCCAGCCGCTGACATGGTGGTCCGTCATCTATCCGGCCATCGTGTTCGCGGTCTGGTTCTTCGCCGCCGGCGCCTTCTTCGCGTGGTTACAGAATATGCTGCAAGGAGACGACTGATGCACCAATCCGACCGATTCCAAAAGTGAAGCACGACAGCCTCCCGCAGAATGATGCACTGTCCGTGCTTACCTCGATTTCTCCCGACCTGGCTTTATCCCTGGACTGACTCCCGGCCGCATCACAGTTTTGGACGTCGGACTCTGCTGTTTGCTAAGAAAATGAAAGGCCCCCATGGAACCCCGTCAACAACAGTTTTCCCTCTGGTATGTACTCGCGGCGGCCGTGATGATGCTCGCCATACAGAGCTACATAGGTACCTCTCATGTCGAAACGCTGCCATACAGCGACTTCAAGGTCCTGCTCAAGGCGGGCAAGCTCAAGAACGTTGCGTTAGGAGAGGCGGCAATCACCGGTACGCTCAGCACCGAGGGCATCGATAAACTGTTGCCCAAGCAGCAGGTCGACGAAATGCTGCGCGAGGGCAAAGGCGACCATTCCTTCTCCACGCTGCGGGTGAATGACCCCAATCTGGTTCAAGACCTTGAAGCAGCAAAAGTCCGCTTTGTCGGCGAGGCCGACAGTAAATGGATTGGCACCTTGCTGTCGTGGATTGTGCCAGCTGCCCTGTTCTTCGCAATCTGGAACTTCATGATTAGGCGGATGGGCGGTGCTGCCGGCGGCATGATGGAGATTGGCAAGAGCAAGGCCAAGGTGTACATGCAGAAGGAAACTGGGGTGACCTTTGCTGACGTTGCCGGCATCGACGAAGCGAAGGGCGAACTTGCGGAAATCGTCAACTTCCTGAAGGACCCGGAGCGCTACCGGCGGCTTGGTGGCAAGATTCCCAAGGGAGTGCTGCTTCTTGGGGCACCGGGGACTGGAAAGACGCTGCTGGCGAAGGCTGTGGCTGGCGAAGCCGGCGTTCCATTCTTCAGCATGAGCGGCTCGGAGTTCGTTGAGATGTTTGTAGGCGTGGGCGCAGCGCGCGTTCGCGACCTCTTCAACCAGGCGGAGACCAAGGCGCCTTGCATCATTTTCATCGATGAACTCGATGCGCTGGGCAAAACACGCGCACTCAACGCAATCTCCGGCAACGACGAGCGCGAACAGACACTGAATCAGCTGTTGGTCCAGATGGATGGCTTTGATACCAACAAAGGGGTCATCATCATGGCTGCGACCAATCGGCCAGAGATTCTCGACCCGGCGCTACTTCGACCGGGACGGTTCGACCGGCATATCGCCCTGGACCGCCCGGACCTGAAGGGCCGCGAACAAATCCTGAAGGTGCACATCAAGAACGTCAAACTCGCGCCCGACGTCGAGCTAACCAAGCTAGCCGCTCGAACGCCAGGATTCGCTGGTGCAGACCTTGCGAACCTTGTCAACGAAGCGGCGCTCCTAGCCGCCCGCAAAGACAAGGATGCGGTGGACATGGTCGATTTCGATGAGGCACTGGACCGCATTGTGGGCGGCTTGGAGAAGAAGAATCGCGTGATGAATCCGCAGGAGAAGGAAACCATCGCCTACCACGAGGCTGGTCACGCGATTGTGGCGGAACTCCGCCCTCGGGCCGACCGGGTCTCCAAGGTCTCCATCATCCCTCGAGGGGTTGCCGCGTTAGGCTACACGCAGCAGACCCCGACCGAGGACCGCTACCTCCTGAAACAGAGTGAGCTATTGGACCGGCTTGACGTCCTGCTGGGGGGACGCATTGCCGAAAAGATTGTCTTCGGTGATGTTTCGACCGGTGCGCAGAACGACCTGCAACGTGCGACAGACATGGCCCGTCAAATGATTACGCAGTTCGGCATGAGTGAGCAGCTCGGACTTGCCACTTACGAGAACATGCCGAACCCACTCTTTGACGGTACAGGCATGATGCCGCGTGACCGCAAGGAATACAGCGAGGAAACCGCGCGGACTATCGATGCTGAGGTCCGTAAAATTCTGACGGATGCTAGCGAAAGAGTGCGGCAGACGCTTCTCTCGCATCGCCACAAGCTGGATGCACTCGCCAAGCTTCTCCTGGAACGGGAAGTTGTGGGAAGAAGCGACCTCGAGTTGCTTCTCTCCGACAAGGTTACCCCGTTTTCGCCAACGAAACCGTCCGCTTCCAAGGCGCCGGGGCAGCACGATTCAGAGCAGCATCATGAAAACAAAGGCTCGCAGCCATCCTGAGGAGGCGGAGCTCAGCGTCGTCTCGATTGAAGAATACGAGAGGGAACTACGTCTTCTGCAGATTGAGCTGGTGAAGCTGCAGCGGCACTGCCTTTGCGGCTGCAGCGACCGAGTTCTGGTCCTCTTTGAGGGTCGGGACGCCTCCGGCAAAGATGGAACCATCAAGCGTATTGTTGAGCACCTCAGTCCTCGTGAGACTCGCGTGGTCGCTCTCGGGAAGCCGTCTGACCGTGACCTTGCCTCATGGTACTTTCAGCGCTACGTGGCGGAATTGCCCGCCACTGGCGAGTTCACCCTCTTCAATCGCAGTTGGTACAACCGGGCCGGGGTGGAACACGTCATGGGCTTCTGTACCGACGAGGAGCATGAGGAGTTCTTGTCCACCGTGCCGGAGTTCGAAGGGATGCTGGTGCGCTCGGGGATTCGCCTTATCAAGTACTACCTCGACATTAGCAAGGACGAGCAGAAACGCCGCATCGAATCGCGTCGCCGGGACCCTCTGAAGCAGTGGAAGGTCAGTCCCATCGACGAAAAGGCAGTGGCACTATGGAAGAAGTACAGCGAAGCCAGGAATGAGATGTTTGCTCGTACCAATCACGTGGTGCCGTGGACTGTTGTGCGGGCCGACGATAAGCGGGTTGCGCGCCTGAATGTCATCAAGGATTTGCTGACGCGTCTGCACTATGCGGATAAGGATGCGAAGCTCGTTCGTCCGAATTCGGACATCGTGTTCCCTTATGCCGAAGAGCATCTTGTGAGCGCGGCTATTGCGAAGTGAATGGGTAACCCCGGCGAATGGCGAGGATTGACAAAATGAAGACCAGCATCATTGAAGTCGGAGGCCTGCTGTCCGTTCTCAGTGCTCGCGGGGTCGAGAAGCAGCTCGCCCGCCTACCTGGAGTTGTCCGGGCAGAGGTCAACTGCGTGTCCGGCAGCACCACGGTCGAGTATGACGACACGGTGACGAGTCTAAGCGCCATCAAGGCGAAGTTGGATGAGTGTGGCCACCATTGCCAAGGCGAACTGGTGCCACGGCACATTTGCACGCCAGAAGACCCACCCGGTGAAGGCGTCGCAAGTGCGATTGCTGGCGAGCATGTGCACACAGCAGCCCGGCTTGCTGCTCTTGGCAGACACCCGGGACATGTTCATCCGACTACCCGCGGAGCGAAAGGGAAAGCGGAAGCCCATGCCACACATGCTCAGATGGGCCATGACATGGGCCACGGGGCCGGCATGGACATGAAGGAAATGGTCCGCGATATGCGGAACCGCTTCTGGATTTGCCTGGTATTCACGATTCCCATCTTCCTCTACGCGCCAATGGGAATGCAGATTCCCATGCCTGCACCGCCGTTCGGCATGGCACTGAACACATGGCTGTTCCTGTTGGCGAGCGCGGCTATCCTCTACCCCAGTTGGCCTTTCTTTGTTTCCGCCTGGCGAGGACTCAGGAATGGCGCCCTCAATATGGCGACGCTGGTCGTACTATCAGTCGGCACGGGCTACCTGTTCAGCGTCGGGGCAACGTTCCTGTTCGCCGGCGAGCAATTTTACGAAGCCTCCGCCGTACTACTGGTATTCATTCTGCTCGGACACTGGCTGGAGATGCGCGCACGAGCGGGCGCGTCCGACGCCATTCGCACGTTGATGGACCTGGCGCCGCCGAAGGCTATCGTCATGCGCGACGGGCGCGAGGTTGAGATACCGACTGCAGAGGTCAAATTGGGGGATATCGTCATCATCCGACCCGGAAATAAGATTCCCGCCGATGGCGAGGTCATAGACGGTAGTTCCCAAGTGGACGAATCGATGCTGACCGGTGAGTCCTTACCCGTTAGAAAGGGCCCAGGCGACAGCGTCATCGGCGCCACGATTAACAAGAGTGGTAGCTTCCGTTACCACGCCACCAGAGTCGGCAGCGATACCGCGCTGGCTCAAATCGTCAAGTTGGTGCAGGAAGCGCAGAATTCCAAGGCACCTGCGCAGCTGCTGGCGGACCGTGCCTCGCAATGGCTCGTGCTCGCCGCTCTGGGCATTGGCATATTGACCTTCATCGCCTGGTATTGGTGGCTAGGCCAGCCCCTGCTGTTCGCCTTGACGCTCACCATCACGGTCTTTGTCATCGCTTGTCCAGATGCCCTCGGACTGGCGACTCCGATGGCTGTGATGGTCGGAACTGGTCTCGGCGCGATGAATGGGATTCTGTTCAAGAATGCTGCTGCCTTAGAGGACGCAACAAAGCTCAATATCGTCGTCTTCGATAAGACGGGGACACTGACGATGGGTGAGCCCGAAGTGGTGGATGTCTTCACCCCTCGGGATGTGGAAGTGAATACGATGCTGGCCCTCGCGGCCTCTGTTGAACAGGGGTCGGAGCACCCGCTCGCCCAGGCAATCCTCAAAAGGAGCGCCACACTCGCGAGGTCGGCGGCCACTGGTTTCACCAATATCGATGGCATGGGCGCAAGAGCGGAGGTAGATGGGCAAACCGCACTGCTCGGTAACCGGAAGCTGATGGAGGCGCAGAGCGTAGACATGAACGGTCTTACCGAGAAGGCCGACCAGATGCAAGGCGCCGGACGGACGGTCATACATGTTGCACACGGAGGGAAGTTGATTGGCTTGATTGCAATCGCCGATGCACCACGGCCCACATCGGCAGCCGCTGTCAAGAAATTGCGCGAGCGAGGCGTGGAGGTGGCGATGCTGACGGGAGACAACAAGGCTACGGCAGAACGTATAGCGGCCAGCCTGGGAATCGACTTGGTGCTTTCCGATGTGCTTCCGGGGCAGAAAGCTGAAAAGGTCCGCGAACTACAAGCGCAAGGCAAAAAAGTTGGGATGGTGGGCGACGGAATCAATGACGCACCTGCGCTAACCCAGGCGGACGTCGGTTTCGCCATCGGGGCAGGCACCGACGTCGCAATGGAGAGCGCCGACATCGTGCTGATGAAGAGCGACCCGTTCGACGTGGTGGGAGCCATCGAGCTATCTCGCGCCACATTGCGAAAGATGCATCAGAATCTCTGGTGGGCGGTGGCATACAACTTAATCGCCTTTCCGCTCGCAGCGGGCCTGCTCTACCCCTTCACATTGAGCCCTGAGATTGCAGCGCTCTCCATGTCAGGCAGTTCCGCCTTGGTGGCAATCAATGCACTCCTGTTGAAGCGAACCAAACTCGCCGGCATCCGCGCGCCATCGCCATCAGTATCGTCCGCAGACGTGGCGGCACCGATGGCGGGTTGAGCATATCCGCCATGGACACCGAGGCCAGACGCCAGCAGCAGCCAGGCCCATCGGCTCCCGTAAAGGCACGCAGGGGCACTGCACGCACCCCTCACACGAAGAAGCTCGGCCGCCTGGTGTTCGCCAGTGTTCTCGATTTATTGGACAAGCGAGCCGACCGACGGAGCTACCCAGTCTTGGTCGGCGGGCTGGCGCTCCTTGCTACCCTGAGCATGTGTGTGCCGGTGGTTCCGCTATTGTCAGCCGCCGTACTGCTTAACGCGCGGCGCTGGAAAGCAGTCGCGCTGTGTGCGGCCCTCGGAAGCGGCGTTGGAGCACTAATCCTATACGTCATCTTCCATCATCTCGGCTGGGTGCAGTTGCTCAACTATATGCCCGAACTCACACGCTCGCCCAAGTGGGTCACGATTGCAGGCTGGACTGAGAACTACGGCCTCGCGGCACTACTGGCTATCGCTGCCTCGCCATTACCGCAAACTCCGGCGCTGGTCTTCGTCGCGCTGGCTGAGCTTTCGCCACTTGCAGTATTTGCCGCAATCTTCAGCGGCAAACTCGCAAAGTATGGCCTCACCGCATGGCTGGCAGCCCGCGCCCACGATTCTATGCACAGTGATACAGAGGGGAATTATGAGTTTCACAGAAAGTGATGAGGTGCAACATGGCTGAGGGCACGATAAAGCGTAGGCCACGCACCGTGCGGACTAAATCGAAGTCGGGTGCGCCTGGAGTGCCATCCGTCGCCTTGCCAGTGGTCGAAGATGCATCGCCGCAACCGGAGCCGCCTGCGCCCCTTACTGGTCAGTGGTGGGACTACTCGGTAGATTTCACACGACGTTGGACGCTCTTCGTCGATATCCTGCGGCAGCGGGCTAACAACATGCTGGCCCACGAGGAAGCCGGCCTTCCACCGCAGCTTCATTTCGACTATGAGTTGCTGCTCGATGCACGCAACTTCGAGCGTCCGGCCAATTACGCGCTGTTGCGCATCACGCGCTGTGGCACGGACCACTTGGAGCAGCGTCTACGACCGGGGACCGCTCCCGTCATCGTCATTGACCCACGTGCAGGTCACGGCCCCGGCATTGGGGGCTTCAAGCGTGACTCCGAAGTCGGCATGGCCCTCGCGGAAGGCCATCCCGTCTACTTTGTCAGCTTCTTCCCGATTCCGTGCCCCGGCCAGACCCTTGGCGACGTGCTCAATGCCCTGCGCCATTTTGTTCAGGAGGTCGCTCGACGGCATGATGGACAGGCGCCCGTTCTCTATGGAAACTGCCAAGCCGGCTGGGAGGTCGTGCTGCTATCAGCTCATTGTTGCGAGCACGTCGCGGGCCTCTCGGTGCTGAATGGTTCCCCGCTGTCGTATTGGTCGGGTGAGGCAGGTGTTAATCCGATGCGGCTATTAGGGGCATTCTGTGGTGGCGTGTGGGCTGCGAACTTTCTCGCCGACTTAGGCAACGGCCGCTTTGATGGAGCATGGCTGGTACAGAACTTCGAGACGCTGAAGCCAGAGTCGGCTCTTTGGACAAAGCTATATACCGTCTTTGCCAACCCGGACGGCGAGGGTGAGCGATTCCTGGAATTCGAACGCTGGTGGAACGGCTTCTACTTCCTAAGCCGTGAGGAACTGGTTGCAACGGTTCAAGACCTGTTTGTCGGCAACAAGCTCGAAACCGGTGAAGTTCGCGTGGACTGCGACTGTACCGTCGACTTGCGTCGCATTCGCAAGCCAATCGTCATCTTTGCGTCCTATGGTGACAACATCACGCCCCCGCATCAGGCTCTGGGCTGGATTCCCGTTGTCTACAAGAGCACCGAGGACCTCGTGGCCGCCGGTCAGCGGATTGTGTACCTGACCAACCCGCACGTTGGCCATCTCGGCATCTTCGTCTCCGCAAACGTGGCGCGCCACGAGCATCGGGCAATCTTGCAAAGCTTCGATGCTATTGAAGCGTTGCCCCCCGGCCTATATGAGATGAAGATGTTCGGAGGTCCAGGTGAAGCGCTGGAGGACAATCCAAAGCTTCAGGTCACGTTCGAACCACGCCGCGTCGAGGACATCCACTTCCCCTACCCGCATGCCGTGTTTGAGCGCGTGCGGGCAGTCTCTGAATTCAATGAAAAGGCCTACGACCAGCTATTGAGTCCATTCGTCCGCGCGATGGCGACGCCGTGGGGTGCGGAGTGGCAGAAATGGGCCCATCCCATGCGCTCCTCTTGTTACGCTTGGTCGGAGCGATTCCAGCCATGGTTGTCGTTCGTGGCCCTCACGGCCGAGAAGGTCCGGACTGTCCGGCAGGAGGCACCGGCAGACAACATATGGCGCTCAGCGGAAGAGGAGTTCAACACAATGCTAACGCAAACGCTACAAGCGAGTCGGATAGCGCGCGATTTAGCGGCTGAAACTGCGTTCTTATGGCTATATGGCCAGCCGTTACCATACGTACCACCGCAGCCACATGCCCCGATGACGAGTAACTGCAGATGTTGAAACTGGCAATCCTGACGTTCGCCGTAGTGGTCTTGTATCGACGCCCAAAAGCTTTTCTAGGCCGAACGGCCTAGCCGCTTCTCGATGCGCGACGGAAGGGCCGGTGCAGGTTAGCCCGCACCGGCAAGCATGTATTAAATCTTCGCCTTCCGCAGCCGCAATGCATTCGAGACGACCGAAGCAGAACTGAGGCTCATCGCCAGCGCAGCAATCATAGGCGATAGCAACCAACCGGTTGAGGCGTACAACACCCCTGCGGCCAGCGGCACGCCCAAGGCGTTGTAGACAAAGGCAAATCCAAGGTTCTGCTTCATGTTCCAGATTGTTGCCTCAGACAACTCCCGCGCGCGGGCAATGCCACGTAGGTCGCCTTTTACCAGCGTCACTTGAGCGCTGTTCATCGCGACATCGGTACCGGTACCCATAGCAATGCCAACATCGGCCTTCGCGAGCGCAGGCGCGTCGTTGATGCCGTCCCCGGCCATCGCAACAACTCTACCTTCCTCCTGGAATTTCGAGACCAGCGCCAGCTTGTCGGCAGGCTTCACCTCGCCGTGGAATTCATCAATCCCCAGCTTTGCGGCCACGGATTTGGCCGTTACCACGCCGTCCCCGGTGGCCATCACAACCCGAATGCCCACCTCTCGCAGCCTGGCGAGCGCCTCGGACGTAGTGGGCTTCACAGGGTCTGACACCGCGAGAATGCCTGCTAGCTTTCCGTCGACGGCAAGATACATGACGCTGGTGCCCTGAGCGCGTAGGGCGTCACCTTCGGCGGCCAGGGAATCGGTACCAATACCCTCGGCTTGCATCAACGCCGTGTTGCCGAGCGCTAGCTTCCTGCCCCCAACACTCCCCCGCACCCCAATGCCCGTGCTCGACTCGAAATTCTCTGCCTTCTCGAGTGCAAGGTTGCGCTGCCGGGCCGCCTCAACAATAGTGGCGGCAAGAGGATGCTCGCTGCCCTGGTCAAGGCTTGCGGCCAACCGCAGAACTTCCTCTTCCGGGAAACCGTTCGTACCAATCGCGCGTTCGAACGTAGGACGGCCCTCAGTCAAGGTGCCGGTTTTGTCGACAATCAGCGTGTCCACCTTCCGGAGATTCTCGATGGCGGCAGCATCGCGGAACAGGATGCCGTTCGAGGCCCCCTTTCCACTTGCCACCATGATGGACATTGGGGTGGCTAGACCAAGCGCACAGGGGCACGCAATGATGAGCACGGCGACGGCATTGATAAGTCCATACACCCAGCTCGGCTCCGGGCCGAAGAATCCCCACGCGAAAAAGGTTAGCAGCGCGATTGCTACCACCCCGACAACGAACACTCCCGAGACCTTATCCGCCATCCTCTGCATCGGCGCCTTGGAGCGTTGCGCCTGTGCGACCATCTGGATGATTTGCGACAGCACTGTCTGAGAGCCGACTTTCTCCGATTTGATAACGAGGCTACCGGACGTGTTCATCGTCGCTCCGATGACGTGGTCGCCCACCCGCTTGGTAACAGGAATCGGCTCCCCGGTAATCATTGACTCATCCAGCGAGCTCGCGCCGTCAATCACAACGCCGTCCACCGGCACTTTCTCGCCTGGCCGTACGCGAAGCGTGTCCCCGACATGGACGTGTGTCAGCGGCACGTCTTCCTCGGTGCCATCCGCATTGATGCGTCGCGCTGTCTTTGGTGCCAGGCCGAGCAGCGATTTGATAGCAGCCGACGTTTGCGACCGTGCCTTCAGTTCCAGCAACTGGCCAACCAGCGTTAGTGAAATGATGACGGCGGCAGCCTCGAAATACACACCGATTCGACCGTGGGCGGCAAAGGCGTCGGGAAAGACGCCAGGAGCCGCCGTTGCAATCACGCTGTAGAGATACGCAGCGCCGGTGCCAAGCCCAATCAGGGTCCACATGTTCGGGCTGCGATTGATGAATGACTGTATGCAGCGCTGGAAGAACGGCAGGCCCGCCCAGAGGACCACGGGAGTGGCGAGAACCAACTCTACCCAACTCTGGGTAGACACCTCCATCAAGTCAAGCTGATGCCCGAACATCGCCAGAACGAACACCACGACTGTCAGCGGTAGCGTCCACCAGAAGCGATGACTGAAATCCACGAGCTCTGGATTTTCTTCCTCGTCCAGACCCGGGATTATCGGTTCCAGTGTCATGCCGCACTTCGGACAGTTCCCCGGGTGGTCTTGGCGAATCTCCGGGTGCATCGGGCAGGTGTAGATAGTACCTTCTGAGGCGGTGGCGGCAACCGTGACATCCACTACCGGAGCGACGTATTTCAGAGGCTCTGCCTGAAACTTCTTCTGGCATGCTTCACTGCAAAAGAAGTAGTGGACCCCATCGTGCTCGCCATGGAACCGCGAATCCGCCGTGACCGACATACCGCAGACCGGGTCGTTCAGTTGTGTCGTCGGGCCGGGGGAGGCGTGTCCATGGTTGTGTGTGTGCCCTACGTGGTCTTCAGGCGCGGAAGCACTGGAATCCCCGTGTTCCCGATGAGAACAATGGTCATGTTCCTCATCCAGAAACTGGACCCCGCTCGCATGATGACCGTGGGAGTCCCTATCCTTACCAAGTTCGTCGCTCATCTGAACTGCTCCAGGTAATTCGTCGCGCCGTGCATCAACTTATTCTCCGTTCGCTGTCGCCAGCCTCGCATGCTCAAAACACTGGAATGGCCTACCGTCGCTTACCCTGCTTCCGGCGATTTCCGCGCACATGTGCGGTCCTCTTTGGCGGCCGGGAACGCCCACGCCCAAAGTGGCGCCGCAAGTACCAGACGAACACGCCAATGGCGACAACTGTGAGCAGCGATGTCACGAGCAGTGCACCAAGAGCGCTGCGCGGGACATCCAGTATAGTGATACGGTCCATGGTCATGCCAAAGATAGACTAGCGCCGCTACGTGGTCTCGTCGAGGCGAGACTAGGTTACTTCAACACTTGCAAGGTAGTGACGGTCAGAGCGCCGTTCACCTTCTCGGCAATGAACTTAATCTTGTCGCCTTCTTTCACTTGCGTCAGCATTTCCGGGTCCTTGACGCGAAACACCATCGTCATCGCGCCCATGTCCAGATTGGCCAGAGGACCATGCTTGATGGTCAGTTTCCCACCCGAAGCATCAACCTTCTTGACCTCCCCTTCGGACATGGACTCTGTGGAAGCGCTGGCCGTCGCCATCGTTTTATCGCTGGATGAGTTCGTCCCCTCCACACCCTTGGTCCCCTGTGCGTGCACTGCAACGCCAGCTGAACCAAGCATCACCACCATGAGTGCAATCACGGCAACTTTCTGAATCTTCTTCATCGTCACTCTCCTTGTCAACGCGCAATTTCTGAAAGTACTGATGTCTGCCGCCACCAATGGCGGCTTTCCGACTTACTTAACGACCACGGAGCCCTTCATTCCAGCGTCATAGTGGCCAGGCAGCAGACAGGCAAAGTGCACGATGCCGAATTTCGTAAACTGCCAAATGATTTCACCGGACTTTCCACTGTCAAGCGTGATGGCATTGGGGTCTGCATGCTCCATCTCCGGCATTTTCAGCATCATCTGATAGTGCTCTTTCAACTCGCCCTCGGTTCCAAGCACCATCTCGTGCCTGACTTTGCCAACGTTTCTTACATTGAAGCGAACGGTCTCGCCCCTCTTCACTGTAATGACGGCAGGGGTGAACCGCATATCGTCCGTCATATCCACGTCAACGGTCCGGGTTACCTTCTTCGGGTCGCCAGGATTTCCAAAGGCTGTCACTCCACCACCACCGTGCCCGTGCCCATGCCACCATCCCGGCTCACTGTCGCCTGCTAAAGCGACACCTGACAGCGCTGTCGCTGCGACAATGGCAGCCAGTTGGAACTTCGTCGCGAACTTCATTGAACCTCTCCTTCACTTGATTCAGGATTGGTAGGAGCTATTGGTAGCGATGCCTGGTGACACACCGGACAACTCAGGACGTACCAGGCAGCGGGCTCGCTACCAGCACCGCAGCAGCGACCAGTACCCCTGCTAGCACCCAAGACTCCACATATAGAACGGTGGTGAAGCGCTTGATATTACGACCGAGCGACACAGATGACCGGCTTTTCAATGACGTCAACAAGCTAGGCATTTCAAAGTACCGATTGTGCCCCCCGAGGACCGCAGCAGCTACCACGAGGGAAACCTTCAGCGCGAGCAGTTGCCCGTACGCCGAGTCGAGCAAATTTCCCGGCGAACCTACTCCTTGCCACCCGTTATAGGCTCCGGTGACAAAGAGCGTGATAAGAGCGTACGTTGCGGTGTCCGATAACGATTGGATGAAAGACGCGCTGTTCCGATGGTCGCTCTGTGCAGCCTCGTTCATCTTCGGCGCCACCATGAACGCGGCGACGAACACGATACCAACCCAAACGCTGACGGCCAGAAGATGAATCCAGTCAGCCCAAACGGGCAGGCTGAAAGCCCCGGCGTCCACCGGATGGCCGGAATGGCTTCGGGTCAGTGCAAATCCCGCAAGCCCCAGCCACGAAGCCAGTTGGTAGCCAAAGGCTCTTCCGGCCCAGGGGAGGAATGACACGATGGCGATAAAAAGCATCAGGGCAGCACCAATGCCCCAAGCGCGACCGAACTCGGTTTCCGCGAGCATCGAACGCACCGCCGGCCAGGCGTCGGCTAGCGAAGACTCGCTCATCAGCGCGCAATGTATCCAGAAGGCGAGCACGCCCGACAGCAGCGCAACGATGGCACTGCCCCTGAATGCCCGCACCAACCTTCGGCTGACGTCGGCTTGCCACGGAGACGGAGAACGAGCCAGCCAACGCTCGCTCAATAAGGCACCAAGGAGCAACGCGAAACTGAGGTTCTGCAGTGCCGTCAAAGCAAGACGCAAGATGCCAAGGAAACCGTCACCCATCACTTCACCGCGAACTTATAGTCGCCCTTGACCTTGTGCCCGTCGTGCGTCATGACGGTCCAGTGCACGGCATAGGAACCCGACGACAGTTTTGGGACAGCGACGGTCAGTACACGCGGATTCGACGGGTCGACCTTGGCTTTCTCCTTGGTAACGACTGTGCCACTGGCGTCGGCAACGCTCACATTGCTGAACGCTGGCTCCAGGTCTTCGTTGAACGTCAGCCGAAGCGGCGCCGCCGGTGCGTCAACCGTGCTGCCCACGGCCGGGTCTGCGCCTTCAAGTTTGCCGTGCGCGAATGCGATGGCGGGCGACAGTGCAATAGCGGCGGCGGTCGCGAGGCCCATCAGCGTTTTCTGGGTCAGTGCTTTCATGTGTATCTTTCCTCTATGGATTGGGGCAAGCTAAGGCGGCTGGGCGCCGGCCGCACTTCGCAGAACTGGTTACTGCACCTGAAGCTTGGTAACGGTCAGTGCACCATTCAAATCCTCGGCAACGAAGTCAATCTTGTCGCCCGCCTTCACCTGCGCAATCATGGACGGCTCTTTGACCCTGAAGACCATCGTCATCCCTTCCATCCCGAGGTTTTCCAGCGGGCCATGCTTGATGGTGAGCTTCCCGGCGGCCGCATCGACCTTCTTCACCTCGCCGTGCGACATGTTCGCGGCGGTCGAACTTGTCTTGTTTGCGGAGCTCCCGCTCATGTGCATGTTGCCCATGTCGCCTGCGGCGGCAAATGCGGATACGGAGCACGCGAGTGCCAAGCCAACAACAATCGATGCAAATACTTTCTTCATGACTCTTACTCCAATAGTTGAGCGATAGACGCGAGCCGGACATGCTCCGGCCCATTGATAATCAGCGTTACGGCAATTCGCCGGTGTATTCATAGGCGACTGTTCCCTTCGGATGCTTGTACCAACCCGGGTCCTTGTAGTCATTCCGCCCCAGACCTTCGCGCACCTTGAGTACAGTGAACATGCCACCCATCTCAACCGGACCGAAGGGACCTTGCCCGGTCATCATTGGCAAGGTGTTGTCCGGCAATGGCATCTCCATTCCCCCCATGTCAGACATGCCGGCTTCTCCCATCGCCATGTAATCGGGTACAAGCTTGTTCATCTTCTTGGCAAGGTCCTTCTGCTTAACCCCAATCATGGTGGGGACCTGGTGCCCCATTGCGTTCATGGTGTGATGCGACTTGTGGCAATGGAAGGCCCAGTCACCGGGATTGTTGGCCACAAATTCAATCGCGCGCATCTGCCCGACAGCAACGTCGGCCGTCACCTCAGGCCAGCGAGCGGCCTTGGGAACCCACCCGCCATCCGTGCCTGTCACTTCGAAGTCGACACCATGCAGGTGAATTGGGTGATTCGTCATGGTGAGGTTACCGATACGGATGCGCACACGGTCGCCGAGCCGCACGGGCAGCGAATCGATACCGGGGAACACGCGGCTGTTCCACGTCCACATATTGAACTCGGTCATGGTAGCGACACGCGGTGTGTACGAACCCGGGTCGATGTCGTAGGCTGACATCAGGAACACGAAGTCGCGGTCGACTCGCATGAACGATTGGTCTTTTGGATGCACAACGATAAAGCCCATCATGCCCATCGCCATCTGCACCATTTCATCTGAATGGGGGTGGTACATGAACGTGCCGGACTTGCCCATGAAAAACTCATAGACAAAGGTCTTGCCCGGTTTGATGTGTGGCTGTGACAGTCCACCCACACCATCCATACCGGAAGGCAGGATGACGCCATGCCAGTGAACCGTGGTGTGCTCTGGCAGCTTGTTCGTCACGAAAATGCGGACCTTGTCCCCTTCCACGCATTCGATGGTCGGACCCGGGCTCTGTCCGTTGTAACCCCAGAGGTGGGCCGTCATCCCTGGTGCGAATTCACGCTCGACCGGTTCGGCAATGAGGTGAAATTCCTTCCAGCCATTGCGCATGCGCCAGGGTAACGTCCAGCCGTTGAGCGTTACCACGGGGTTATAGGGTCGGCCCGATGAAGGAGGAAGGGGGGGCTGCGTGGCAGCGCCGGACTGCAGAGGTGCTTCCGGCAGCGATGCCGCACCGGCTTTGGACACCACTGCGGCGCCGAGCATGGCGGCGCCGGAGCCTTGCAGGAATTGTCGACGGGAAACCATGGTTACTGTCCTTTTCCGTTTGGCACGGTCATCTGTTTGTTCCGTGGCGTGGCAGCCGCGTCGGCTTGTATGGGTAGCGCACCTCCAAGCGAGAGTTGAAGGTCTGTCTCAGCCACCCAATAGTCGCGAAGGCTGCCGATGTAGGTATTGACCCCGTCCACCTGCGCGCGCGTTTCGACCAAAAGCTCAAAGACGCTAGCCAGCATGCCGTTGTAACGCAGCATCATTTCGTCAACGATGGCC
>Ga0255338_1002221_pt1 | contig 29835 bp, 27 predicted proteins | sample MeOH1_35cm_T4_19_FD_203715 | JGI IMG/M metagenome (GOLD analysis project Ga0255338, IMG submission 203715) | Sandy soil microbial communities from University of British Columbia, Vancouver, Canada - MeOH1_35cm_T4_195 | ecosystem: Engineered > Artificial ecosystem > Sand microcosm > Unclassified ... | reverse complement strand
CCCGGCGCACACCTATGCGCGCGTGAATGGCGAGTGGGTGTGCACCGACAAGATCGCCCACAACCCGGCCCCGGACGCGATCAAGAACCCCGCCGAGCAGCGCGCCTTCCAGGCGCAATACCCCGCCTGACGGAGCGCGGACCCCTCGGGTGCTCGGACGCTGTGAACGCACGGCTTCCGAGGCCCGGCACTGGGCCCGGCCTGCCCTTGGCCGCTCCGCATTCGCCGCCCCCGTTTCCGCACGAACTCGGCTTCATCGTGCGCCTGCCACGTCTGCAAGGGGAATCGACAGCGTGAAGGTGGTGCGCCCCCCTGCGCTCGCCACGGCAATGGTCCCGCCGTGCAGACTGGCAATCGAACGCACGATCGCAAGGCCCAGGCCGCTGCCGCCCTGACCTCGCGAGCGCCCTTGGTCCACGCGGTAGAAGCGCTCGAAGATCCGCTCCTGGTCGGCAGGTGAAATGCCCTCGCCGACGTTGCTCACAGCCAGCGTCGCCATCTGGCCGGCAGTGCCCACGTCGAGGTCGATCCTTGAGCCTGCCTGCGCGTGCCGGATGGCGTTCGACACCAAGTTCGTGATGGCGCGCTGGACCATCAGCCGGTCCGCCTGCAGTCGCGGAGCGCTTCCGCGCACTTCGAGCCTCAGCCTCCTGTCCTCTGCGACGGTCGACAGGTAGTCCGCGACCCGACTCGCTTCCGCGGCCAAGTCCACCTCGGCCCGCTCGATCGGTGCCACGTTGTGTTCGGCACGCGCGATGAACAGCATGTCGCCGATGAGCGTCGACAGGCGCTCCAGTTCTTCCACGTTGCCCTCGAGCACGCCTCGCAGCTCTTCACCAGAGCGATCCCTGGACAGCGCCACCTGCGTGCGCCCGAGCAACGTAGCCACGGGCGTACGCATTTCGTGGGCGAGGTCGCCGGCAAAATCCTCCAGTTTGCGATAACCCTCGTCGATGCGCTCCAGCATCGCGTTGAACTCCGCGGCCGTTCGCGCCAGTTCGACCGGCAGCCCCGCCATCGAGAGCCTGCGGTCCAGCGACTTCGTCCCGATCGATGCCGCCAGCTGATTGAACCGGCGCAGCGGCTCCAGTCCGGTGCGGGTAATCACCCCGGCGCCGGCCGCCACCATGAGCAGCAGCAATGGAAGGGCGATCAAGGTAGCCTTGAGAAAGCCACCCAGCAAGCGGGTGTCCCGGGCCCGGTCGACCGAGAGATAGAAATCGACGTGGCTGCCGTCCTTCAGGGCTGCAGTGCCGTGGATACCGCTGAAGCGCTCGCCGCCCTCCCTGCGCCACGTGTGCAGGCCGCTGGGCCGCGCCGCCGCCTTGCGCAGTGCGACGACGGACTCGACGCCGATGTCCGAGAAGCCGGTGATGAGGGGGCCGCCACCGCCCCCCAGGAGCGCCAGATGCAGGTCGTCGTGGCCGTAGAACAGTTCGCTGAAGCGAGAGCTCGATTCCCCAATGGCCTGCCGGTTCGGCACCTCCAGCAGCAGGTGGGTCAGTAGGCGCCGCCGACCCTCCATCTCGGCCTCCGCACGCTCGTCGAGCTGGCTCGAGAGCGTCCAGAAGCCAACGGCGCTGGCGCCTCCGACCACCACCAGGCCGAACAAGGCACTGGCGAACGCCAGCCGCAGGGCGAGCGAGCGCTGTTTGAGAAAGTTCAGTAACTGTTGCATAGACGGTCGGGAAGGTGAAGGCTCGGGAGCGCGCCGGCAGTGCGTCGGCGAACCAGGGGCATGATGGCCCGGCCCATCATGCGAGCATACGACGCAAGCCGGCGAACGCGACGCGGGCTCGATAGGCAAGGCGCTTGCACCACCTGCTCGCAGATAACAGATTTGTCATCCGCGCGTTCGGGTTCCGTCATGTCCCGGCACGCAGACTGTGCCTGCAGGCTGGCACGAAGCGCCTGCTTTGCACAACTTACGGAGCTCATCATGTTGAAAGTGCTTGCAACTACGACCGCCCTCCTCCTCGCCGCCAACGTGGCCATGGCGGCAGACATGGCGAATGTCGACAAGTCGTTCGTGCTCAAGGACGGTTCGACCGTCTACATCTTCAAGGACGGAAAGATGGCCATGGAGGACAAGCTCGGACGCACGGTGCCGATGAAACCCGGGCATGTGATGCAGACCAAGGATGGACAAAGCATCCTGATGGTCGGCAACGAGCTCGCACGGCTGGACTGGATTCGGCGCACGGATATGGGCGGCAAGTAGCCGGCCGGAAGGCAGGGCGCCCGAAGCACGTGCATGCAACGTGTGCGTAGGGCGCCCGAATGTCGGAATGCGCTGCTCTCTCCATGCCCGCTCTTGCTCGACGCAGCAAGCGCAATTCAGCCCCCGTGCGCAGATGACGCATTTGTCATCGCGACGTCAGCGCAGTGTCGCCGACTCCTTTCTACGGTGGGAACCGTGATGCATGACCTGCATCCGGCTGATTCCTCAGGGACAGCACCGACCCACTCATGAAAGGAAAACTCATCGTGTCAGTTCGCACCATCGCCATCGCTCTCGTCTTCTCCGCTTCGGCGCTTCCCGCCGCCTTTGCCCAGAGCGGCAGTGTCTTCGTGGGGGGCGAGGCTGGCTGGATCGACCTGCCGGTCCAGAGCAATCTCACCCGCGAGCAGGTCCTGCAGGAGTTCCTGGAGTTCCGCAAGAACCCCGTCGGAGCCGACGGCGGCCGCTTTGTGGGTGGCGAAGCCGGGTACATCATGCCACAGCCGAACCCCGATTCGCCCAAGCCGGATCCCGTCATGACCCCGGCGGAACGCAAACGCTTCCAGGAGCTGTACCCGGCCTAGGCGCGACCCCGCACAGGTGGGCGATCCAATGAGTGAGCGACCGCGAAGGAGATACATGATGAACTCGTCGGCACGCATCCTCCTGCCCCTGCTGGGCGCGTTTCCCGTTCTTTCCGCGTGCACCACCTTGCTGGACGGGCGGTACGACTACCGCGAGGGCTGGCGCAGGGGCCGAGTCCTGGCGGTGGTGGCAGGCGCAGCCGTCGAGCGGCCAGGCTACTGGACCTGCCTCAGGCAAGTGCCTGCAGCGGAGAGGGCAAATCGCTATGCCCTCATAGCCTATCCGGTCACGGGAAGGGCGTCCCGCCGGCACCTGGTGCCGCTGTTGGCAGACGTCGACCTGAAACCCGGCGAGAGCGTGCTGGTGAACCTGGCGCGCTGCGACGGTGCAGTGGTGCAGCGCCCGGTAGCGCCGACCGCCCCCACCCATCCGCCAAAGGGCGAAGGCAGAATTCCACCTCACGACCATCTCGCCACGACTGCACAATGACTCTTCACGACCGCACCTTCTCGCCGCTGCCCGTGCTGCGCACCACAGTCCTTGCTGGCGCGCTGCTGGTGTCGGCAGCGTTGCACGCTGTCGAACTGGGCGAGGACGTCCAGGGCCTGCTCGATCACGCCCGCGCGCAAAATCCCGAACTTGCCTTGATGCGCGCAGAGGCGCAAGCCGCCGAGCAACGCGTGCAGCCCGCTGGCGCCCTCCCCGACCCGACGCTGCGCGTCGAACTGATGAACGTGAACAACTACGGCAACGGCGCCGGGTTCAATCTGTTGCCCAGCAAGGTCGGCGAGACGCAGTACACCCTGATGCAGATGCTGCCCTGGCCGGGCAAGCTGGAACTGCGCCGCGGGGTGGCGCAGGCCGATGTGCGGCAGGCGCAGGCTCGCACCGAAGTGGCCTGGACCGAACTGGCGCTGCGCATCAAGACCGCGTACGCGCGCTACTACCTGGCCGCCGGCAACGAGCGCCTGACCCGCGAGATCCTGGACCTGATGAAGCGCGTCGAGCAGATCGCCCAGGTGCGGTACGCCGGCGGCCTGGTGATCCAGCAGGATGCGATCCGCGCCCAGCTGGAGCAGACCACCTTGCGCTCGGAGCTGATCGCGCTGGACAGCGACAAGCGCCAGCAGCGCGCGCGCCTGAACGCCCTGCTCTCGCGCGAGCCGAACGCGACGCTCGGTGAGCCCAAGGCGCTGCGGGCGCTACCGCCCGCAGGCACGCTGGACGTCGCCGCCCTGGCGCAGCGCGCGCGCACGACCAATCCGCTGCTGCAGGCAGAGGAAGCGCGGCTCGCGAGCGCGGAGCGGAGCCGGGAGCTGACCTTTCGCAACCGCTATCCGGACTTCACGGTGGGCCTGCAGCCGACCCAGATGGGATCGCGGATCACCAACTGGGGCGTCATGTTCGAGATGAACATCCCGCTGCAGCAGAGCACCCGCCGCTCGCAGGAGGCCGAGGCCCAGGCCATGGTCAGCGCCGCCCGTGCGCGCGCGCAGAACGTCGCCAACCAGCTCGTGGGGGAGCTGGGCGAGAACCTGGCCATGCTGCAGGCCGCGCGCGAGAACGAGGCGCTGGTAGCCAGCCAGACGCTGCCGCAAAGCGACCTGAGCCTGCGCTCGGCCATCGCCGGCTATGAAAACGGCCGGCTGGAGTTCACGGCCCTGCTGGAGGCGCAGCGCGAGATCAGGAAGGCGCGCCTGGAGCAACTGAAGGCCCAGGCCGAAGCCCAGGTGCGCCTGGCCGAAATCGAACGAATCGTCGGAGAAGAGCTGTGAAGACAAGCAACGTGATCATGGGCCTGCTGGTCCTGGGGGCCATCGCCGGCGGCGGCTACTGGCTGGGCGGGCAGAAGCACGCGGGCGGCGGCGACCGGGACGGCGCTGCTGCGGCGGCGGCCGGCGGCGCGGGGGGCACGCCGGCCAAAGCCCGCAAGCTGCTCTATTACCGCAACCCGATGGGCCTGCCCGACACCTCGCCCACGCCCAAGAAGGACCCGATGGGCATGGACTACATCCCGGTGTACGAAGGCGAGGACGAGGACGCTGGCACGCCGGGTGCCGCCAACCAGATCCGCATCAGCACCGACAAGATCCAGAAGCTGGGGGTGCGCGTGGAGGCGGTGAGCCTGCGCACGCTGGGCAAGACGGTGCGCGCGGCCGGCCGGATCGAGCCCAACGAGCGCCTGGTGCACGTGATCGCGCCCAAGTTCGAAGGTTACGTGGAGCGGCTGCACGTGAACGTAACCGGCCAGGCGGTGGTAAAGGGCCAGCCCTTGTTCGAGGTCTACAGCCCGGAGCTGGTGTCGGCGCAGCGCGAATACGCCATCGCCCTCCAGGGGGTGCAGGCCATGGCCGGTGCGGGCAGCGAGGCCCAGGCCGGCATGAAGCAGCTGGCCGAATCCAGCTTGGCGCGGCTGCGCAACTGGGACCTGTCGCCCGAGCAGGTCGCCGGGCTGGTGAAGACGGGCGAGGCCCGCCGCACCATCACCTTCCGCTCGCCGGTGTCGGGCATCGTCACCGAGAAGAAGGCGGTGCAAGGCATGCGCTTCATGCCCGGGGAGACGGTCTACCAGGTGACGGACCTGTCCTCGGTCTGGGTGATCGCCGACGTCTTCGAGCAGGACATCGGGCTGGTCAGCGCCGGCGCCACGGCCAAGGTGCTGATCAACGCCTATCCGGACAAGCAGTTCCAGGGCCGGATCACCTATGTCTATCCCACCATGAACGCGGACACCCGCACGGTGCCGGTGCGGGTGGAGCTGGCCAACCCCGGCCATCTGCTCAAGCCGGCGATGTTCAGCCAGGTCGAAGTGCAGGTGGGCGGCAAGACACCTGTGGTGGCGGTGCCGGATTCGGCCGTCATCGACAGCGGTACGCGTCAGATCGTGCTGGTGCAGGCGCGCGAAGGCCGCTTCGAGCCGCGCCAGGTCAAGCTGGGTGCGCGCAGCGACAACTATGTGGAAGTGCGAGAAGGCGTCAAGGAAGGCGAGCAGGTGGTGGTGGCGGCCAACTTCCTGATCGACGCCGAGAGCAACCTGAAGGCGGCGATCGGCGGGTTGGGCGCGCACAGCGGGCATGGTAGTCCGGCCGGGGGGGCGGCCCCCGCCCCGGCCGGCGCCGCCAGTGCACCGGCTGCCGGCGCGGCCGCGTCGGGGCCGGTGGGTCACAAGGGCCAGGGCACCGTGGATGGCGTCGACCTGAAGGCCGGCACCGTGAGCCTGAACCATGGTGCGATCGCGTCGCTGAAGTGGCCGGCCATGACGATGGAGTTCAAGGCGGCCAATCCTTCACTGCTGAAGGGCCTGAAGCCGGGCATGGCGGTGACCTTCGAGTTCGTCGAGCGCCAGCCTGGGGAATGGGTCGCGACGTCCATCGTGCCGACTGCCGCGTCCGCCCGCACGGCCGCAGCCTCTAAGCCCCACTCCGGCCACTGATTCGGAACCGCCATGCTCAACAAGATCATCCAGTGGTCGGGACGCAATCCGTTCCTGATCCTGCTGGCCACGCTGTTCATCGTCATCGCCGGGGTCGTCGCCGTCGTGCGAACGCCGCTGGACGCCCTCCCCGACCTGTCCGACGTGCAGGTGATCGTCTACACCGAATACCCCGGCCAGGCGCCGCAGGTGGTGGAGGACCAGGTCACCTATCCGCTGACCACGGCGATGCTCGCCGTGCCCAAGTCCAAGGTGGTACGCGGGTTTTCGTTCTTCGGCGCCTCCTTCGTCTACGTGATCTTCGAGGACGGCACCGACATCTACTGGGCGCGGACGCGGGTGCTGGAATACCTGAACTTTGCGTCTGGGCGGCTACCCAAGGGCGTGACGCCGGCCCTGGGTCCGGATGCCACCGGCGTCGGCTGGGTCTACCAGTACGTGCTGCTGGCCAAGGACAGGACGCTGGCCGAGCTGCGCGCCATCCAGGACTGGTTCGTGCGCTACCAGCTCACCAAGGCGCAAGGCGTGTCCGAGGTCGCCTCCATCGGCGGCTTCGTGCAGACCTACCAGGTCACCGTCGATCCGGTGAAGCTGCGCAGCTACGGCATTCCGCTGATGAAGATCTCGCAGGTGATCCGCGACTCCAATCGCGACGTTGGCGGGCGGGTCGTGGAGATGGCCGAGACCGAGTACATGGTGCGCGGCAAGGGTTACCTGCGGGGCAAGGAGGACATCGAGTTGCTGGTGGTCAAGGCTGAAGGCGGCACGCCCGTCCTGATCCGCGACATCGCCCGGGTGGAACTGGCGCCCGACGAGCGGCGCGGCCTGACCGAACTCAATGGCGAAGGCGAAGTGGTCTCCGGCATTGCGATGGCCCGCTACGGCCAGAACGCCCTGGAGGTGATCCACAACCTCAAGACCAAGGTCGACGAGATCTCCGGCGGCCTGCCTGAAGGGGTGACGATCCAGGCCGTCTACGACCGCTCGGACCTGATCCACCGCGCAATCGATACGCTCAAGCGCACGCTCATCGAGGAAAGCCTGATCGTGGCCGCCGTGTGCATCGTCTTCCTGCTGCACGTGCGCTCGGCGCTGGTGGCGATCCTGATGCTCCCGGTCGGTGTCCTGATCGCCTTCATCGCCATGCGGTCGCTGGGCATGAACTCCAACATCATGAGCCTGGGCGGGATCGCCATCGCCATCGGCGCGATGGTGGACGCGGCGATCGTGATGATCGAGAACGCCCACAAGCACCTGGAGCGGCTGCCGGCCGGGCACACGGTGCGCGAGCGCGCGGACGCCATGCTGGACGCCTGCCGCGAGGTGGGGCCGGCCCTCTTCTTCTCGCTGCTGATCATCACCGTGTCGTTCCTGCCGGTGTTCACGCTGGAATCGCAGGAAGGGCGCCTGTTCTCGCCGCTGGCCTACACCAAGACGTTCTCGATGGCGGGGGCCGCACTGCTGTCGGTCACGCTGGTGCCGGTGCTGATGCTGCTGTTCATCCGCGGTCGCATCATTCCCGAGGCGCGGAACCCGGTGAACCGCTTTCTGATTTGGATCTACCGCCCGATCATCGCGTGGGTGATGCGCTGGAAGAAACTGACCATCGTGCTGGCGCTGGCTGCGATCGCTGTTTCGATCTATCCAGCCTCCAAGCTGGGCAGCGAGTTCATGCCGACGCTCAATGAAGGCACCTTGCTGTACATGCCGGCCTCGCTGCCCGGGATGTCGATCACCAAGGCGGCCGAGGTGATGCAGACCCAGGACAAGATCATCAAGAGCTTCCCGGAGGTCGAGTCCGTCTTCGGCAAGGCTGGCCGCGCCAACACCGCCACCGACCCGGCGCCGGTGGAGATGTTCGAGACCGTGATCAACCTGAAGCCCCAGGAGCAGTGGCGCGCCGGCATGACCACCGACAAGCTGATCGCCGAGCTGGACCAGGCGCTGCAGTTCCCGGGCATCTCCAATGCCTGGACCATGCCGATCAAGGCCCGCACGGACATGTTGTCCACCGGCATCCGCACGCCCATCGGCATCAAGGTGTTCGGCAAGGACCTAGGTGAAATGGAGAAGCTTGCCAAAGAAATCGAGGCCGTCGTCAAGAACGTGCCTGGCACCACGTCGGCGTTCGCCGAACGCATCACCGGCGGGTACTACTTCAACATCGAGCCGTACCGCGATCAGCTGGCCAGATACGGGCTGGCCGTGGGCGACCTGCAGGATGTGATCGGATCGGCCCTGGGCGGCGAGATGGTGACCACCACCGTCGAGGGGCGCGAGCGCTTCGGGGTCACGGTGCGCTATCCGCGCGAGTTGCGCGCCAGCCCCCAGCAGATCGAGCGCGAGGTGCTGGTGCCCACCATGAGCGGCGCCCACATCCCCATGGGCCAGCTGGCGCGCGTCAAGATCGTGCGCGGCACGCCGGGGATCCGGACCGAGAACGCCCTGCTGTCGGCGTACATCTTCGTGGACATCCGGGACCGCGACATCGGCTCGTACGTGAAGGAGGCGCGGCAGGCGGTGGTGGACCAGGTCAAGTTCCCGCCCGGCTACTACATCACCTGGAGCGGCCAGTTCGAGTACATGGAGCGGGCGATCGAGAAGATGAAGATCGTCATTCCGATCACCTTGCTCACCATCTTCCTGCTGCTGTACCTGAACTTCCGCCGCATGACCGAGACACTCATCGTCATGCTGTCGGTGCCGTTCGCCCTGATCGGCGGGGTATGGCTGATGTGGCTGCTGGGCTACAACCTCTCGGTCGCCGTGGCGGTGGGCTTCATCGCGCTGGCTGGGGTCGCCGCCGAAACCGGGGTCGTCATGCTGATCTACCTGGACCAGGCGTGGCAGGAGGCGAAGGAGCGGTGCGGCCACGAACGCCGCTCCCCCGGTGTGGCCGATCTGTACGGCGCCGTCATGGAGGGCGCGGTGGAACGGGTGCGGCCCAAGATGATGACCGTGGTCGCCATCATGGCGGGCCTGCTGCCCATCATGTGGGGCACGGGCACCGGTTCGGAGGTGATGAGCCGCATCGCGGCCCCGATGGTGGGCGGGATGATCTCGTCGACTGTGCTCACCTTGGCCGTGATCCCGGCGCTGTACGCGCTAGTGAAGCAATGGGAGCTGCGGCGGGCCGAGCGCAGGCAGCAGGCGTTACCCCTCGGGGCGGTAGCAGCGGCTGGCGGCGAATAACACCCGCAGGCACGGGCAGCGCGACGTGGCGCACGAGTTCTTCGGGCTGCCCAGCGAATCGCACGAAATCCTCAGCCTCGCGGTGCTCAACGGGGCCTTGCTGTTTCTCGTGCCGGTGGCGCTGGTCGGCTACCTGTGCTGGCGTGACAGGCAGCGCGCCAGCAAGAGCGTTGGCGTGCCCCGTCGGCGGCGCCGGGCGCGGCGGCAGCGCAGGGCCGGCTCATAGCTCCGCGAATCGTGCGTGCACGACCGCCGGACCCTGAGGCGCAGCCGCGCGCATGGCGCGTCTGGCGCGGCAGGGCCACTCGTCAGCGGCCGCCTTTCCGCCGTTCTTGGGGACCACTCCAGGCCGGCATGCGTGACTTCTCGCTGAGTAGTTCGCGTGCGCGGCGGCTCCTTCCTCGGCAAACCGGTGCATCGCCGCCGAGCGGATGGCCGACCTGCTGCCGATCATGTGGGCACCGGCACCGGTTCGGAGGTGATGAGCCGCATCACCGGTGAAGCAATGGGAGATGCGGCGCGGCGCGCGCCGGCTCGACCCCACGGCACCGACGGCCACGCTGCCGGTGACCGCCCGGGCAGCGGCGACATAGGACCCGACCTGCGCGTTTGCGCTGGATCAAAGGGCCAACGAACGAGTGCGGGCGGCGGTTGCACTTCTCTGAATATGGGATAAATTCCCATTCATAGCAACACCAGCCATGCAAACCGTCGAATCCAGCGCCGATCTCGCCCTTGCCGCCGCCGTGCGCGTGCTGGCGCCGTTGCTGCCACTGCTGTTGCGCGAGGGTGTCACCTACCCGCGTCTTCTGGGTGCACTGAAGCGTGCTTTCCTGGAGGAAGCCCCGGCCGTGCTGCTGGACAGCGGCATCAGAGTCAATGACTCGAGCGTGAGCACCTTGACCGGCATCCATCGCAAGGACGTGAGGGAATGGCGCTCGGCCGGACGGCCGCGGCCGCCGGCCAGGGCCTTCGGCGCCGTGATGAACGCCTTCACACGCTGGTCCACTGATCCGGCGTACTGCGATCCCAAAGGACGGCCGCGGGTGCTGGAACGCAAGGGCGGCGCCGGCACGTTCGAGGCCCTCGCCACCTCGGTTTCGAACGACGTGCACCCCCGCGCCTTGCTGCAGGAACTGGTGCGCCTCGGCGTGGCAGAACTCGTCGCGGACCAGCGCGACGACGCCGAGGACCGGGTGCGACTGCGCGTCGACGCCTTCGTCCCGCCGGAGGGCGCCCCAGAGATGCTGCAACTGCTGGCCGACAACGTGACAGACCACCTGGCCGCTGCCGTGCAGAACGTGCTCGGGGCGACGCCGCCCATGCTGGAGCAAAGCATTCACGCCGACAACCTGCGCCAGGAATCGGTGGACCGCCTGCATGCCCTGGCGCGCCAGACCTGGCGCGCCGCCTTCCACGACCTGGTGCGCACGGCCACCACCCTGCGCGAGGACGACGCCAACCGGCCCGGTGCCGATCAGCGCATCCGCATCGGCGTGTACTTCTATCGCGAACCGGATCGCCAAGGCTGATCCGCTCGTCCCGCCATCTTCAAGGAGCGTTCACATGTCCAGGTCCCGTTCATCCAGAATCCCGCTGCTCGTTGCGGCCGTGGCGACCGCGCTGCTCCAGGCCGCTTGCGGCGGAGGCGGCGATGGTGTGGGTTCGGGCGGGACCGGCATCATCAGCGGCGCCGTCGTCAAGGGCCCGGCGGCCAATGCGACCGTAAGCGCCTATGCGCTGACCAGCGGACAGGCAGGTGCGGCACTGGGGTCGGCCACGACTGATGCCAGCGGCAACTTCACCTTGCCCATCGGGGCCTACAGCGGTGCGCTGATGCTCCAGGCGAGCGCCGGAACCTTCAGGGACGAGGCGAGCGGTGCGCTCATGACCATGCCCTCCGGCGACGTGATGACGGCTGTACTGCCGTCAGGCGCGAGTGTCAGCGGCGTGCAGGTGACGCCGGTCACGTCAATGGCCCAGACCCGTGCCCAACAGATGGCCGGTGGCATGACCGACGTGAACATCGCGGCCGCCAACGCGGCGCTGGGCACCTACTTCTCGATCCGCGACATCCTGCACGTGGCGCCGATCAATCCGCTCGTCGCCGGCTCAGCGGCCCGCGCCGACACTGACTCGCGCAATTACGGCATGACGCTGGCGGCAATGTCGCAGTACGCCAGATCGCTCGACGTAGCCAACACGGCCGCGCTCGTGACTTCCATGATGAGCGATGCATCGGATGGAAGGATGGACGGCAAGCGGGGGCCCGTTCCGATCTCGATGCAGATGGGCGGGATGACGGGCAGCGCCATGATGGCTGCCACCGCCGGGACCAGCGGGCTCGCGAAGGGCATGGCCGATTTCGTGAGCTCACCGGTCAACGTTTCAGGCCTGACTACCACCGACGTTGCGCCGCTTGTGCAAAAACTGTCCGGCTCGAACGGGCAGTTCTGATGAAGCACGCTTTGACGAACCCATTTTTCAACAGGAGATGATCATGACACGCAGATACGGCCCGACTGGAATCCTTCCCCTGGCGACGATCGCGGTGGCCGCGGTGCTGCTGGCGGGATGCGGCGGCGGCGGCACCAGCAGCAACGATATGGGCACCACGGCATCGGGCGACGGTATCATCAGCGGCAGCGCGGTCAAGGGGCCGGTCGCCGGCGCCACCGTCAAGGCCTTTGCGCTGAACGGCGGCATGATGGCAGCGCAGCTTTCAAGCGCGACGACCGACGTGAGCGGCGCATTCACCATGCCGATGGGAAGTTACGCCGGCCCGGTCATGCTGCAAATGAGCGGCGGAACCTACACCGACGAGGCCACCGGCGCTGTGATGGCAATGGGGACGGGCGACATGATGACGGCCGTACTGCCGGCGATCGCCGCCGGCGCGAACGTCAGCGGAGTCGCGGTGACCCCGCTGACGGCGATGGCTCAGGCCATGGCGCAGCGCATGACGGGCGGAATGACGGACGCCAACATCGCTGCGGCCAATGCAGCGGTCGGGAACTACTTCAGGGTCGGTGACATTCTCCACACCCAGCCGATGAATCCTCTGGTGACCGGATCGGGGACCGGGGCCAGCCAGGCCATGATGAACTACGGCATGACGCTCGCGGCGATGTCACAATACGCGAAAACCGTCGGCATGCCGTCCTCCTCAGGCATCGTCACCGCCATGATGAACGATGCGGCCGACGGCGTCATGGACGGCCGTGCAGGCGGGAGCCAGGTCTCAATGGGTGGCGGCATGATGGGCGGCAGCATGATGCCGCCCGACGCCGGGCGCAGCGGGCTGGCAACCGCGATGACTGAATTCATGAATTCCAGCCTCAACCAGTCGGGCGTGCCCGCCAGCACCATGATGTCCCTCGTACGGCAAATGAGGGACGGCACCGGCCAATTGCGTTGAATGGGAGCAGGCAGGCCGGGTTCACTCAACCATCGCCCGGCGTTGCGCGCTCGGGGAAGCTCGATGCTTCCCCGAGGTGCTGGCCCCGCTCGTCGTGCGGGAGCGATCGCGTTGGCCGGCGCCGAATAGCACCCGCCGGCACAGGCAGCGCGCCATGGCGCACGAGTCTTCGGCCTGCTCGGCGAATCGCACGAAATCCTAAGCCTCGCGGTGCTCGACGGGTTCTTGCTCGTTCTCGTGCGTAGGCTCTCATCGAAAAATCCGGCCCTGCGCCGCCTGCCCTGGCGGGATGGCCTGCGGCGCCACAGCGCTTTCGCAGGCGGCCAGGTTCACGTAAACCCTGTCGCCCGCACGAAACTGCATCCCGGCCGGCTGAGGCACCGTCCATCGCGCCCGGTCCGAGGACCACCGGTACGAGACCACGACGTACTCCGTCGCTTGGATCTGGGCGGCCGTCTTGTTCCGGCCACAGTCCAAGGACTTCGGATCCTTCAGCCGTGCGCCGTTGACGACTTCGAGCACCGTTCCCCGGCGCCAGCCTTCCGAGAACGAGTACTTGCCCTCGTAGGGTGGCGTTGCACAGCCAGCCGCCAGCAGCAGCGCCAGCATCGACAAGGCGGCAGTCCGTTGGCTCACCCTGAATCTCGTCACATGCCCTCCTTGCGCGTGATCCGTGCGGCGAGCGTCGGCTCGCCGTTGACGCCTATCTCGACAAAAAGCTTGGCCGCCGCAGCCAGCACGGCCGGACTCGATGCGTCGTTCATGAAGTGGTTCCTTGTGTTGGCATGACAGGCACGCGCGGCCAAAGCTCCCGCCTTGGCGTTCATGGGATGCGAACGGCCTGCTCCAGGTCGCCGACAGTGACCCAGCCGCCCAGCGGGCCGCCGGTGCGAGCCGCCACTGTGATCACCTGCACGAGCTCGGACACCTCCTCGTCCCGGCAAATGAGTTCAAGCTTGAACTCGTTAACCACCTGATCTCCGAGCTCCATCGAATAGCGGAGGTTCCCGCTGTGCGCATCGGCTGCCAGCCCGCGCACGAGATAGACCGCGAGGTTGTGGGTGGCGTCGCCGCCGACGCCACCCCACACGGTGGCGTTCTTCAGTGCGTCGATCACGTCGGCGACGCGGTCCTTCTGGACGTAGGCCTTGATTTCCTTCATGAAGCCTCCTTGACAACCGGGGGGAGCGCCGCATCGGCGGGCGGTTCCTGATGTCGCTTGGCGTCCGCCCGCGCCTCCGACCACTCGTAGATGAGGGGGAGCAGCAGCAGCGTCAGCAGCGTCGAAGTGATCAAGCCGCCCACAACGACAGTGGCCAAGGGGCGTTGGGTCTCGGCGCCGACCCCGGTCGAGAGCAGCATCGGGACGAGTCCCAGAATCGCCACCGAGGCTGTCATCAACACCGGACGAAGCCGCAGGGCCGCGCCTTGCCGGACGGCATCGCGGATGGAATAGCCATGCCTTCGCTGCTCGTTCAGGAAGGTCACCAGCACGATGCCATTGAGCATGGCCACACCGAAAACAGCGATGAAACCGATCGCCGAAGGCACCGACAGGTATTGCCCAGTAATGAACAGGCCGATGACCCCGCCGATCACCGCAAACGGCACGTTGGCGATGATCAGCGTTGCGTGGCGCACCGAGTTGAAGGCCGTGTACAGCAGGATGAAGATCAAACCGATGGTCAGCGGCACGATCAGCGCCAATCGAGCCATGGCGCGCTGCTGGTTCTCGAAGGCACCACCCCACTCCACCCAGTAGCCCGGGGGCATCTTGACCTTGGCCTGGATCGCGGCGTTGGCGTCCTGGACGAATCCGTCCACGTCGCGACCCTGCACGTCCATCTGCAGGACCGCGTAGCGCTGGAGCGACTCGCGCCGCACGAAGGTATAGCCTTCGGCGAGTTCGATCCTGGCCACTTGCGAGAACGGGACGATGGCGCCCTCACCGGTGCGGATCGGGATCGCCGCGATCGCCGCGGGAGAGCCGCGAAATTCCTCGGGCAGCCGAACCGCGATGTCGAAGCGGCGCGTGCCGTCGATCAGGGTCGAGACGGTGGCGCCACCGATGCCGGCCTGGACGATTTCCAGGATGTCGTCCGCATTGAGCCCGAAGCGAGCTGCGGCGGCGCGGTCGACCTTGATCACCATTTGGGGCTTGCCCTTGTTGGCCTCCGCCGACAGGTCGGCCACGCCCGGCACGGCCCCGATCACGGCCTTCAGTTGCGCCGAGAGGTTCTCGAGCTGATCCAGGTCTTCACCGTAGACTTTCAAGGCCAATGTGGCGCGCACCCCCGAGATCAGCTCTTCCACCCGCATCTGGATCGGCTGGGTGGCGCCGAACACCGCAGTCTGAACCTCGCCTTCGAGATATTCCTGCATCTCCTTGCCGAGCGCGCCGTAGGATTGCTTGGCGGGCCATTCATCCTGCGGCTTCAGGTCGAGCAGCACCTCCATGTAATTCACGTCGGCGGTCTCACCCTTCTCGGCGCGGCCGATCGTGGCCAACACGGATCGCACCTGCGGATACTTCTTGCGCAGGCTCGCGTCCATCACGTTCGCCACGCGGATGGACTCATCCAGGGAGGTGGATGGAATTCCCACGACGCGGAACATGATGGTTCCCTCCTGCAGCTGCGGCATGAACTCCTTGCCCAGCAGCGGAAAGAGCGCGAGGGAGCCGAGCAGCAGGGCCACCGCCGCGCCGACCACCTTCTTCTTTCGGTCCAGGGCCCAATCCAGCAGCGGCAGATAGATACGCTTGGCGCGGGCCACGAGCCAGGTGTCCCTTTCCTCCTTGGGCTTGAGGATCAGCGCCGCGAGCACAGGGACCAGCGTGAGCGAAAGCAGCAGGGAGCCCGCCATCGCGAACGTGATGGTGAGCGCCATCGGTTTGAACAGCTTGCCCTCCAGGCCAGTGAGCGAAAAGAGCGGCAGGAACACCACGATGATGATCATGATCGCGGAGGCGATCGGATTGGCCACCTCGCGCGCGGCTTCCAGAACCACATGGGTCCTGTTGATGGGACGACCCGACTCTCGCGCATGGGAGAGCAGCCGGAAGGCGTTCTCCACCATCACCACCGCTCCATCGACCATCATCCCGATGCCGATCGCCAGTCCGGCGAGCGACATGAGGTTGGCCGACATGCCGAAGCGATTCATCATGATGAACGCGAACAGCATCGCCAGCGGAAGTGTCACGATCACCACGATGGCCGAGCGCAATTCCCCCAGGAACAGGAACAGGACGATCGCGACCAGAATGGATCCCTCGAGCAGCGCGCTCTCGGCGGTGTCGAGCGCCTTGTCGACTATTTCCGTGCGGTCGTAGACGGCCTTGAGCTCGATGCCCTTCGGCAGCGCCGCCTGGGCCACTTCGAGCTTGGCCTTGACGCCTTCGACGACCTTGGCGGCGTTCTCGTTGATGCGGGCCAGTGCAATGCCCAGCACGGTCTCCCGGCCGTTGCGGGTGACGGCGCCGAAGCGCACGGCCGGCGCCTCCTTCACGTCCGCCACGTCGCGGACGTAGACAGGTGCGCCGTTGCGCTCGGCCACCACGATCGAACCGATGTCCGAAGTGTTGGTGACCAGGCCCAGGCCGCGCACCAGGTACTGCTCGACGCCGATGTTCAGATACTGGCCGCCCACCTGCTTGTTGTTGGCGGCAAGGCGTTCCATGACCTCCCTGAACGACAGTCCATACTTCACCAGCCGGCGGGGGTCGATCTGGACCTGGTACTGCTTCTCGTGGCCGCCCCAGGTCGTCACGTCGTCCACTCCAGGCGCCGTGCGCAGGATGAGGCGAACGGTCCAGTCGTGAAGAGTGCGCAGCTCCATCGCGCTCAGCTTCTCGTCCGCATCTTCGATCGTGTACCAGAATACCTGCCCCAGGCCCGAACTGTTCGGACCCAGCACAGGTTCGCCGTAGCCTTGTGGCAGGCGTTCCCTCACCTCCTGGAGCTTTTCGCCGACCAACCGGCGCGCAAAGTAGATGTCCACGTCGTCCCTGAAATAGACGCCGACGTACGAGAGCCCGAACAGGGAGACCGAGCGCACGACCTCGACGTTGGCCAAGCCGGCCATCGCGCCTTCGATCGGGACGGTCAGCAGCCGCTCGATGTCCTCGGCGGCCACCCCCGGCGACTCGGTGTAGATATTGACCTGGGCGGGCGTCACGTCCGGAAAGGCGTCCACGGGCACGGCACGGAAGGCCATGATCCCGAGCCCGATCAGCACCCCGAAGGCGACGATGACCAGGACCTTGTAGCGAAGCGCGGCATCAACGATTGCATTGAGCATGTGCAGCGCCCGCCTCAGTGACCGTGCCCGAGCTGGGACTTCTGCTTGCGCGCCTTGAGCTCATAGGCCCCAGCCGTCACCACCTGTTCGCCAGCCTGGAGACCCGCGGTGATTGCCGTGCGGCCGCCGGTGCGCTCGCCAGGCTGGACCACCCGCGCCACGTAAGCGCCTTGCTCGAGGACAAACACCGTGGGTTGGCCCTGCATCAGGACCACGGCAGGATCGGGCACGGACAGCAGTTCGCGGCCGTCGCTGCCAATCTCGATGGTGGCCGTGGCGAACATCTCGGGCTTCAGGCGTCCGTCGGCATTCGGCACTTCGATGCGAGCCGCCACGGTGCGCGTCTCCTTGTTCAGGACTGCACTGATGTGGCCGACGCGCCCGGCGAAGGTTTCGGTCGGGTAGCTGGAGACGGTGACGCGAGCTGGCGCCCCCACCTGGACCTGCGCGAGTGCGCTCTCGGGCAAGTCCGCCATGATCCAGACTCGACTCAGGTCCGCCACGGTGAACAGCGGCTCGCTCGGGTTCGCGAGGTCACCCAGGGTCGCCTTCTTCTCGATCACGGTTCCCGCAAATGGCGCCGTGACCGCAAAGCCCGAGACCCCGCGCCCGCCGCCACCGGCGGGATTGCCACCCAGCATGCGCAGCTTGTCGGAGGCGGCGCGGACGCTCGAACCGGCCTTCTCGCGGTCGGCCTGGGCCTTCAGATAGTCCTTGCGCGGGATGATCTCGTCCTTGACCAAGGACTCAGCACGCTGGAGGCCGGCTTCTGCGATGCGCAGTTCAGACTGCGCCTGCACCAGGTCGGCGTACGCCTCTCCCACGGCGACGCTGTCCAACGAAGCCAGCACCTGGCCCGGACGAACCCGGTCCCCCAACCTGGCCGGCGCGGCGGTAATGCGCGCCTCGGTCCGCGGCGCGACGCGCGCGATGCGATCCTGGTCGGCCTGGATCGTGGCCGTCACCGAGATGGTGGCCGCCACCTTCTGCGGCCGAATGGCCTCCGTCTTGATCCCGGCACGGGCGGCCTCCTCACTGGTGAGCGTCAGTTCCCGGCCTTCGGCGTGCTCCTCCTCCTGCTCGGCCTCCTCGCCAGCCGCGCCCTTGCCATTAAGCAAGACGACAGCCGCCACGGCCAGCACAACGGCCAGCGCAATGACGACGAGCGTCAGCCGCTTCTTGCGGTCATTCGGGTTCATCGGGTTTGTCCTTCCTGCGGCCAGCCGGCCGCTCGTTCTATTTCGATGCGGGTGTTGTCCAGCTCGGTTTGGGCCTCGACCAGTTCGCGCTCGGCGTCCAGGGCCTGGCGGTTCACCACCAGCTGGTCCAGCAGGCCGATCTGCCCCGCCTGGCGCGAGCGGCTCGCCAGTTGCTGGTTGTCCAGGGCAGCGGCCACCATTGCCTGCTGCAGGCGCTGCACTCGTTCACGCCGGCTGGACAGGCGCAGCCACAAGGTGCGTACGGTTGCTTCGCTGTCGCGGATGGCCGCGGACCGTTCCACCTCGGCGCTGCCGACATCGGCAGTGGCTTGCCCGATTGCCGCCGAGTTGCGGTTGAAAAGTGGCAACGGGATCGCGACCGAGAGCGTCGTGACCTTTTCTCGAGCCGCCGGCGCCATTCCTCGCCCCACGCTCAGGCCCACGGTGACATCGGGTAGCTGCCTTCCTTGTTCCAAGGCCAATCGCGCGCGGGCTGCGGCTTCGCGCGCGACGAGAGCGCGGACGCGAGGCAGGCTCTGGACTGACATCAGCAACTCGTCCAGGTCGAACGAAGATGCAACGCCGACGGCGGGCGGCGCCTCCGCGACCGAGGGCAGTTGCACGGCCGGCAACTGCAATGTCGCGGCGAGTTCCGCTCGAGCGGCCAGCAGCTGCTCGCGTGCGACCGCAAGCGCGTTTCGCGCACGTTCCGCCTCGATCAGGGCGACGTTCGCGTCCAGTCGAGTGTCCTCGCCAGCGGCGCGACGGCGCGAGACGGCCCGAGATGTCGCCTCGAACAGTTGGACTGCGCGCTCCTCGATGCGCACTCGCCGCTGTGCCGCCAAGACGCCGTGAAAGCGAAGCGTCGCGTCGGCGCGGGCCTGGCGGCGGGCGTCGTCCAGCTCGAGTCGCAGAGCCTCGATGGTCGCGGCAGCGGCTTCGCGACGGCGGCCTTGCTGCCCCCCGATCTCGAATGCCTGGGACACTCCGACCGTGCGGTCGCTGATGTTTCCGTCAGGGCCACCTCGCCGGCGGGCTTGTTCCGCCGCGAGCTCCGGGTTGTTGATGAAGAAGGACGAGGCCTCGCGCCGCAGGCCCTCGCCCACAGCCAGTTGCGCCTCTCGCGCCCGGACGGTCGCGTTGGCGCTTTCGGCGATGACGATCGCCTCTGCAAGCGTCAGTGTCGCGGTGGCAGTCGCCGGAGCCGACGAATGAGGCCGGCCTGTGCCTTCCGGCAATGCCGGGGCGGCGGGGGGCGGTGTCTGGGCATATGCAGCTGTGGCGCAGAGGCCCAGTGCCACGGCCAGCATCGAAACGCGCATCGAATCTTCCTTCGTGTCATGGGACAGAAGCGATTCGGAGGCGGGAGGCGGGCGCTGCTAGAACATGAAAGGCGCGGTCGCGTGCCCACTGCCGAATCGCACGGCAAACGGGGACGCGGGTCTTTGCGGTCGCTCGGGGCCTGCAGGAGTGACAGATAAGTAACGCGGTTCGCGATAGACAACTTCCTGCGCCTGCACCGTCAAAGCATGCACGCCGAACACCGCGGGAACGCTTGTGCAATGCGCCAGGTGGCAGCTCACACAGTCCGTGTGACCAAAGCCGCCGCTGTCTTGAGCGTCGTCAAGCGCCGCCTGATGCTGATGCTCGTGGTGTCCGTAGTGATTCGTGGCGGCAGCCTGGCTGACCTGACTTTCCGAGGACTCGTGCGCGCAATACTGAGCCGCCGCTGCCCAAAGAAACTGATTTGGCAGCACAACCATCAAGAAGACGATGATCCAACGACGCATGGCGGCCGATTGTATGGCAGGTCATGCGATCCATGCGGGCACCGCGGTCAAGACATTACTTGCCTGTAATCACAAAGCTGCTGACCCAGAACTGGCTCCGGCACGCCAGCGCGAACCGGCGCGAATCGTGCCGAGTAGGGCGTGCCCGAGATGACAAAACCGTAACCTCGCTGTCCGCATGCAGTCAGGCGATCGGCCGCATGCTGCACATCGCAGGCTGTGGAGTCTGCACTCTCATGCCCAAGTGGACAATTGAAGGAAAGGAATTGCACATGAAGACCCTGGCAGCCTTGGTGATTGCGGCGCTTCTCGCCGCGTGCTCGTCGCTCGGCCCCTCGACCGGCCGATACACATCCGACAAGTCGGACTGGTCGCAGAACGGCGGCCCCATGGGCGCCTCGACCGGCGGACCCTGAGGCACAGCCGGGCGCATGGCCCGTCCGGCGCGGCAGGGCCTCTCTTCAGCGGCCGGCTTCCCGCCGTTCCTGGCGACCGCCCGAGGCCGGCGTGCGTGACTTCGCGCTGCCCGGCGCAGGAACTCGTGTCCCGTCCTTGTAGTTCGCGTGCGCGGCGGCTCCTTCCTCGGCAAACTGGTGCATCGCCGCCGAGCGGATCTGGATCTCGAAGACCGGTCCCTCCGGGTTGCACACGCAGGTGTGCAGGCCGCGGTATCCATTTGCCTTCGGGCCGGCGATGTAGTCCTTGAAGCGGCCGATGACCGGCTGGAACAGGTCGTGGGCCACGCCCAGTGCGTGGTAGCAGTCCGACTCGGTCGGCACCACGATGCGCAAGGCAAGCAGGTCGTGCACCTGGTCGAAGCTGAGGCTCTTCTCCCGCATCTTGTTCCACACCCCGGCCACGTGCTTGACGCGATAGCCGATGTGGAGCACCGGCACGCCGCTGGCTGCCAGCGCCTGCCGGATCTGGCCGGTCCGCGCACGCGCCGTCGCCTCGATTCCGGGCCGGCGCGCGCCGAGTTGTCCGGCGATCTCGTCGAATCCGTCCGGGTCCAGGACCTGCAGGGCCGCATCCTCGAGTCCTACGCGCAGATCCGGCCGGCCCATGCGCTCCGCCCGCATTGCCAGGCCCTCCCACGTCAGCCGCGCGAGGGTTCGACTTTCCTCCTGGGCCACGGCGGGATCCTGCAGCCGGCACAGCAGCACTTGCAGCGCACCAATGGCTTCACCCGCATCGTGCTCCGGCATCCGGGGACCAGGAGGCGACGCAGCGGCTTCGCGCGCGGCTCCCTGGGCGTGCGCGCCAGCGGCTTCGGCGTACGCCCGCCGCTGTGCCGCGATCAGATGGGCCACGGTACGACCCAGTTCGTTTCCCAACGCGCGGAAGCGCCAGCCGAGCCAGCGAATCTCCCAGGCGCCGCCGGGGTCCGGCATGTCGTCCCAGTAGCCAAGTTCCATCTTCCGGACGCCGGCCAGGAGGCGCTCGATCGGCCCAGTCACCTCGCGGCGGATCACCACCTGGAGCAGCACCAGGATCAGCACGGCGGTGAGGGCCACGTGAACGGCCCAGGCCCACCAGCGCCGGATGCGGGCCGCCGAATAGTCGGCACTGTCCTGCTCCACCACGAGGGACAGCGGCTCGGCGCCAAGAGCGGCGGCCATCACGGACATCGAAGCCCTGAGCCACGGGCCGTCGCCGGCCACGGCTCGCTCACCCGAATCGAGGATCACGCGCCCCGATGGATCGAGAACGGCCAGGTAGTGCCGGCCGCGTCCGCGGTCCACGAACGATGAATGAAACCGGAGCACAGCGGCACGCGCCTCCTCCCGGTTCGAGGCTTGCCGCAACTGCGCCGCCAAGGGGCTCAGCGACTCGCCCAGCAGGGCCTGCCTCTCGTGCAGCTCGGTGCGCAGATCCCATGCCAGCTGGCCGCCCGTGACGGCCGCCATGCCCCCCGACACCACCAGTGTTGCGAGCAGGCCGAGCCGCAGGCCCAGCCCCACGCCGCGCGCGACGGTCGGCCGCGGCGATCCCATGACGGCAGCCTTCGCGCCGTCCGCCGGCTGCGGCACGTGGCCCGCACGCCACCGCCGCCATTTGCGAACGGACCCGAGCAGGTTCCCCAGCCATCCGTTGATGCGCATTTCGATCGTGTTCATGTGCGCCAAGTCGCCAATCCGGATCGACGTGCGACCCGGAGCGTTGCGCCACTTTGAACGGTGAGCGTTACTTGGCCGTGACAGCGCCATTACCTTCCTGTAAGTACATCTCTGCAGCAGGCGGGGAGCGGCTCCAGATGACCAATTTGTCATCCGTGTGACGGGCAGCGGTCATGAGGCCCGGCGCATATTGGTCAGTCAGCGCCCCGGACCCCGCTGGCGCCCGGGACGCTCACAAGGAGCCACGATGTCTCTGCCTGGTTTTGCCGATGCCCGGTGTCTGCGACACACGGCCAGCGGCGAGACCATCGCCCACGGGACGCACTGCGAGTGCGTGCAGCTCGCGGCGGCGCTTGGCCTCAGGCCGTCCGCGATCCCGTATTTTTACTGCAAGAACTTCCTTCAGCGCCGGTGGACGATGGCCTGCCGGCACGGTGAGGTCGCGCCGCGTGAACCCGAGATCAGCGGCCCCGAGAAATGGAAGGACAAGGGGCAGATGAACCCCGTCATGGCCATTCTCGTCAGCAACGGTTGAAAGCAAGAGGAAGCAACAATGACCGCCACCTCCAGGCCATTGCGGAAACGCACTGACGCACGAGCGACAACCAGAACGGTCAAGTCTGCCGTGGCGCCCCCGCCCATCGCTACCACGCGAAGGCAAGCCGCAGTCGACCGAGCCCTTGCTGCTGCTCCGTCCGCGTGGACACAGGCATGGGAGTATCAGGTCGACTTCCTGCAGCGAAGCGTGCTGTTCCTGGACACGCTGCGTCAGCGCGGTGAGAACTTCCTGTCCCACGAGCGGGCCGGACTGCCGCCGCTGCTCGACTTCGCCCATGAGACCGTGCTCGATGCAAGGCAGTTCGACCACCCGGCGAACTACGCTTTGCTCAGGATTACCCCGCTAGGCGGTGACCCGCAGATCGCGACCGATCCGCGCGCCCGCCCCGTCATGGTCTTCGATCCGCGTGCGGGGCATGGCCCTGGCATCGGTGGCTTCAAGAAAGATTCGGAGGTCGGCATGGCGCTGCAACTGCGCCATCCGGTCTACTTCGTCATCTTCTTTCCTGACCCCTGCCCTGGTCAGGCCCTGGCGGACGTGCACCATGCCTTGCGCCGCTTCGTCGCCGAAGTCGGCGCGCGGCATGCGGGACAACCGCCGGTTCTGTACGGCAACTGCCAGGCGGGATGGGCCGTCGTTTTGCTTTCGGCCGATTGCGTAGGCACCGCCGGTCCAGCGGTCTTGAACGGGTCGCCCCTGTCGTACTGGGCAGGCGCACCGGAGGTCAATCCGATGCGCCTCGCGGGTGGCCTGGGTGGCGGCGCGTGGGCGGCACATTTCATTGCCGATCTGGCCGACGGAACCTTCGACGGGGCCTGGCTCGCCCAGAACTTCGAGCAGCTGAATCCGGCGAACACGCTCTGGCAGAAGAACTACGACCTGTTTGCCGGCATCGACACCGAACGCGAGCGCTTCCTGCAGTTCGAACGCTGGTGGAGCGGCTACTACCGCCTGTCACGCGAGGAAATCGTCTCCCTCGTCGAAAACCTGTTTGTTGGAAACAAGCTCGAGCAGGGGCTGATGCGCATTTGCGAGCACTGCATGGCCGACCTGAAGCGAATTCGCAATCCCATTCTGGTGTTTGCCTCGAGCGGCGACAACATCACGCCGCCGCACCAGGCGTTGAACTGGATTCCGGCGATCTATCCGACAACCGACGATCTGAAGGCCGCTGGCCAGCGCATCGTCTACCTGCTGAACCCGCACGTCGGTCATCTCGGGATCTTTGTCTCGGCGAGCTTGGCTCGCCGGGAGCATCGGGCGATTCTCGACCACGTCGGCGATCTCGAGGCACTCGAGCCCGGCCTGTATGAAATGAAGATCATCGATGGCAAGGATGATGGCTGCGCGGGGTCAAGCTATAGCGTTCGGTTCGAACCCCGCCGGGTCGAAGAGATCCGCTACGAATACCCCAGGGAGGCATTCGAGCGTGTGCAAGCACTGTCCGAGCTGAACGAGTTCATCTACAGCAAGTTTGCGAGTCCGTTCGTCCGCGCGGTTGCGTCACCCTGGGGCGCTGAGTTGCTGAAGTGGCTTCACCCGATGCGAGCCAGCCGCTACCTGTTCGCCGAGCGATTCAGCCCCTGGATGGCCGTGGTCAAGGCACTGGCGCCAGCAGTCGGCGCAGGCAGAAGCCCTGTCGCGCAGGACAACCCTTACCTGGCACTCGAGCGTGCCACCAGCGGATTGGTCTCCCATGCACTGGACTCGTTCAGAAGAGCGCGCGACCAGGCGTACGAGACCGGCTTTTCCGCGCTCTACGGCCGACAGTCGGCGGCTGCCGCGGGGGTCGCAGCCGAGCAACCGGTGTCGAGCCGGGAGGTGCGATCTCACCCCGCTTCCCGCGCCCGAAAAGTCACAGTGCCGTTCGAAAGGAAATCATGACGAAGACACGGACAGCGTTGGTCACGGGCGGGCTCGGCGGGCTGGGCGAGGCGATCGCCAGGGCCTTGCATGACGCGGGGCATACCGTCTTCGTGACGCATTCGCCCGGCAACGATCATGTTGCTGCCTGGCTGACGGCGCAGGCTGCCGCTGGTTATGAGTTCCCATCTTCAGGGCTTCCGATCCCGCCACACGGCGCGCAGCCGCCGCCGACCGGCGGCAGGACCAGGCGTACCCGGCACTGGATGAGCCCTCCGGCAGGAGCGGCCTCTCGTCGCAAAGCCCTGTCCGCCCAGGCGGAGCACCGGACCAGGCCCCGCGGCCCGAGATTGCAGATTTGTCACCGCGCCGTCCGCACACCGTCATCTGGTGTGTCGCAAAGTGGTCATGCTGGTGCAGACGCGCCAGCGCCTCCACCAACTTCGCAGGAGAGGAACATGTTGAAGATGCTCACCATGGTTGCGGCGCTCACTCTGGCAGCGACCGGCGCAACGGCAGCGGAAAGCACCAATGTCGAGAAGTCCTTCGTGCTCAAGGACGGCACCACCGTGTACGTGTTCAAGGATGGGAAGATGGCCATGGAAGACAAGCTTGGCCGGACGGTGGCGATGAAGCCGGGGCAGGTGATGCAGACCACTGACGGCCAGACCCTGGTGATGATAGGCAACGAGGTAGCGCGGCTCGACTGGATCCGCAAGACCAGGCTTGGCGGCGGAAACTAGTCGACCGATCGTCGGCGTCCACCGCGCCGTCTGACGACGCACCCTTGAATGCGCGGTCTTGTTCGTGGAGAAATGACATGAGAACCGTAGCTCTCTTGATATCGGGCCTCGTCGGCCTGCCCATCTTGTCCGTTCATGCGCAAGACGCACCGGCACCGCAGCAGCTTTCGGCCCAAGCCGAGAGCTACGCCGATTGCGCCGCGCGCGTCAGAAGGACGCTGCATGACCATGGCATTGAGCGCGGCTACGGCCCGGCGCCGGTCAAGGCATGTCTGCGCACGACCGTCGCGGAGGCAAGGAATTCGCCGGCCACAGGCGCACGCACGCCTGCCGCGGGCCACGACCACGGCAGGATGCACAAGAACCAGTGAGTGCCGGCGGCCCCGATCCGCCGTGCCAAGTGGATGGCACGCGCGCGGTCGTCTGCAAGGCCTACTGGGCAGGCGATCACCCCACGTGCGGTGGGCTGTGGCTTGCCGCTACCTTGCCGGTTCCAGCTGCGTCACGGTGAGCTTTCCCGCCTCGCTGGTCGCCGCGAACCGCACCTTGTCTCCGACCCGGACCTTGTCGAGCAAGGCTGCGTCGGAGACCTGGAACACCATCGTCATCGCGGGCATGTCGAGTTGCCTGATCGGGCCGTGCCTCAGCGTCACCTTGCTGTTCTCCTTGTCGATCTTGCGTACCTCCCCCTCCGCCATGTCGGCCGCAGCCGGTGCCGCGGCGGACGGCGCGGCTGCCGTCTGGGCATGCACCGTCAAGCCGGCCGCGCCGAGCGCGATCACAGCGACCGCTGCGTGGACTGCGATGAACTTCATGTGTCGTTTCCTCGATTCCATGGTGAACGTCCGTTGTGCCGCGCGGCCGCAGAACGCCGGCCGGCTGATGTCGACACCACCTTGAGCATGCCGACCATCCCGCCCTGGAAGCGCCCGGCGAACGGGGGGCGAAATCGAAGTTACCGTCCCCGATTGAACGCCAGAAGACTTCTCCGGATGCTCCCGGCTTCACGCGAGGCCCGCGACCATGCCGGATACCGTACTATGCGACCGCCATGTCAACGGTAGATGACGGATTCGCAACCAATCTGTCATGTCTGCTGGCCCGCGGCATGGATTCCGTGCACCCCTGGACGGCGTCGCGCCGCCGATCCTCGACGCTGCGAGAAAGCCGCTACTTGACCGCGAACTTCCCCTTCATGCCGGTCTCGAAATGGCCCGGCTGCAGGCACGCAAAGTCGACCGCGCCCGCCTTGCTGAACTGCCACACCAGTTCCCCCGTCTTGGCTGGCTCGACCTGCACGGTGTTGCTGTCGGCATGGGCCATCTCAGGCATCTTGCGCATCATTTCGCCATGCTCCTTGAGTTCGCTCGCCGAACCAATCACCATCTCGTGCTTGATCTTGCCCGAATTCCTGACGAGGAATCGCACCGTCTCGCCGCGCTTGACGCTGATGGTCGCCGGGGTGAACCGCATGTCGTCGGTCATGTCGACCGTCACCGTGCGCGTGGCGTTCTGCGCTTTGCCGGGTTTGCCTGCCATCGAAGCATGCCCTTCGTGCGGCTGCTCATGGCCCCCTTCGTGCGACGGGCCTGCTCCGGCGTAGCTGATGCCGGCTGTCGACGCCGCGGCAACAGCGAGCGCCGCAGCGATCAAGAATGACTTCATCTCACTTCCTCCCGATCAGTGCTGATGCGACGACCTTCGCGGCGCATCCGACCGGCTGTTATAGACGTCATCACTTGCGCAGGCGCCCAGCAAGAGAATGCTGGCCAGCATGACGACGGTGGCGATTCGACTCATGTGTCATTTCCTTCATCAAGAATGAAGGGGCACACGATAGGCTACTTCCCTGTCGCGGGCATGACCCGCACATTACCGATTTGTCATCAGCAACGCTGCTCGGTGCAGTTGGGCCGTGCACGGACCCGAAGCACGGCACTCGATACCACACCCGGATTCCGACCACCACACTGCTCGCATGCTGAGCCAGCCAGTCTCGAATTCCAGTCGCCTGCAGGCGCATCGGGCGCTCCATCTGACTGTCATTCAGGAGCGTGATTCGCAGGCGTCACCGACGCGGGCTTTCGGTCGCCCGCGTGGCTCCGAGAACCTGACCCCGTCTACCACCGCGACGGCCCGTCAGGGGGCGCTGCGCCTTGGACAAGAGAATGCCCGCGGGGCGGCTGCCTGGCGGGCACATGCAGACTGCGGAACCGCGGCGGCCGCCGCAGCTCACTTGGCCAAAGGGTCAGTGGTTCGGATGGTCCTTCTCGAGGCGCTTGTCGGCGGAATCGTTGATCTTGCCGTGCGTCTTCTTCAGGTGCTTGGCCTCGGCCTTCGCCTGCGCGCCTGCGTCCCCGGCCATTTGAGCCTCTGGCTGCTTGGTCGCCGGTAGACCGTGCTTCTTGGCCAGGTGCTTCTTCTCGGCGGCGGCCTTGGGCGCCGCGCTGCCGGATGTTTCGGGCTGGGCGACGTCGGCGGCGTACGCCGCAGTGGCCAGCAGGGTGGCGAACAGGGTGGCGAACAGCTTGCTCATGAAATTCCTTCTTGAAAGTTGAAGCGATCCCCTCGGGGAGGAGTGAATGTAGGCGGGGCCACACCGCTTTCCGTTGACAAACGTCAAGCGGCGCCATGACGGCGACGTGGCCCGGTCTGCCCGAAGCTACGCGCCCATGCCGTGCGCCCGCGCGATCTTCAGCAGCACCGACCTGTCGACGCCGAACCGGCACATCGCGTCGCAATGCTCCGCCAGCTCGCCCGCAGGCAGGTAGCCGAGCAGGAAGCTGCCTGCCCCGCGCGAAAGCGCGGGTCTCGCCATCTGCGCTTCCACTTCCCTCGCGCGTGACTCCGGCGCGACGAGATAGAAATGGGCACCCGGCTGCGGCAACGAGAGCGCCAGGTCCTTCATCCGCAGGATCCCGGAATAGATGGACGTGCTCTGCTCGACCTCGAACGCGCACGCGAGTTCGCTGCGGCCCTTCACGAACCAGATGACGTCGATGAGTTCCACGGTCTGGCGAACCTCTTCAGGCAGGCCCATGGCAGGCAGCGCTGGAATCGTCAGCTCCGAAAAGGTGTCCCCGTGGCAGACCCGGCTGCGATCGTTGCGCGCAACGAACACGTCGTACCCCAACGCCCTGCCGATGCGAATGAGCGAGTGCTGCGCCTGGGTGTGCTGCGAAGCCTGCCTGTCGTCGGCGAGCGCCTGTTCGTGGCGCTTCTTCGACGCTTTCGCGGCCTTCGCCTGGAGCTCCTCCAGGACGCCGTCGGCGTTGCCGGACAGCACCATTCGATTCGAGCCGATCTCGAACAGCAGCCCGGCAAAGGCGCCGAGGTCCTTCGAGAGCGCGGGCTGGTCGTCGTTGGCGCGCACGATGGCCTCGCGCATGGCCAGGTAGCACTCCCAGGAGCCCAGCTTGTGGCTGGCGCCGAACAGAACATTGAATCCCTTGATGATCGCGGTGTTGCAAGGCGGCACCAGCGTCGGATGCAGGAAATAGACGATGTTCGCCACCGCCGGACCGAGACCCTTGATGGATGCATGTCCCAGCCGGCTCATCTCCGCCAGCACCTGCTCCTCGCGGGTGGCGTTCAGGCAGGCGTTGAGGAACCGGCCGAAGGCGCGTTGGTTCTCCTGGTTCTCGTAGATGTCGGGGATGCGGAGCTTCGGCTTCCAGTAGAACGGGTGGGCCGCCCCTTCGAAGACCTGCTTCTGTTCGGTGATGGCCGCGAGCACCACTTCCAGCGGGGACCCCCTGAAGTCGTTGCCGAAGGCGTTCGCGCCGATCGCGCTGACGGTTTCCTTCACGCCCCGGCGGATAGCCCGGAATGCCTTCATGCGCGCCTCACCGCCCAGGAACCACGTGTGGTAGACGGATTCGGGGTCGCGCTTGTAGCGGTCGATGAGGAAAGGCAGCGAGTGCTGGATCGGCTGCTGCATGAAGGCGACTCGTCGTTATCGAAGACGGATCAGTATAGGCGGCTGCCAGCCCGCCATGCCGATGACGCATTTGTCATGCGCGGGTCAGCGCGGCGTGGGGGCCGGTTTCCTACAGTAGGAACCGTGATGCAAGGGTTTGCATCGCGCCGCACCCCACCAGGGCCGGCACCGCAAATCGACCAGGAGTCCACCATGTCCCTCCGTACCAGCACCATCGTCTTGGCCCTCGCCGCCCTTGCGCTTCCCTCCGCCTTCGCCCAGTCCGTCAGCGTCTTCGTCGGCGGCGAGCAAGGCTGGGTCGACCAGCCCCTGCAAAGCAGCCTGACGCGCGAGCAGGTGACCAACGAATACCTCGCGTTCCGCAAGAACCCGGTCGCTGCCGACGGCGGCCAGTTCGTCGGCGGCGAGATGGGCTACGTCTTCCCGGCGCACACCTATGCGCGCGTGAATGGCGAGTGGGTGTGCACCGACAA
>Ga0255338_1002220_pt1 | contig 29838 bp, 39 predicted proteins | sample MeOH1_35cm_T4_19_FD_203715 | JGI IMG/M metagenome (GOLD analysis project Ga0255338, IMG submission 203715) | Sandy soil microbial communities from University of British Columbia, Vancouver, Canada - MeOH1_35cm_T4_195 | ecosystem: Engineered > Artificial ecosystem > Sand microcosm > Unclassified ... | reverse complement strand
CTGCTGTGTTACGCGGACGGCGAGCGCCGCTACATCATCGCGCCGCGCGGCGTCTCCGCCGGCATGCAGCTCATGTCAGGCTCGGAAGCGCCGATCAAGGCCGGCAATACGCTGCCTCTGCGCAACATTCCGGTCGGCACGACGATCTGCTGTATCGAGATGATGCCGGGCAAGGGTGCGCAGCTTGCGCGCGCGGCCGGCACTTCGGTGCAGCTGCTCGCGCGGGAAGGCGACTATGCTCAGCTGCGGCTGCGCTCCGGCGAGATCCGCAAGGTGCACGTCACCTGTCGCGCGACGATCGGTGAAGTGGGCAACGAAGAGCACTCGCTCGAGTCCATCGGCAAGGCCGGTCGCGTGCGCTGGCGCGGCAAGCGGCCGACGGTGCGCGGCGTGGCGATGAACCCGATCGACCATCCGCACGGCGGCGGCGAGGGCAGGACTGCTGCAGCGCAGGACCCGGTGAGCCCCTGGGGCGTTTTGACCAAGGGTTACAAGACGCGCAAGAACAAGCGTACGAACGGCATGATCGTGCGCCGTCGCAACGCTAAGACCACGGCGTAAGAGGTAAAGCATGGCACGTTCCGTAAAGAAGGGCCCGTTTGTCGATCATCATCTGCTCACTAAGATCGAGAAGGCGCGAGCAGTCTCCGACAAGCGGCCGATTAAGACCTGGTCGCGTCGCTCGACCATCCTGCCCGATTTCGTGGGCCTGACAATCGCGGTGCATAACGGGAAGCAGCACATCCCCGTCTACATCACCGAGAACATGGTGGGACACAAGCTGGGCGAGTTTTCACACACGCGCGTTTTCAAGGGCCACTCGAAGGCGGGGGGCGGCGGTCCCGGCGACAAGAAGTCGAGCCCGACGCCGGCAGCCAGGTAGCAAGGAATAGACGATGAATACGACTGCTCAACTGCGAGGCGTGCGCCTGTCGGCCCAAAAAGGCCGACTGGTGGCCGACCTCATACGCGGCAAGCCGGTGGACAAGGCGCTCGGGATACTGCAGTTCTCCCCGAAGAAGGCCGCGACCATCATACGCAAGGTGCTGGAGTCCGCGATCGCGAACGCCGAGCACAACGACGGTGCCGACATCGACGAGTTGAAGATCACTCGAATCTGCGTCGAGAAGGGCCCCGTGCTCAAGCGCTTTGCAGCTCGCGCCAAAGGCCGCGGCGCCCGCATATTGAAGCCGAGCTGTCACATCTTCGTGACGGTCGGCGACGGAAGGAAATAGCATGGGCCAGAAAATACATCCGATCGGATTTCGTCTCGCGGTCAACCGCAACTGGGCGTCCCGCTGGTACGCGAACAACAAGAACTTCCCGGCCATGCTCCTGGAAGACATCAAGGTTCGCGAATACCTGAAGGAGAAGCTCAGCCACGCCGCCGTCTCGCGCGTCGTCATCGAGCGCCCCGCCAAGAACGCCCGCATCACGGTGTTCAGCGCGCGCCCGGGCGTTGTGATCGGCAAGAAAGGCGAAGACATCGAGTCGCTGAAAGGCCAGCTGCAGAAGATGCTCGGCGTGCCGGTGCACGTCAACATCGAGGAAGTGCGCAAGCCCGAGCTCGACGCCCAGCTGATCGCCGACTCCATCGCGCAACAGCTGCAGAAGCGGATCATGTTCCGCCGGGCGATGAAGCGCGCCATCACGAACGCCATGCGCCTGGGGGCGCAGGGCATCAAGATCATGAGCGCCGGCCGGTTGAACGGCATCGAGATCGCCCGCACCGAGTGGTATCGCGAAGGCCGCGTGCCCCTTCACACGCTGCGCGCCGACATCGACTACGGGTTTTCCGAGGCGAAGACGACCTACGGCGTGATCGGCATCAAAGTGTGGGTGTTCAAGGGCGAGATCATGCCCAAGAACGAGCAGTCCCTGCTCGCTTTGACGCAGCCGGCGCCCGAGCCGGAAGCCCCGGCGCCCAAGAGGCCGCGCCGTTCGGCAGGACCGAGAACAGGAGCAAAACGTGCTACAGCCAGCCAGACGTAAGTACCGCAAAGAGCAGAAGGGCCGCAACAAGGGGATCGCCACCCGCGGCAACAAGGTGAGCTTCGGGGAATACGGACTCAAAGCGACGGGTCGCGGCCGCCTGACGGCACGTCAGATCGAAGCGGCGCGGCGCGCGATGACGCGTCACATCAAGCGTGGCGGCCGCATCTGGATACGGATCTTCCCGGACAAGCCGATCTCGCAAAAGCCCGCCGAGGTGCGGATGGGTAACGGCAAGGGCAATCCGGAGTACTGGGTCGCCGAGATCCAGCCGGGCAAGATGCTCTATGAAATGGACGGCGTGGACGAGGTGATTGCCAAGGAGGCTTTCCGCCTTGCCGCGGCGAAGCTGCCGATCGCGACCACGTTCGTGCACCGGCAGGTAGGGGGCTAGACCATGAAGGCAACCGAATTGCGGGGCAAGTCTCCCGATGAGCTGCAGCAGGAGCTGCAGTCGCTTCTGAAGGCGCAGTTTTCACTGCGTATGCAGAAGGCGACCCAGCAGCTGACCAATACCAGCCAGTTGAGGAAAGTGCGCCGCGACATCGCGCGCGTGCGTACCCTGCTGGCGCAGAAGGCGCAGGTGCAAGCATGAGCGAAGCAGCAGCGAAGGAAACGACCGGCGCGGAAAGCAATGCGCCGAACAAGCGGACGCTGACCGGCCGCGTGGTGAGCGACAAGATGCAGAAGACCGTGACGGTGCTCGTGGAGCGGCGTGTCAAGCACCCGCTCTACGGCAAGATCGTCACTCGCTCCAAGAAGTATCACGCTCACGATGAAAACGGTGAATTCCACGAGGGCGATCTGGTGATGATCGAGGAATGCCGACCGCTGGCGAAGACCAAGGCGTGGCGTGTAGCCCGGCTCGTCGAGAAGGCACGTACGGTCTGATATAGTTTTTTGCGCCGGATGGGTTGCTTCCATCGGGCGCAGGCCTTATAATTTCGCGCTTTTCCGCAGCCTGTCTCTGGTCTTCTTTTGGGGGCCGCGGAGAAGCGAAGATGACAAGTCTTTCGCGTGCCCGGGACCTGGGCGCGCGACGACCGACCCGGACGGGCTCCAATACTGGCCGAGCAGGCGGCGGCTAAGTTGGGGAAGTTGTGACAAGCGAGATGAGATCATGATTCAAATGCAGTCCATATTGGATGTGGCTGACAATACCGGTGCGCGCGCGGTGATGTGCATCAAGGTCTTGGGCGGCTCCAAGCGTCGCTATGCCGGCATCGGTGACGTCATCAAGGTCAGTGTGAAGGACGCCGCCCCGCGCGGCCGTGTGAAGAAGGGCGAGATATACAACGCGGTGGTCGTCCGCACCGCGAAGGGCGTGCGCCGGCAGGACGGGTCGATCATCAAGTTCGATTCCAACGCCGCCGTGCTGCTCAATCCCAAGCTCGAGCCGATCGGCACCCGCATCTTCGGGCCGGTCACCCGCGAGCTGCGGAACGAGCGCTTCATGAAGATCGTCTCGCTCGCTCCGGAAGTGCTGTAAAGGAATGGTCATGGCGAAAGCGAAAGTAAGGATCAGAAAAGGTGACGACGTTGTCGTGCTCGCCGGCAAGGATCGCGGTAAGCGCGGCACGGTGTTGCGCGTGGTCGACGCCGAGCACGTCCTGGTCGAAGGCGCCAACAAGGTGAAGAAGCACCAGCGCCCGAATCCGATGAAGGGCGTCACCGGCGGCATCATCGACCTTGAAATGCCGCTGCACATCTCCAACGTGGCGCTGTTCAATCCCGGCAGCAGCAAGGCGGACCGGGTCGGCATCAAGACGTTGGAAGACGGCCGGCGGGTTCGTTTTTTCAAGTCCAACGGCGAAGTGGTTGACGCATGAGCGAAGCGAAAGAAACGAAAAAAGCCAAGCCGGCCAAGGAAGCGAAAGCCGGCGGCAAGGACGCGAAGCCCGCCAAGGAAGCGAGAGGCGCGGCCGAAGCGAAGGCGACCAAGCCCGCGCAGGGCAAGCCCGCTCGTCCCGCGGCACCTGCACGCCTGCAGACCTACTACCGCGACAACGTGGTGAAGGGTCTCACGGAGCAATTCGGCTACAAAAGCGTGATGCAGGTGCCGCGCATCGACAAGATCGTGCTGAACATGGGCGTGGGCGAAGCCGTGGCGGACAAGAAGATCCTCGATCACGCGGTGTCCGACATGACGAAGATCGCGGGTCAGAAGCCGCTGGTGACCAAGGCCCGCACGTCGGTGGCCACGTTCAAGATCCGCGAGGGCTATCCGATCGGCTGCAAGGTGACGCTGCGCGGCGCGCGCATGTATGAATTCCTCGACCGCCTGGTGAATGTCGCCATGCCCCGCATCCGCGATTTTCGCGGCATCTCGGGCAAGTCGTTCGACGGCCGCGGCAACTACAACATGGGCGTGAAAGAGCAGATCATTTTCCCGGAGATCGAGTACGACAAGATCGACGCGATCCGGGGCATGAACATCACGATTTCGACGACTGCTAAGACCGACGCCGAGGCGAAGGCGCTGCTCGCGGCATTCAAATTTCCGTTCAGGAACTAAGGGACCGATATGGCAAAGCTGGCTTTGATCAACCGTGAGCAGAAGCGCCGCGGCGCGGTGAAGAAGTTCGCCGCCAAGCGCGAAGAGCTCCTGGCGATCGTGAACAACCAGAAGCTTGCGCCCGAAGAGCGTTACGAGGCGCGGCTCAGGCTGCAGAAGCTGCCGCGCAACGCCTCTCCGGTGCGGTTGCGTAACCGCTGCAAGCTGACGGGCCGGCCGCGTGGCGTGTTCCGCAAATTCGGTCTCGCACGCGGGAAACTCCGCGACATCGCGATGCGCGGCGAGATCCCCGGCGTGATCAAAGCGAGCTGGTAGGCCCGGAAAGCAGGAGACGATTGCATGAGTATGAGTGACCCCATCTCCGACATGCTTACGCGCATCCGCAATGCGCAGAAGTCGGAAAAACAGTCGGTGGCGATGCCCGCTTCCAAGCTCAAGGCGTCGATCGCCAAGGTGCTGAAGGACGAGGGGTATATCGAGGATTTCGCGGTGCGCGAGAATAGCGGCCGGCCGGAGCTCGAGATCAGCCTGAAGTATTACGCGGGCCGTCCCGTCATCGAGAAGATCGAGCGCATCAGCCGTCCCGGATTGCGCGTGTACAAGCCGAGCCGGGAAGTGCCCAAGGTCATGAACGGACTGGGCATCGCGATCGTCTCCACGTCGAAAGGCGTGATGACGGATCGCAAGGCGCGCGGCATGGGCGTCGGCGGCGAAGTGTTGTGCATCGTCGCGTAACGGCCCGGAGCAAAGCATATGTCTAGGATTGCGAAGTATCCGGTCGCATTGCCGGAAAAGGTCGAAGTGTCGGTCAACTCGGGTGAGATCTCGGTAAAAGGTCCGCTCGGCACGCTGACCCAGCGCATTTCGCCGAACGTGAAGATCGAGAAGGTCGACAACCACCTCGAGATCAAGGTGAACGAGATGTCGCGGCAGGCCGATGCGATGTCGGGCACGCTGCGCGCGCTGGTGGCGAACATGGTGACCGGCGTGACCAAGGGCTTCGAAAAGAAGCTGCAGCTGGTCGGCGTCGGATATCGCGCACAGGCCCAGGGCGACAAGCTCAACCTGACGCTCGGTTTCTCGCACCCGGTCGTGCATCAGCTGCCGAAAGGCATCAAGGCCGAGACGCCGACGCAGACCGAGATCCTGATCAAGGGCGTGGACAAGCAGCTCGTAGGTCAGGTGGCGGCCGAAGTTCGCCGTTACCGCAGCCCCGAGCCGTACAAGGGCAAGGGCGTGCGTTACGCCGATGAGCGCATCGTGCTCAAGGAAACCAAGAAGAAGTAGGTGGTGAGACATGAGTGACAAGTACGAAGCACGGATGCGGCGCTCGCGCCAGACGCGCGCGAAGATCGCCCAGCTGAAGTCTGCGCGCCTGAGCGTGTACCGCTCGAACAGCCACATCTACGCGCAGGTGATCGATGCCTCCGGCACCAAGGTGCTGGCGGCGGCATCGACGGCCGAAAAAGGCCAGCGCCAGGCGAAGGCGGCGAACAACGTCAAGGCGGCTGCCGAAGTGGGCAAGCGGATCGCCGAGAAGGCGAGAGAGCTGGGCATAGAGTCGGTGGCATTCGACCGCTCGGGCTACAAATTCCACGGTCGTATCAAGGCGCTGGCGGAAGCCGCGCGCGAAGCCGGCCTCAAGTTCTAGACGGGAAACGTCATGGCAAAAATGCAAGCAGGCAGGATGCAGACCGGCGAGGAACGCAACGACGGGCTGCGCGAGAAAATGGTTGCGATCAATCGCGTGACCAAGGTGGTGAAAGGCGGCCGCGTGCTGGGCTTCGCTGCGCTCACCGTAGTCGGCGACGGCGACGGCGGCGTCGGCATGGGCAAAGGCAAGGCACGCGAAGTGCCGGTCGCCGTGCAGAAGGCGATGGACGAAGCGCGTCGCAAGATGGTGAAAATTCCGCTGCGCAACGGCACGCTGCAGCACGCGGTCGTCGGCCGTCATGGCGCCTCGCGCGTCTACATGCAGCCGGCCTCCGAAGGCACGGGCATCATCGCGGGCGGTCCCGTGCGCGCCGTGCTCGAAGTGATGGGCGTCACGAACATCCTGGCGAAGTGCCTGGGATCGACCAATCCGTACAACGTCGTCCGCGCCACGATCAACGGCCTGACGGCCATGAATACGCCTTCGGGCATCGCCGCCAAACGCGGCATGACCATCGAGCAGATCACGGAGTGATGGCGATGTCTCAAGGCAAGAAGATCAAAGTGACGCTGGTGAAAAGTCCGATCGGCACCCGCCCCGAGCATCGCGCCTGCGTGCGCGGCCTGGGCCTGCGTCGCATCAATCACACCGTGGAAGTTCAGGACACGCCGTCCAACCGCGGCATGATCAAGGCCGTGTCTTATCTCCTGAAGTGCGAGGGATAAATGGAACTCAACAAACTCAAGCCCGCCGCCGGTGCCAAACATGCCAAGAAGCGTGTGGGCCGCGGCATCGGTTGCGGACTCGGCAAGACGGCCGGCCGCGGTCACAAGGGCCAGAAGGCGCGTGCCGGCGGCTACCACAAAGTCGGTTTCGAAGGCGGTCAAATGCCGCTGCAACGGCGTCTGCCCAAGCGCGGCTTCCGTTCGCTCACGCAGGACAGCACGGCCGAAGTGCGTCTCGACCAGCTGCAAAAACTCGACGCGGAGATCATCGATCTCGCGACGCTGAAGCAGGCCGGTGTGGTGCCCCATCTCGCGCTGGGCGCCAAAGTCATACTCGCCGGCGAGATCAAGCGCAAGGTGGCGTTGAAGGGCCTCGCCGTCAGCAAAGGCGCGCGTGCGGCGATCGAAGCCGCTGGCGGCAGCTTCGAGCTGCCCGTCGAAGTGACGCCTCCCAAGAAACTGCCGCGCAAGAACGCGGCGCCAGCCAAGGCTGAGTGACTTTGGCCGTCAACGATACAGTTCGGGGAGCAGGCAAGCTGGGCGACTTGAAGCGTCGCCTGCTGTTCCTGCTCGGCGCGCTGATCGTGTTCCGCATCGGTTCGTTCATACCGGTGCCGGGCATCGATCAGGCCCAGCTCGCAGAGCTCTTCCGATCGCAGCGCGGCGGCATCCTCGACATGTTCAACATGTTCTCGGGCGGCGCGCTGTCGCGGTTCTCGCTGTTTGCGCTGGGGATCATGCCGTACATCTCGGCCTCGATCATCATGCAGCTCATGGCGGTCGTGTCCCCGACCCTGGAAGCGCTCAAGAAGGAAGGGGAAGCCGGCCGGCGCAAGATCACGCAGTACACGCGCTACGGCACGGCGGGGCTCGCCCTTTTTCAGGGCATGGGCATCGCTATCGCGCTCGAATCGCAGCCTGGATTGGTGCTGGAGCCCGGTCTCATGTTCCGCCTGACCGCAATGCTGACCCTCATGACGGGCACGATGTTCCTCATGTGGCTGGGCGAGCAGATCACCGAGCGCGGCATAGGCAACGGGATCTCGCTCATCATCTTCGCGGGCATCGCCGCCGGGTTTCCGCAGGCTATCGGCGGCACGCTGGAGCTCGCGCGAACCGGCGCGTTCTCGATACCGGTGGTGCTGTTCATCTTCGCTACAGTCGTGCTGGTAACGGCGTTCGTGTGCTTCGTCGAGCGCGGGCAGCGGAAGATTCTCGTGAATTACGCGAAGCGCCAGGTCGGCCGGAAGGTGTACGGGGGGCAAACGTCCCATCTGCCCTTGAAGCTCAACATGGCCGGTGTGATCCCGCCGATATTCGCATCGAGCATCATATTGTTCCCCGCAACGCTGGTGGGCTGGTTCGGCTCGAACGAGCGGATGAGCTGGCTGAAGGACGTTGCCGCGACGCTGCATCCCGGACAGCCGATCTACACGCTGCTGTACGCTTCGGCGATCATCTTTTTCTGCTTCTTCTACACGGCGCTGGTCTTCAATCCGAAAGAGACGGCGGACAACCTGAAGAAGAGCGGCGCTTTCGTTCCCGGCATACGTCCCGGCGATCAGACCGCGCGCTACATCGAGAAGATCATGTTGCGCCTCACGCTGACGGGAGCCATCTACGTCACGCTGGTGTGCCTGCTGCCCGAGTTTCTGATCGTCTGGAAGAACGTGCCATTTTATTTCGGCGGCACCAGCCTGCTGATCATCGTCGTCGTGACCATGGACTTCATGGCTCAGGTGCAGGCGTACGTGATGTCGCACCAGTATGAGAGCCTGCTCAAGAAAGCGAATTTCAAGGGCGGCGTGTTTCCCTCACGGTAATGTCGAAAGAAGAAACCATACAAATGCAGGGCGAGATCGTGGAGACCTTGCCCAACGCGACATTCCGGGTAAAGCTCGAAAACGGGCACGTGGTACTGGGGCACATCTCGGGCAAGATGCGCATGCACTACATCCGCATACTGCCGGGAGACAAGGTGACGGTGGAGCTGACGCCTTACGATCTCACCCGCGGCCGCATCGTGTTCCGGGCGAAATAGCGGGAGAACAGACGTTTCGGCAGCATTGTTTCGAGGGGCAAGCGGTTGAACCAACTGCAGAACTTCGTGTCCTCCAGTGTTGCTCCGGACACGGGTAGAGCAGGCAAGAAAGGAAGTGTGAGATGAAAGTGCTGGCATCGGTGAAGAAGATTTGCCGTAACTGCAAGGTGATCAAGCGCAAAGGCGTCGTGCGCGTCATCTGCAGCAAGGATCCGCGTCATAAGCAGCGGCAGGGTTGATTTTCTGTTGAAAATTAACCTGTTACACGATAAAATTTCCGGTTTTCGTTTTTGGGGTAACACATGGCCAGGATAGGTGGCGTCAACATCCCGAATCATCAGCATGCCGAGATCGCGCTGACCGCGATATATGGCGTAGGGCGCAGCCGCGCACGCGCCATCTGCGCCGCCGCGGGCGTGGGTTACACCACGAAGATGAAGGATTTGTCCGACAGCGAGATGGACAAATTGCGCGAGCAGGTCGCCAAGTACACGACCGAAGGTGATCTCCGTCGCGAAGTGTCGATGAACATCAAGCGGCTCATGGACCTCGGGACGTGGCGGGGCAAGCGGCATCGCGCGGGACTTCCGGTGCGCGGTCAGCGCACCCGTACGAACGCGCGCACGCGCAAAGGTCCGCGCAAGGCCGCAGTGAAGATCCTCAAAGGTACGACAGCATAAGGTAGCCTCACCATGGCGAAAGCAAGCACCCGGGTGCGCAAGAAGGTAAAGAAGAACGTCGCGGAAGGCATCGCGCACGTTCACGCTTCCTTCAACAACACCATCATCACGATCACCGACCGGCAGGGCAACGCGCTGTCGTGGGCGACGTCCGGCAGCAACGGCTTCAAGGGCTCGCGCAAGAGCACGCCGTTCGCTGCGCAGGTTGCCGCCGAGCAGGCGGGCCGTCTGGCGGCAGAGTCGGGCGTCAAGAACATCGAAGTGCGCATCAAGGGCCCCGGCCCGGGCCGCGAGTCGGCGGTGCGCGCATTGAATGCAGTCGGTTTCAAGATCACCAGCATTTCGGACGTGACCCCGGTGCCGCACAACGGCTGCCGCCCGCCGAAAAAGCGCCGTATTTAAAGGAGATCCGAGAGTGGCAAGGAATCTCGACGCGAAGTGCCGGCAATGCCGCCGCGAAGGCGAGAAGCTCTTTCTGAAGGGCGAGAAGTGCTTCACCGACAAGTGCGCCATCGAGCGTCGCAACTATCCGCCCGGACAGCACGGGCAGAAGAACACGCGCCTTTCCGGCTACGGCGTGCAGCTGCGCGAAAAGCAGAAGATCCGTCGTATCTACGGCATCCTCGAGCGCCAGTTCCGCAAGACGTATCACGAGGCCGCGCAGAGCAAAGGCGTTACGGGCGAAGCGCTGCTGCAGGCGCTCGAAGGCCGGCTCGACTCCGTGGCCTACCGCATGGGCTTCGGCGCATCGCGGACGGAAGCGCGGCAGGTCGTGCGTCACAACGGCATTCTGGTGAACGGCAAGCGGGTGAACATCCCCTCTTATCAGTGCCGTCCCGGTGACGTCATCGAAGTCGCACAGACTGCGAAGGATCAGCTGCGCGTGAAGGGCGCGACCGAAGCCGCCGAGTCGCGCGGCTTCCCCGAATGGATCGAGGTAGACACCAAGGCGTTGAAGGGCACTTTCAAAGCGCGTCCGCAACGCTCCGAGCTGCCGTCCACCATCAACGAGTCGCTCGTGGTCGAGCTGTATTCGAAGTAATCGTCGAGAGGTATCGATACTATGGCAAGCAGCGCCTTTCTGAAGCCTCGCATCATAGACGTACAGAACATTTCGCCGTTCCACGCGAAGCTGACGATGGAACCGTTCGAGCGCGGCTACGGCCATACGCTCGGCAATGCCCTGCGGCGCACGCTGCTCTCCTCGATGCCCGGCTATGCGGCCACCGAGGTGAAGATCGCGGGCGTGCTGCACGAGTATTCGACCATCGACGGCGTGCAGGAGGACGTGGTCGATATCCTGCTCAACCTGAAGGGCATGGTATTCCGGATGCACAACCGCGACGAAGCGACGCTCGTGCTCAAGAAATCGGGCGAAGGGCTGGTCACCGCGGGCGACATCGAGCCGATGCACGACGTCGAGATCATCAATCCGGACCACGTCATCGCGCACCTCGCCCCCGGCGGCAAGGTCGACATGCAGATCAAAATCGAGCAGGGCCGCGGCTATATCGCCGCCACCACGCGCAAGGCGGCCGATGAAGGCCGGTCCGTCGGCAGCATCATGCTGGACGCGTCGTTCAGCCCGGTGCGCCGGGTGAGCTACTCGGTGGAGTCCGCGCGCGTCGAGCAGCGCACCGATCTCGACAAGCTCATCATGGACATCGAGACCAACGGCGCGATCGAGCCGGAGGAGGCAGTGCGTTATGCCGCACGCGTCCTGGTCGAGCAGCTGTCCGTGTTCGCCGATCTGAAAGGCATGTCGCCGCAGATCGAGGAGCGCAAGGCGACGCAGATCGATCCGATCCTGCTGCGCCCTGTCGACGATCTCGAGCTCACGGTGCGCTCGGCCAACTGCCTCAAGGCCGAGAACATCTATTACATCGGCGATCTCATCCAGCGCACCGAGACCGAGTTGCTGAAGACGCCGAACCTCGGTCGCAAGTCGTTGAACGAGATCAAGGAAGTCCTCGCGTCGCGCGGCCTCACGCTCGGCATGAAGCTCGAGAATTGGCCCCCTGTTGGACTCGAGAAAGTTTGAAGAACAAGGATGAGCGCGGCTCACCCGCCCTCATCCCTGATTAAGGGAAAGAATCATGCGTCACCGTCACGGCTTACGTAAGCTGAACCGCACCAGCAGTCATCGTCTGGCCATGCTGCGCAACATGACGAACTCGCTGCTCAAGCACGAGCTCATCAAGACCACGCTGCCGAAGGCCAAGGAGCTGCGGCGCGTCGTCGAGCCCATCATCACGCTCGGCAAGTCGCCCTCGCTTGCGAACCGGCGTCTCGCCTTCGACCGCCTGCGCGACCGCGACATGGTCGTGAAGCTCTTCGAAGAGCTCGGCCCGCGCTATGCCACCCGCAACGGCGGTTATCTGCGCATCCTCAAGTTCGGCTTTCGCAAGGGCGACAACGCGCCCATGGCGTTCGTGGAGCTGATGGACCGCCCGGAACCGTCCGAGCAGACGGAAGCCGTGGCTGAGGCGAAGAAGGGCAGCCGCAGGAAGGAAGCGCCGGCTGCAGAGGCTGCCGCCTGACAGAAAGCGCGGCTGCAGAGGCTCCAGCCTAAAGCGTCGTTCCGACGCGAGTAAGAGAGAAGCCGGCGTGAGCCGGCTTTTTTTTTGCTCCATAGCAGGCATCCGGGCCGGATTGCGGCCGGCAGGAGATTCCGCATGCCCGCAGCAACTCCAGCCCGCTACCCGCGTATGCGCAAACTGCTGCGGCAGCTCGGCCCCGGCCTGATCACCGGCGCGGCCGATGACGACCCGAGCGGCATAGCGACCTATTCTCAGGCGGGCGCCCAGTTCGGCTACGGGATGCTCTGGGCGGTGCTCGTCACGTTCCCCCTCATGGTTGCCATACAGCTCGTCAGCGCGCGTATCGGCTGTGTCACCGGCCGCGGCGTCGCATCCAATATACGCCGCCATTATCCCGCCGGACTGCTGCATGCGATCGTCGTGCTGCTGCTCCTCGCCAACACCGTCAACATCGCCGCGGACATCGGGGCCATGGGCCAGGCGCTGCGCCTCGTGATCGGCGGTCCCGCACACGCTTACGCGCTCGCCTTCGGAGTCGCTTCAGTACTCCTGCAGGTCTTTCTTCCCTACCCCCGATATGCACCGCTGTTGAAGCTCATGGTCACCGCGCTGTTCGCATACGTGGCGACGCTCTTCATCGTCGACGTGCCCTGGAGCGAAGTGCTCGCGCGCATCGTGTCGCCCGGCGTGGCGCTCGGCAGGGAATACGTCGTCGTGCTCGTGGCCGTGCTGGGCACCACGATCAGCCCCTACCTTTTCTTCTGGCAGGCGTCGCAGGAAGTCGAGGATCAGCAGACGTCCGGGCATCCGGCACCGCTCATCGAGCGGCCGCGCGGTGCAAGCAGGGAGCTGGGCCGCATCGAGGTGGACACCTATGTCGGCATGGGATTCTCGAACTTCATCGCCTTTTGCATCATGCTCACGTCGGCGCTCACGCTGCATGCAAACGGCGTCACGGACATCAGGAGCGCAGCAGACGCCGCGAACGCCCTGCGGCCCATCGCGGGCGACTTCACTTTTTTTCTGTTCAGCCTCGGCATCGTCGGCACAGGCCTGCTCGCCATACCGGTGCTGGCCGGCTCCGCCGCGTACGCGGTGGCCGAGGCTTTCCGCTGGCCGCGCGGGCTTTCCCGCCTGCCGGGCGAAGCCCCGGGTTTTTACGGCATCATCGTCGCCGCCACCCTCATCGGTGTGGCGATCGATTTCTCGCCGATCGATCCGTTCAAGGCGCTCATCTGGGCCGCCGTCGTGAACGGCGTCGTCGCGGTGCCGATCATGGTGGTGATGATGAGGCTCGCCGCGCGCCGGGACGTCATGGGCCGCTTCGTGATATCGCGGCGCCTCGCGTGGACCGGCTGGGGCAGCACGTGCGTGATGACCGCCGCGGTGGCCGCGTTACTGGTGATGCTCCTCTCATGAGTTGCGAGCCGGAGTCGACGGTTTAGAATGACCCCATGCTGAACGAACTCGAGCTCACGGGCCGCGCGCGCAGCCACGTCGAGCAACGCGACGAGCTCGGCGCCGCGGTTCACAAGGCTGCGCTGGACGCGTTTCTCGCGATGCGCGCGGCCGCGGCTGCGGAAGGCATGGACATCGCCATCGCGAGCGCCTTCCGGGACTTCGGCGCGCAGCAGCGCATATGGGACCTGAAGTTCCGCGGTGAGCGCCCGCTCTACGATGCCGCGGGCAACGTGCGCGATCACGCAAGCCTCAGCGACGGCGAGCTGGTGGAGGCTATACTTTGCTGGAGCGCATTGCCGGGCGCGAGCCGCCATCACTGGGGCACGGAGATCGACGTCTACGATCGAGCCGCCATGCCCGAGGGATACCGCCTGCTGCTCCTGCCGTCGGAAGCTGCGCCCGGCGGCGTCTTTCATGGTCTTCATTGCTGGCTCGACGAGCACATGCGGGAGTATGGCTTTTACCGCCCGTACGAGACGTACCGCGGCGGCGTGCTGCCCGAGCCCTGGCATTTGAGCTATGCGCCGGTATCGGTGGCGGCAACCCAGGCGCTTACGCTCGACTTGCTCGAGCGCACGGTGAGCAGCAGCAGCGTGCTCGGCAAGGACCTCGTCCTGGAACGACTCGCCGAGATCCATGCGCGCTACGTCGCGAGCGTCGATCTGCCGGACGAGCCGCGCGCCGGATAAGATCCATGGCGATCGTGCTGTACACGGACTTCACTGCCGCCGACATCTATGTCGGGCAGATGAAGGCCGTGTTGCTCGAGCATGCCCCCGGCGTGCCTGTCGTCGACCTGTTTCACGACGTCCCCGACTATGACATCCGCGCAGGTGCACACCTCCTCGCCGCGTGCCTTCCACGGTTCCCGGCACGGACGATCTTCCTTGCCGTAGTCGATCCGGGTGTAGGCACGGAGCGGGACGCCATCGTGCTCGAGTGCGACGGGCGTTACCTCGTGGGACCCGACAACGGATTGCTGTCGGTATGTGCAGCGCGCGCCGCGCAGGCGCGCTGCTGGACGATCACGTGGCGTCCGCCGAAGCTCTCGGCATCGTTTCATGGACGCGATCTTTTCGCGCCGATGGCGGCCGCGATTGCGGCGGACCGGTGGCCGGCCGACCGGTTCGTCGTGAAGGCCGCTCTCGACGTGCGGCTCGGCGGTGCAGATCTCCCGGAGATCGTTTATATCGATCATTACGGCAACGCCTGCACCGGTTTGCGCGCCTCGGGCGTGGACAGGGACGCCGTCATCGCAGCAGGCGGCCGACATATGCGTTACGCACGCGTCTTCGGTACAGCAGCGCCCGGGGAGTTGTTCTGGTACGAGAACAGCCTGGGCCTGGTCGAAATCGCGGCCCGCCGCGCGAGCGCTGCGAAGCTGCTCGGCTTGAGCACAGGCCTGGCCGTTCGGATTCTGTAGCGCCGATCCGTCATGCCGGTCACGATACAGACGATAGGGCATGGCAACCGCTCGGCGGAGGAATTCCGCGACTTGCTGCAGCGAGCGGGCGTGACGCGTCTTGCCGACGTGAGGGCGCATCCCGGCTCGCGGCGTCATCCGCAGTTCTCGCAGGCGGCGCTCGCCCTGGATCTCGCGACGGCCGGCATACTCTACACCTGGGAGGGCGACGCGCTGGGCGGCCGCCGGCGGTCGCGCGGGGAGTCCCGTCATGTCGCGTTACGCAACGCGAGCTTTCGCGCCTACGCCGATCATATGGAATCCGTCGAATTCACCGCCGCCGTCGATGCGCTGATCGGCTCCGCCAGGTCGGAGCACGTCGCGATCATGTGCGCCGAGCGACTGCCGTGGCAGTGCCACCGCTATCTCATCGCGGATTACCTCGTCGCGCATGGCATCCATGTGCTGCACCTCATCGCATTCGGGAGCGTGCGCGAGCATGCGCTGAACGAGGCGGCGCGCGTGGTGGACGGGCTGCTCGTCTACGACAAAGCCGGTCAGCTCGGACTCGATCTCGGGAGGTGACACGATGCCGTTCTTTCAGGAGCTCAATTGCGGCAAATGCAAGACCTATCTGATCGCGTGCGATCGCACGGGCGAGGCCATGCTCGTCGATCCGGTGAAGGACCACGTCGACCGCTATCTCGCTTTTCTCGCCTACCGCCGACACAGGCTCACCGCCATCGTCGACACGCATACGCACGCCGACCACCCGACCGGTGCATACCTGCTGCAGGCGCTCATCCAGGCGCCGCTCGTCATGCATCGCCGCGCGCCGTCGCCCGCCGTCACGCGTCACGTCGAGGACGGCGATGTGCTCGACGTGGGCGACGTGCAGGTGAAAGTCCTGCACACGCCCGGTCATACGCCGGACAGCATCAGCCTGTACGTCGGAGACCGCGTGTTTACCGGCGACGTCCTGCTCATCGGCGGCACCGGCCGCGCGGATTTTGCAGGAGGCGATGCCGGCGCCCAGTACGATGCCATCACGCAAAAGCTCTTCACGCTGCCTGGCGAGACACTCGTCTATCCTGCCCACGATTATCGGGGCAACACGAGCTCCACCATAGACGCCGAGAGAGCCCGCAATCCGCGTGTGGCGGGACGCAGCCGGCAACAGTATGTCGAGCTGATGGCGAGCCTCGAGTTCCCGATGCCGGACAAGATCCAGGAAGTGCTGCAGCCCAACCAGACGGCCATAGACGACGACAAGACGCGCTTTCCGGATCTTGCGGCATTGAACCGTGTCCGTCAGCTCACGCCGCAGGAGATCTACGCCATGCTGCAGTCGTCCGCGCCGCCGCTCCTGCTCGACGTGCGCGAGGGCAGGGAGTATGACGGCGAGCTGGGCCATATCGCGGGCAGTGTGTTGATCCCGTTGAAGGAGCTGCCCGCCAGGGCGGAAGAGCTGGCAAGCGCGCGGGACCGGCCGATCGTTGCGGTCTGCCGCTCCGGCGTGCGCAGCACGACGGCGGCGGCGATACTCGCCGGACTGGGATTCGAGCACGTCTACAACCTGCGCGACGGCATGGTGGGATGGAACGACGGCGCTTTTCCCGTGGAGCGCGCCGGATAGCCTTATTTTTCCAGCGGCAATCGCACGGTGAACTCGCTGCCTTTGCCTACGCCTTCGCTGCGCACCTGCACGGTGCCCTGATGCAGGCTCACGAGCTGCTTCACGAGCGAGAGCCCGATACCGAGGCCGCCTTGCGAGCGGGACAACGCGTCTTCGGCTTGCGTGAACAGCTCGAAGATCCGCGGCTGCATGTCTTCGGCGATGCCGATGCCGCTGTCCTGCACCTTCACGACCGCTTCTTCCCCTTCGATCAGCGCTTTGATCTGGATCTGCCCGCCTTCCGGCGTGTACTTGACGGCGTTGGTGACGAGATTCAGGAAGACCTGCTGCAGGCGGTCGCGATCGCCGTGCACGGGGATGGGGGCGGGCAGCATGCTCACCGTGATGGCATGCTGCCGCTCTTCGCCCATCGGCCGCACGCTTTCGAGCACGCTCGTCACGACGTCGCGCAGATCGAGCGGCTCGCTCTGGAGCTGCACTTTGCCGGAGCTGATGCGCGTCACGTCCAGCAAATCGTCGACCAGCCGCCGAATGAACTGGACCTGGCGCTCGATGAGCTTGATCGGGTACTGCAGCGCGGGATAGTCCGGGCTCGCCATGCGCATCAACTGCAGCGCGTTGACGAGCGGTGCGAGCGGGTTGCGCAGCTCATGCGACAGCGTGGAAAGAAAGATGTTCTTGTGCTCGTCGGCTTTCACCAGAGCTTCCGCCTGGTTGCGTAGCGTCTCGAGCTGCTCCTTCTGATCCGTGCGGTCGCGCAGGATCTTGCCGTAAGCGAGAATCCCCCCGTCTTCGTCGCGTATGGGCGTTACCGCGCCCGCCGCCCAGAACCGCGAGCCGTCGGCGCGCACCATCCAGATATCGTCCTCCGCCATCCCGTCCCGGCACGCCGTCCCGAGCTCGTAGTCCGGCATGCCCCGCCGCACGTCCTCCGGCGTGAACAGCCGCGCGACCGGCTCACCCACGATCGCGTCCGGCCGGTAGCCGAAGACATGCTCCGCACCCCGACTCCACCACAAGATCTTGCCCTGCGCGTCGATCAGGATGATCGCCTGCTCGCGCGTTTGCTCGGCCAGCAGGCGCAGCAGCTTGTCGACATTCGGGACTGTTTTTGCGCCGTCGTATCTCATGGATGGTGGAGTGCGTGCGCGATGCGCGGGCAATACGGTCCACGATGCAAGATGCAAGCCCGACGCATCGACCTCGGGGCCCACGGGTGTGCGTGTGCGGTATAGTGCCGTCTGCTGACAAACATCGGCTTCGCGCCCGCGCACCTCCGCATGCAAAAACAATATCGGAACGTTCTCGTGCTGTCCGCCTGCCAGGCGACGCTGCAGACCACCGGCATCACCATGATCGCGGTTACCGGCCTCGCAGGCGCGCTGCTCGCGAGCAATACTTCATTCGCGACGGTGCCACTGACGTGCTACGTGCTGGGCGCCGCATTCACCACGATACCGGCCTCGCTTCTCATGAAATCCATCGGGCGGCGTCCCGGGTTTCAGGTCGGCACCGCGCTCGGCATCGCAGGCGCCGCCGTATGCAGCCTCGCCGTGTACCTGGCGAATTTCTGGCTGCTTTGCTGCGGCATGGTGGTCATGGGCATGTACACGTCGTTCGGCAAGTACTACCGCTTCGCCGCCGCCGACGTGGCGAGCGTGGATTTCCGTGCGAAAGCCATATCGCTCACCCTCGCGGGCGGCATCGTGGGCGGCGTGTTCGGGCCCGAGATGGCGAAGCGCACGAAAGATCTCTTCGCCGATCACCCGTACTTCGGCTCCTACCTGTCCCTCATGCTCGTGTGCCTGTTCGCGATGCTCGTGCTCACGCGGCTCGATATACCGAAGCTAACGGATCATGAGCGGATGGACACGGGGCGTCCCCTGGAGACGATCATGCGCCAGCCCGTCTTCATCGTGGCCGCGCTCGCGTCCGCGCTGTCTTATGGCATCATGAATCTCTTCATGACCTCTACGCCGCTCGCCATGCGCGCGCACGATCATCACTTCAACGACGCCGCATTCGTGCTCGAGTGGCATGTGATCGGCATGTACGGTCCGTCGTTCTTCACCGGCTGGCTCATCAACCGGGCCGGCGTGCTGAACGTGATCCTGGCCGGCATCGTGCTGCTCTTCACGTCCATAGTCGCTGCGCTGTCGGGCACGCATCTCCTCAATTTCTGGACGGCGCTGTTTCTTTTGGGCGTGGGCTGGAACTTCATGTACGTGGGCGGATCGGCGCTGCTCACCGAATGCTATACGCCGGTAGAGCGCGCGAAGACGCAGGCGGCGAACGACTTTCTCGTCTTTCTCACCATGGCCGTATCGTCGACGTCTTCCGGCGTGCTGATGAGCAAAAGCGGATGGCATGCGGTGAACTACGGATCGATCCCGTTTCTCGTGCTCGCCGCTGCCGCGACGTTCTGGCTGATCTGGCAACGCCGGCCCGCGGCCAGCGCGGCGTGAGCCTGCCCCACTACTGCGCTCAGGCGACGAGGATCACGCGGTAGTCGTTCACGTTCGTGCGGGTCGGCCCGGTAACGACGAGCGCGTCGAGCGCCCGAAAGAAGGTGTAGCCATCGTTGTCGGCGAGCAGCCGCTCGGCGGCAATGCCCTGCTTCGCGGCGCGCGCGACCGAGCCGGGAGACAGCACTGCGCCGGCGTTGTCCTCGGAGCCGTCTATGCCGTCCGTATCGCAGGCGAGCGCGTGTATGCCGTCCGCGTCCTCGAGCTCGACGGCAAGGGCGAGCAGGAATTCCGCGCAGCGTCCGCCGCGTCCCCGGCCGCGCACTGTGACCGTGCATTCGCCGCCGGAAATCAATGCGACCGGCGCTCGCCATGGTGTGCCGTGCTGCCCGACTTCGCGTGCCAATGCCGCATAAACCTTCGCGACTTCGCGCGCTTCGCCGGTCACCGAGTCGCCCAGTATCGCGGCCTGCACGCCGTGTCCCGAGAAAAAATCCGCGGCGGCGGCGAGCGAGCGATGCGCGGTGGCAATGACGCGGTTCTCCACGCGTTCGAATAACTTGTCTCCCGGCTTCGGCGTTTCGGCGGCTTCGCCGCGGGCGCCGCGCGCGAGATGATCGGTCACTGTGCGCGGGGCCTGCACGCCGTAGGTCGCGAGTACGTCGAGCGCGTCCTGATACGTCGTGGGATCGGGCGCGCAGGGGCCCGATGCGATGTGAGTCGGATCGTCGCCCGTCACGTCGGAGATGATGAGCGCGACTACGCGAGCCTTCGTGCTCGCCGCGAGGCGGCCACCCTGTATCAGCGACAAATGCTTGCGGACCGTGTTCATGTGCTGGATCGGCGCGCCGGAGCGCAACAGCGCCTGCGTCGTCGCCTTGAGGTCCGCCATGGGAATCTCGGGCACGGGCAGCGAAAGCAGGCTCGAACCGCCGCCGGAGACGAGCACAAGCAGCAGGTCGTCGCGGCCGAGAGCCTTCACGCGCCGCAGCGTGTCCGCCGCCGCCTTCTCTCCGGCTTCGTCGGGCACGGGATGGCCTGCCTCGATCACGGTGATGCGATTGGTGAGCAGGCCGTGCTGATAGCGCGTGATGACGAGGCCGTCGAGCGGCGCCTGCGCCGGCCAGTGCTGCTCGACCGCGAGCGCCATCGCAGCGGCAGCCTTTCCCGCGCCGACCACGAGCGTGCGGCCGCGAGGCGGCTGCGGCAGATGGGCGGGAACGATGTGCAGCGGATCGGCGGCGGCGACCGCCGCGTGAAAGCTGCCGAGGAGGAGGTCGCGAGGGGACATTTTCTTTAACGGCGTGAGCAGTGATTCGTGATTGGTGAATAGTGTGGTTCGTTGCGCTCGCCCCTAGTCTACCGCACCGTTACGAATCACCATTCACGCTCTTTCTAACGCAGCACGCCCTTCAGATACCGCCCCGTATAGCTCTTCGGGTTGACGGCTATCGCCTCGGGGTCGCCGGTCGCGACGATCTGTCCACCGCCGTCGCCGCCTTCGGGACCCATGTCGATGATCCAGTCGGCAGTCTTGATGACGTCGAGGTTGTGCTCGATGACGACGATGGTGTTGCCGTGATCGCGCAGCCGGTGCAGCACGCGCAGCAGCAGGTCGATATCATGGAAGTGCAGCCCGGTCGTCGGCTCGTCGAGAATGTACAGCGTGCGGCCCGTGTCGCGCTTCGAGAGCTCGAGGGCGAGCTTCACGCGTTGCGCTTCGCCACCGGAGAGTGTCGTGGCGCTCTGACCCAGGGTGACGTAACCCAGGCCCACGTCGAGCAGCGTCTGCAGCTTGCGCGCGATGACCGGCACGGCATTGAAGAACACCGCGGCGTGCTCGACCGTCATCTGCAGCACTTCGTGGATGTTCTTGCCCTTGTACAGGATCTCCAGCGTCTCGCGATTGTAGCGTCGGCCGTGACACACTTCGCACGGCACATAGATGTCGGGCAGGAAGTGCATCTCGACACGCAGCACGCCGTCGCCCTGGCACGCTTCACAGCGCCCGCCTTTCACGTTGAAGGAAAAGCGTCCCGCGCCGTAGCCGCGCTCGCGCGCAGCGGGCACGCCGGCGAAGAGCTCGCGGATGGGCGTGAACAGCCCCGTGTACGTCGCAGGGTTGGAGCGCGGCGTGCGCCCGATCGGGCTTTGATCGACGTTCACGACCTTGTCGAAGAACTCGAGGCCGCCGACTGCCTCGTGCGGCGCGGGCTCCGCCACGCTGCCGTAGAGGTGACGTGCGACTGCGTTGTACACCGTGTCGTTGATGAGCGTGGACTTGCCCGAGCCCGAGACACCGGTGACGCACACGAAGAGACCAACGGGCACGGCGACCGTGACATTCTTCAGGTTGTTGCCGGCGGCGCCGCGGACCACGAACTCGCGCTTCGGATTCGGGCGGTGGCGCAGCGCGGGGATCTCGATGCGGCGCCGGCCGGAGAGATATTGACCGGTGAGCGACTCGGGCTCGGCCATGATGTCCTGCGCCGTGCCTTCCGCAATGACGTTGCCGCCGTGCTCGCCCGCGCCCAGCCCCATGTCGACGACGTGATCGGCGGAGAGGATCGCTTCCTGATCGTGCTCGACCACGATCACCGAATTGCCGATGTCGCGCAGGCGCTTCAACGTATCGAGCAGGCGCGAGTTGTCGCGCTGGTGCAGGCCGATGGACGGCTCGTCGAGCACGTACATCACGCCGGTGAGCCCGGAGCCGATCTGGCTCGCAAGGCGAATGCGCTGCGCCTCGCCGCCCGAGAGCGTGTCGGCGGAGCGGTCGAGGGAGAGGTAGTCGAGGCCGACGTTGGTGAGGAACTGCAGCCGGTTCACGATCTCGCGCACGATCTTCTCTGCGATCGACTGCTTCACGCCGGTCAACTGCATGCCCTCGAAGAACGCGACGGCTTGCGCGAGCGGCAGGGCGCTCACTTCGTAGATCGCTTTCCCGGCGACGGCGACGTGCCGCGCCTCGCGCCGCAGCCGGGTGCCGCTGCACTCGGGGCACGACTGGTTGTTGAGATACTTCGCGAGCTCTTCCTTGACGACGATGGAATCCGTCTCGCGGTAGCGGCGCTCCAGATTCGGGATGACGCCTTCGAACGCATGCTCGCGCACCTGCTTCTGCCCGCGCTCGCCGATGTACAGGAAGCGGACCTTGTCGCGGCCCGAGCCGTGCAGCACCGCGTTCTGCACCGTCTCCGGCAGGTCCTGGTACGGCTTCTCCAGGTCGAAGCCGTAATGGCTTGCGAGACATTGCAGCATCTGGAAGTAGAACTGGTTGCGACGGTCCCAGCCCCTGATCGCGCCGGAGGCGAGCGAGAGATCGGGAAAGGCGACGACGCGCTTCGGATCGAAGAAGCTGATGGAGCCCAGGCCGTCGCAGCGCGGACAGGCGCCCATCGGATTGTTGAAGGAGAACAGCCGCGGCTCGAGCTCGGGCAGCGAGTAGCTGCATACCGGACAGGCGAAGCGCGCGGAGAAGAGATGCTCGCGTCCGCTGTCCATCTCGACAGCCAGGGCGCGGCCGTCGGCGTGACGCAGCGCCGTCTCGAACGATTCCGCCAGCCGCTGCTTGGCGTCCTGGCGGACCTTCAGGCGATCGACGACCACTTCCACGGTGTGCTTCAAATTCTTCTTGAGCTTGGGCACGTCGTCGATCTCGTGCACCTGCCCGTCGATGCGCAGCCGCACGAAGCCTTGCGCGCGCAGCTCGTCGAGGAGATCGGCCTGCTCGCCCTTGCGTCCGACGACGAGCGGGGCGAGCACCATGAGACGCGTGTCCTCGGGCAGCTGCAGCACGTGATCGACCATCTGCGACACGCTTTGCGCGGAAAGCACGATGTGATGCTCGGGGCAGTGCGGGTCGCCGATGCGCGCATAGAGCAGGCGCAGATAGTCGTGTATCTCGGTGACCGTCCCGACCGTCGAGCGCGGGTTATGGCTGGTCGCCTTCTGCTCGATCGCGATCGCCGGCGACAGGCCTTCGATCAAGTCGACGTCCGGCTTTTCCATGAGCTGCAGGAACTGCCGCGCGTACGCGGACAGCGACTCGACGTAGCGGCGCTGACCTTCCGCATAGAGCGTGTCGAACGCGAGCGACGACTTGCCGGACCCCGAGAGCCCGGTGATCACGACGAGCCGATTGCGCGGCAGATCGAGGCTCACATTCTTGAGATTGTGCGTGCGCGCGCCGCGGATGCGGATCGAGTCGTTCGCGCGAGCGTACTCCTCCCGGGCGGCGAGCGCCGCGTCCGCGAGTTTACGCGTGCCGGATTTTGCTGGATGTGCAGCCACGCCGCGCCTGACCGAATGGAAAACCTGTTAATATACCGCACTCAGCAGTCGTTTCACTATCCGTTTCAGTCTCCCCCCATATGCGCACAAGCGATCGCATGAGCCCGCTGGAGTTGCGCGCGAGCATAGGACTCGCGGCGATCTTCGGCCTGCGCTTGTTCGGCATGTTCGTGATCCTGCCGGTGTTCGTGATTTACGCGGAGCATCTGCACGGCGGTCATAACATGACGCTGGTCGGCCTTGCGATGGGCGCCTACGGGCTCACGCAGGCGATACTCCAGATACCGTTCGGCTGGTGGTCCGACCGCTACGGACGCAAACCGGTGATCTATGCAGGGCTTGCGATGTTCGCGTTCGGCAGCTTCGTCGCCGCTGGTGCGAGCTCGATCCATGTCGTGATCCTGGGCCGTGTGCTGCAGGGCGCCGGCGCCATCTCTGCGGCCGTGATCGCGATGACCGCCGATCTCACGCGCGAGCAGCATCGCACCAAGGCGATGGCGATGATAGGCAGCACCATCGGCGTCGCCTTTGCGCTGTCGCTGGTGGCGAGCCCCACGTTGAACCGTCTCATCGGCGTACCCGGCATATTCGCGCTCACCGGCTTTCTCGCGCTGGGCGCCATCCTCGTCGTCTGGCGTGTCGTGCCGACCCCCGCGGCGTCCGCCGCGCTGGCCCGCGGCACGATGGCTGAGTTCCGCGTGCTGCTCGCCGATCGGCAACTGCTGCGTCTCAACTACGGCATATTCGCGCTGCACGCCGTCCTCATGGCGATGTTCATCGCGATCCCGTTTGCGCTGCGCGACGCCGGCCTGCCGGTGGACCACCACTGGCACATCTATCTGCCGGTGATGGTCGCGGCCTTCGTGCTGATGCTGCCCGCAGTGATGACTTCCAGCAAAGGCGAGCGCCTCAAGATTTATTTTATCGCGTCGATCGCGCTGGTGCTGGCGGCGCAGCTGCTGCTCACGCTGCTGCCGGCGCATCTATGGCCGCTCACGCTGGTGCTGCTGCTGTTCTTCACGCCCTTCAACCTCCTCGAGGCGATGCTGCCCTCGCTGATCTCGCGCATGGCGCCGCCGCAATCCAAAGGCGCGGCGCTGGGTATCTACAGCAGCGTCCAGTTTCTCGGCACATTCGTGGGCTCCGCCGCCGGCGGCTATGCCTACGGCCAATGGGGCGCGACCGGAGTCACCGTGCTCTGCGGCACCCTGGCTGCGCTGTGGCTCGTCATCGCGCTGGGCATGAAGATTCCCGACCGCGTCCGCTCGCCGGTCAACGTGCCCGCCGCGTAGCGCGTTTGCTCCGGGTAGACACCGGGAACGCGCGCGACGACAATGTACGTCATTTAATGCGGGGAACCCACATGGCTTCGGTCAACAAAGTGATACTCATCGGCAATCTGGGCCGCGACCCGGAGGTGCGCTTCCTCCCGAGCGGCGAGGCCGTCGCGAACTTCAGCATCGCCACGACGGAAAAGTGGAAGGACAAATCCGGCGAGATGAAGGAGCAGACCGAGTGGCATCGCATCGCGTTCTTCGGCCGCCAGGCCGAGATTTGCGGCGAGTACCTGCGCAAGGGCAGCGCGGTGTATGTGGAGGGCCGTCTGCAAACCCGCAAGTGGACGGACAAGGACGGCAACGAGCGCTACACGACCGAGGTCCGCGGGGACCGCATGCAGCTCCTTGGCGGCCGCGGAGGCGGCGGCAGTGAGCCGATGAGCCGTGAGCCCGCCGCCGCGGCGACACCCGCGAAGGGTCAGCCCAAGTCGGGCGGCGCCTTCGACGAAATGGACGACGACATCCCGTTCTGACCTCTGCACGCGCGGGCGGCGCCGGTCCGCCCGCGGCTATCCCCTTCGCCGGCTTCCTGTTCTGCAAGCTCTGCCCATCGTCTTCCTCTCGCGCCGTTCGGCGGGCCTGGTCTTTGCACTGCACCGCTTCGCATCCACGCAGGCGCACGGAATCCCATGCTTGATCTCGCCGCCCTTATGACGCCGTTGCTGTGCCCGCCCCGCAGGTGGGGGACCTCCGTCTAGTCATGGAAGGACTCGCTGCGCCCAACGCGCACGCAATAGCGGTGATGGCGCTCATCGTGCTCGCGCTCTACCTCTTCTCGCGCGAGAACGTGACCATCGAAAGTTCGAGTGTCCTCGTGCTCGCGTTGCTCACGCTGGGCTTCGTCCTCTTTCCCTACCAGTCGGGAGAGAAGAAGCTAGATGCGGAAGATTTCTTTCTCGGCTTTGGCAACGAGGCGCTGATCGCGATCTGCGCGCTCATGATGGCGAGCGAGGGCCTGGTGCGCACCGGCGCGCTCGCCCCTATCGGTCGCTGGTCGGCGCGGGTCTGGCAGACGAGTCCCGCGCTCGCCATGCTGGGCATACTCGCGGCGACCACGATCATCAGCGCCTTCATGAACAACACGCCGCAGGTCGTGGTGATGATTCCGATTCTGATCAGCGTCGCGCTGCGGTCCGGGACTTCGCCTTCGCGGCTGCTCATGCCGATGACGTTCTCGGCGCAGATCGGCGGCATGCTGACGCCGATCGGCACGGGACTCAACCTGCTCATCATCAGCAGTGCGGCGGACCTCGGCGCACACCGTTTCGGCATGTTCGATTTCATCGTCCCCGGCGCCATCGTTGCCGTGGTGGGCGTGCTGTATCTGTGGCTGCTCGCACCGCGGCTGCTGCCCGACCGGGAGACGCACTTCGTCGATACGTCGCCGCGCGTGTTCAACGCCGTGCTGCACGTCGGCGAAGACAGCAAGGCGAACGGCAAGAGCGTGGCGGAGGTCCTGCAGCTCGCCGGCGGCGAGATGTCGATCACCCGCATTCAGCGCGGCGAGAATCTCACGCTCGCCAAATTACCGACGGCGGTGCTGCGCGCCGGCGACCGGCTCTACGTGAGCGACAAGCCCGAGAACCTCAAGGAGTTCGAGTCGGTGCTCGGCGTGACGCTGTACGACGCCGCGGGGGAAGCGCCCGTCACGGAAGAACATCCCCTCGCAGCCGAGAATCAGCAGCTCGCGGAGATCGTCGTGACCGAGGGCTCGCCGCTCGCGCGCAGGACGCTCAAGCAGGCCGGCTTCAGTTACCGCTACGAGCTCGTGCCGCTCGCCCTGCACCGGGGCAGCCGGCATGGACCGTCCGGCACGGCGCTCACGGACGAGACGATGCGCGTGGGCGACGTGCTGCTCGTGCAAGGCGCCGCGGCGGAGATCGCACGCGTCAAGGAATCCGGCGAGCTTCTCGTGCTCGATGCGACGACCGACCTGCCGCACACGTCGAAAGCGCCCATCGCGGTCGGCATCATGGTGCTGATCGTCACCTTCGCATCATTGAAGGTGCTGCCTATCTCGGTGAGCGCGCTGGCCGGCGTGGTGCTGATGGCGTTGACCGGCTGCGTGAAATGGCGCGAGGCGACCCGCGCGCTGGATGCCGGCATGATCTTCCTCACGGTGGCGAGCCTCGCGCTGAGCTCCGCGTTGCTGCAGACGGGCGGTGCGAAGTTTCTGGCGGAAGCCTTCGTCGCCGCGAGCTGGAATCTCGCGCCGGTGTGGGTGCTGAGCGGGATGGTGCTGGTGATGGCGGGCTTCGCCAATGTGATCTCGAACACCGCTGCGGCTGTCATCGGCACGCCGATCGCGGTGTCGATCGCGCATCTGTTGCGCGTCCCGCCCGAGCCTTTCGTGCTGGCAGTGCTGTTCGGCGCCAACATGGGGTTTTGCACGCCGATGGCCGACAATTGCAACCTGCTCGTGTTCAGCGCCGGGGGTTACCACTTCCGCGACTTCGTGAAGGTCGGCGTGCCGCTCACGCTGCTGCTGTGGGCGACGGTGTCCGTTGTGCTGCCGCGCTTCTATCCGCTGATGTAGCGGTCACCGCCGCTGCGCGTGTGCCCGCAGGCACGCTACGGCCGCGGACGCGGTGCGGCTCGCCGGACTGTCCGCCCGGCTCGTGAGGATGATGGGGACGGCAGCGCCCGCGACTACGCCGGCAGCGAGCGCGCCGGCGAGATACACGAGCGCTTTGTAGAGTATGTTTCCCGACTCGAGGCTGGGTACGACGAGTATGTCGACGTCGCCCGACACCGGCGAATCTATGCCTTTGATGCGCGCCGCTTCGAGCGAGATGGCATTATCGAAAGCGAGCGGACCGTGCAGCACACCGCCTTCGATCTCGCCGCGTGCCGCCATCTCGGTGAGCGCCGCGGCATCCTGAGTCGAGGGAATCGCGGCATTCACCGTTTCCACTGCCGAGAGCAGCGCGATTTTGGGGTAGCCTATGCCGATGGCGCGCGCGATGTCGATTGCATTGCGCACGATGTCCGCTTTCACCGGCAGCGACGGTGCGATGTTGATCGCCGCATCGGTGACGAGCAGCGGGCGATCGTGCGTAGGCAGATCCATGACGAACACGTGGCTCACGCGCCGCGACGTGCGCAACCCGGCGGCGCGCGAGACGACCACCGACATCAATTCGTCGGTGTGCAGGCTGCCCTTCATCAGCAGCGCGACTTCGCGCGCGCCGACGAGCTGCGCGGCGCGCTGCGCGGCAGCGGTTGGGTCGGGCGCGTCGACGATACGGCAACCGGCGAGATCGAGCCCGGATTGCTCGGCCACCGAGCGCATGAGGCCTGCCGGTCCGATGAGCACGGGGTCGATGAGGCCGGCATCGCGTGCCTCCAGCGCCCCAGCAAGGGCATCGCGGGAGCATGCATAGACGACGCCGGCGGGCAGGGCGCCTGCAGCGCTGGCCTGTTGCAGCAGCGTCAGGCAGCGCCCGTAGCGCGCGCCTTCGAGTTCTCGGCTGCCCGCGGTCACGGACGATCCGAATACTGCGTGAACGCCTGCAAGGCGAGCGCGCCCACTCCGAAGAGCAGTGCAGCCAGCACGATGAGCCCGCCGGCATAAGGGATATGTCGCAGCAGCCACAAGGCGGCGAGCGCAACCGCAAGCGAGAGTGCGCGCCACGCCGTCGACACGTCGCTTTTGCCGATCAAACGGAGCAGCCGGTCGCCGACGAAGAAGGCGGCGATGAGATAGCCGGCCAGCAAGGCGACGGCGTACAGCGCGGCGACGACCAGGGCCACCGGTATGCCGATGATGGTGATCACGAGCAGCAGGATGATGGGCGGTGCGCTGAAGAAGAGCGCCGTACCCAGCCCCAGGCTCTTGAGCGGCGCGGCGTGGAGCGTGCGCGCAGCGTTCGCCGTATAGCGGGGAAAGACCGCGTACAGCAATATGCCGGCGGCGATCAATCCGAACAGCAGCAGCGGGCGGGCGGCGGACAGGCCGGGGATATGGAGTTGGGGGCGCGGCATCTGGAATACGCCCGGCTCGCGCGTCACTTTGCCGGCGATGCGCGCCTGCGGATCGATCACGATGTCCTGCGTGCTCGAGTATGAGAGGTCGCCGCGCAGGTTGGCGCCGGCCGCGATGTCGATGCGTTCGCCGGAGAGGGCGACCGGACCCTCGATATCGCCGGACACCGTGATGTGGCGCCCATAAGCCTTCACTTCATTGCGCAGCCGGCCGGCTATCGTTACCTCGTTGCCTGCGAGCCACGCGCGTCCAGCGAGGTCGGCTTCCGGCGTGATATGCACGCTCGCGCCCGCCACGAGCGCTTCCCCCTGCACGCTGCCGGCCAGCGTGATGATGCCACCCGCCGCGCGCAGATCGTCGGCGACCGGACCGCGCACGTCGACGGAGCCGGCCGCGAGCACGGCGTCACCCGCCACGCCGGCGTCGATCGCGATCCTGCCGGCCGCTGCGACGACGTCGCCGTCGGCCCGCTGCTCCAGCCGCACCTCGGTGCCCGCGAGATAGAGGTTGGCCGCCGCGTGAGCATCCAGAGCGGCAGCGCAAAGCAGAAGACCTGCGATCGCGCCGAAATGACGGCGTGCTGCCGCGCCGCGCGCGGGAAGTATGCGGATGGAGGATTTCATGGCAGGGCGTGATTTTGCCGTGTCGCACGAACGAGCGCCATGCCCGGCCGACGGCTGGTATTTTTCCCGGTTATCCCCATATCCGTTACATGGCCCGTAAGGGGCTAAGGTATAATCGTTTTTTTGCGCCAGAGGTCTCAAATGCCGATCTACGAATACCGTTGCGGGGGCTGCGGTTTCCAGAAGGAGTATTTGCAGCGGATGAGCGATGCGCCGCTGACCGACTGCCCGGAATGCGGCAAGCCCCAGTTCAACAAAATGGTCACGGCCGCCGGTTTTCAGCTGAAAGGCAGCGGCTGGTACGTCACCGACTTCAAAAACAACGACAAGGGCGGCGGGAGCACCAAGGCCGCCAAGGACGGGGACAAGGCGCCCGAAGCCAAGAAAGACGAGCCCAAGCCGGACCCAGCCTGTGGCGCAGGCGCTTGCCCGGCCTGCAATTAGCCGCCGCGCGGCCCGCACTGCCATCGTCATGCGCCGGATGCGAGG
>Ga0255338_1002219_pt1 | contig 29887 bp, 31 predicted proteins | sample MeOH1_35cm_T4_19_FD_203715 | JGI IMG/M metagenome (GOLD analysis project Ga0255338, IMG submission 203715) | Sandy soil microbial communities from University of British Columbia, Vancouver, Canada - MeOH1_35cm_T4_195 | ecosystem: Engineered > Artificial ecosystem > Sand microcosm > Unclassified ... | reverse complement strand
AGCATCGGGTCGAGCGTGAAGCTCACGAACATCGAGATCAGCACCGCCGCGACGATGGTGACGCCGAACTCGTGGAAGAACTTGCCGATGATGCCGCCCATGAAGCCGATCGGCAGGAACACCGCGACGATGGAGAACGTGGTGGCCAGCACAGCCAGGCCGATCTCCTGCGTGCCGTCCATCGCGGCCTGGTAGGGCTGCTTGCCCATCTGCACGTGGCGCACGATGTTCTCGCGCACCACGATCGCGTCGTCGATCAGCAAGCCCACACACAGCGACAGCGCCATCAGCGTGATCATGTTGATCGTGAACCCGAACAGGTTCATGAAGAGGAAGGTGCCGATGATGGAGATCGGCAGCGTGAGGCCGGTGATGACCGTGGAGCGCCACGAGTTGAGGAAGAGGAACACGATCAGCACCGTCAGCAGCGCGCCCTCGATCAGCGTGCGGCGCACGTTCTCCACCGAGACGCGGATGGGACGCGAGTTGTCGGTGATCTGCTCCAGGCGCGCGCCCGGCGGCATCTGCGTGGCCATCTCGGCAACGGTCTTTTTCAACCCGTCGACCACCTCGATGGTGTTCTCGTCCTGCGACTTCTGCACCGTGAGCAGCAGGGTGCGCCCGCCGTTGTAGAGGGCCAGGCTGTCGATTTCCTGCGCGCCGTCGGCGACGCGGGCAACCTGCTCCACACGCACCGGCGCGCCGTTCTTGCGGGCCACGATGATGCGCCCGAAATCCTCCGGCCGCTGCATGCGCGCGTCGATCTGCACGACGCGCTCCTGCGCCAGCGAGCGGATCGCGCCGACGGGCAGGTCCTGGTTCTCGTTGCGTACGGCCGTGACGACCTGGTCGGCCGTGATGCCGAGCGCTTCCATGGCGGCCGGGTCGAGGTACACATTGATTTCGCGCTTGGTGCCCCCTACCAGCGTCACGGAGCCCACGCCGCGCACGTTCTCCAGGCGCTTCTTGAGCACCTGGTCGGACCAGTTGGTGAGCTCTACCGCGGTCATCGCCTTGCCCTTCGAAGGGTCGGGCAGCACGGCCACGGACCATATCGCCCGGGCGGACGGATCGAACCGCAGCACGCGCGGCTCCTTCACCTCGGTACGGAAAGTCGGGCGGATGGAGGCCACCTTCTCGCGCACGTCCTCGGCCGCCTTGCGCCCGTCAATGTGCAGCTGGAATTCGATGACGACGACCGACTGGTTCTCGAAGCTGCGCGAGGTGAGGGCGTTGATGCCCGCGATCGAGTTGACGCCTTCCTCGATCTTCTTGGTGACTTCGCTCTCGACGATCTCGGGCGAGGCGCCGGGATACTCGGCCATCACCACGACGACAGGGAAGTCGATGTTGGGGAACTGGTCAACCTTCAGGCGCTGCAGCGAGAACAGGCCCAGCACGACGATGGCCAGCATGACCATGGTCGCGAAGACAGGGTTCTTCAGGCTGATGCGGGTGAACCACATACGAGGCCTACAGTGCCGTCTTGGCCGCGGACGCGGCGCGCACCGGCGTCGCGCCGGCGGCCACTGGCTGCGTGAACCGCACGGCGGTGCCTTCGCGCAGCGAACCCACGCTGCCGCTGATCACGACGGCGCCCGGCGCGATGCCCTTGACGGCGACCATCATTTCCTTGCCCGCTTCGCCGCGGGCGCCGAGCTCGACGTCCTTGTGCACGACTTTATCGTTCTCGACGAGCTGCACGTACGGCGCGGGCTTGTCGGAACGCACGGCGGAAAGCGGCACGGCCAGGGCGGATGTCCGGCCGGTGGCCAGCGTGCCCTGGGCAAAGAGGCCCTGGCGCAAGCCCGTGGCGTCGGCAATCGCCAGGTACGCGAGCACGCTGCGGCTGCCGGCCTGCGCGCTTGGGTTGATGCGCGCAACCTTGGCGAGCACGGGCTTGTCGCTGCCTTCGATCTGCAAGCTTGCCTCCTGCCCGACCCGCACATCGACCGAATCCGCGGCGCTGAGCGAGGCTTCCAGCTCCAGCCGGCTCAAGTCCACGATCTCGATCACGCGCGCCTCGATGGCCACGCGCTCGCCCGGCTGCGCCAGGCGCTGGGAAACGACGCCCGATATCGGCGCGCGCAGGACAGTGTCGTCCAGCGTCTTGCGCGCCACTTCCACCCCGGCGAGCGCGGCCTGGTGATTGGCCCGCGCGGCAGCCAGGTTGTTCATCGATGTCTCCAGCGCCGTCTTCGAGATGAAGCCCTGGTCCACGAGGGCCTTGTTGTTGTCGAACTGGCGCTGCGCGATGTCGATCTGAGCCTTTGCCGAATCGGCCTGCTGCTGCGCTTGCCGCACGCGGGCGTTGTATTCGGTGGCGTCGACGCGCGCGATCACCTGGCCGGCCTTGACCGTGTCGCCTTCGCGCACCGTGAGGCCCTGGAGTTCGCCCGCGGCCCGCGCCTTGACCACGGCCGAGTTGAAGGCCTTCAGCGAGCCGGAGATCGGAAGGCCCTGCGAGAGATCGTGCACTTGCGCTTTCACCACGTCGCTGGCTGCCAGCTCGACCACGGTCTGCGCCTTGGCAATGCTGGCCTGCGCTACCGCCTCCTGCTGGGCCTTGCGCGCTGACAGCGCCCTCATCACGCCGAACCCGATCAGCAACAACGCCAGCGCGAGGGCCAGCCACCTGTAGTGGCGCTTGCTCATTTGCGGGACCGCCCTTCGGGCTTGTTCTTGCTTTCCTCCGGTCGGGCCAGCAAGCCTTTCAGCAGCGTTTCCGCCTGAGAATTCACGTAGCGCTCCGGGTCCATCACGAAATCCTTGGGCACGCAGGCGCCCATCGAATGCTTCATCATGATGAGGAACACCATGGGCGCGGTGATGCTGAAGGTGGCGTAGTCCATGTCGGCGACGTAAAACTCACCGCGGTCCACTCCTCGCTGCAGGATGCGCCGGATCAGCTTCTGGCCGGGTTCGATGACCTCGTGTTGGTAGAAGGCAGCGATGTCGGGGAAATTGCGCGCCTCGCTGATGATCAGCTTGGTGATCCCGGACGCCCTGGACGCGCCGATGCGCTCCCACCATACCTTCATGCAATAGCGCAGCATGTCGGGCGTGTTGCCCTCGAACTTCTCGAACTCGTCGTTCCACTCCTGGAAGCGCCCGGAGATGTTCTCGCGCACGACGGCCTTGAACAGCTCTTCCTTGCTGGGGAAGTAAAGGAACAGCGTGCCCTTGGAGACGCCGGCGCGCGCCGCGACTTCTTCGGCCCGAGTTGCGGCAAAGCCCTTTTCGACAAACAGGTCGAGCGCGGCGTCGAGCAACTCGCCGGGGCGTGCCTCCTTGCGGCGCTCGCGCTTGGCTTGCACGTCGTCGCTGCGCCCGGCGATGAACTTGGTGAGGGACATGGAATAGTTAATGACTGACTGGTTAGTAATGTAGCTTTCGGGGCTGCGACCGTCAAGCGGCGCAGCTTGCGCTGCGTCATGGTTTGAGGGTAAAGATGCTGTAAAAGGAGTGTGGTTAATTGTCCTATTGACAGGACATTAACGGCGAACCTAGCATTCGCCGATGGCTTCTGCCTTGCCGCTTCCCAAATACCACCGCATCTACCTCGTGTTGCGCGAGCAACTGGACGAAGGACGTTTCGCGGATGGCTTGCCGGGTGAATTGGCGTTGATGCAGCAGTTCGGCGTGGCCCGGGTCACCGTGCGGCGCGCCTTGGAGCAGTTGGCCGGCGAGGGGCTCATCTCCCGGGAGCCCGGACGCGGCACGCGGCCCATCGGCCGCCAGGACCGGCCCGCCGGCGCGGCCAACGACCCCATGCGCACCAACCTTACCGGCCTGCTGGAGAACCTGGTGAGCATGAGCATGCGCACCACGGTGAAAGTTCTGGACGTGGGCACCGTGACGGCATCCGAGGCCGTCGCGGCGGCGCTGGGCCTGTCGCCGGGCGACGCTGTCCAGAAGGCCATCCGCGTGCGCAGCACTCGCGAGGGGCCGCTCTCCCACATCACCACTTATGTTCCGGACGATGTGGCGCGGCGCTTCGGCCGCCGCGAACTTTCGCGCAAACCCATCCTGCTGCTGCTCGAAGAAGCAGGCGTGCAGGTCGGGCGGGCGGTGCAGACGGTCTCGGCGCGCCTTGCCGACGCGGAGGTCGCCGGCCACCTCGAAGTCGCCGTGGGTTCCGCGCTGCTGGCGGTGCGCCGCCTGATCTACGACGAGCAGGAGCGCCCGGTGATGTGGCTGCACGGCCTGTACCGCCCCGATCGCTACGAATACGAAATGCAGTTGTCACGCGTTGGCGACATCGATGCCAAGGTGTGGGTCAGCAGGGATTTGTCCGCCCAGTTTCATTAGGGGAACGTGATTAAAGCCGCTGAACTCGTCGTTCCATTCCTTGCCACGGCAGAAAGCCTTGGCTGTGGCGGCGGGCCGTGGACGGCGGGTGGCCAACTCCGTTCGTGTCCCCCGCCGCCGGGAGGGCGGCTCCTCCTTGACCTCACTGCGTCGGCCACCCGCCATCCCCGGCCCTCAGGCAGCGTTAGCTCGCTCGACGCGTCGAACACCTACAGCCGCAGACTATGAACTTGTTCAACAGGCCTTAACCCGTGAGGAGAAACACCATGAGCACTCGTCGCCATTTCATGTCCCAATCCGCCGCCGCCGCGTCGGCGCTGGCCTTTCCCCTGGTCGCGGGCGCGCAGCCCAAGACCGTGAAGATCGGGGTGCTGCATCCCGTCACCGGGGCGCTGGCGTATTCCGGACAGCAATGCCGCGAGGGCGCGCTGATGGCCATCGAGGACATCAACAAGGCCGGCGGCATCAAGTCGATGGGCGGCGCGAAGATCGAGGCGCTGCTGGGCGACGCGCAGTCGACCCCGCAGGCGGGGACGGCCGAAGTCGAGAAGATGAACGAGGCGGGCGTCGCGGCCATCGTCGGCGCCTACGCGTCGGCCATCTGCCTGGCCACCACGCAGGCGGCAGCCAAGTACAACCTGCCGCATGTGGTGGACGTGGGCGTGGCCGACCAGATCGTCGAGCGGGGCCTGAAGAACACGTTCCGCTTCGGCCCGGGCTACAAGAAGTGCGCGGAGATCGCGGTGGCCAACCTGCACGTGCTCAACACGGCGGCGGGCAAGCCGGCGCGCACCGTGATGATCATCCACGAGGAGTCGCTGTTCGGCACCGGCACCGCCAATCTGCTGGCGCGGGAGCTGCCCGGCTACGGCTATGAGGTGAAGGAAGTGATCAAGCACGCCAACCCCACGCGCGACTTCAACAACATCGTGCTGCGGATGAAGGCGGTGAACCCGGACATCGTCATCCCGGCCAATTACTACAACGAGTACGCGCTGCTGGTGCGCACCATGCAGCAGCAGAAGGTGACGCCCAAGGCGATCTACTCGGTACTGGGCGGCGCGGCCTCCAGCTACAAGTTCGTCAAGGAATTTCCGGAGGCGGCCAACGGCATCATCGACTGCAACCACTGGTTCAACCCCAAGGACAAGCGATCGGCCGAGCTGCGCAAGCGCGTGGAGGCCAAGGGCCTGTTCTACACGTACGAGGTCTTCAACACCTACACGGCCATGATGCTGCTGGCCGACGCGATCAACCGCGCCAAAAGCGCTGACCGCGCCGCGATTACCGACGCGCTTGAAAAGAGCACGTTCTCCGACCACTTCATGCCCTACGGCGCCACGAAATTCGTCAATGGCCAGAACACCGGTGCGCAGCCGCTGATGACGCAGGTGCTGAAGGGCGACATCAAGGTGATCGTGCCGCGCGACTATCGCGAAATCGATCCGGTGTTCCCGCTGCGCGCATGAAGGCCGCCCGCTTCCCATGCTCGACTTCGGCATCCTGTTCCCGGCGGTCCTGAACGGGTTGACCACCGGCGCCGTCTACGCGCTGGTGGCGCTGGGCCTGACGCTGATTTACGGTGTTCTGCACATCATCAACTTCGCCCATGGGGCGGCATTGATGCTGGCGCTGTACGCCGTGTATCTGCTGAAGGAAAAACTCGGCATCGACCCCTATCTCGCCCTGGTGGCGGTTGTCCCGGGCATGTTCGCGCTGGGCTACCTGCTGCAGCGCGTGGTGATCAACCGCGCCAGCCACGGCAAGGACGAAAACATCCTGCTGGTGACGCTGGGACTGGCGATCGTCATGGAGAACCTGGCGCTGCTGGCGTTCAAGAGCGATACGCGCACCATCGAAACAGCCTACACGCTGACCACGGTGGCGATCGGGCCGGCCATGATCGCGTTGCCCAAGTTGATCGCCTTCGGCGGCGCATTGGTGGTGTCGGCGCTGATGCTGCTGCTGATGGCGCGCACCGACCTCGGGCGGGCGATCCGCGCCGTGGCCAAGGAAAAGCACGGTGCCCGGCTGATGGGCATCGACGTGGACCATGTCTACGCCATGAGCTTCGGCATCGGGCTTGCCTGCCTGGGGGCGGCCGCCTGTTTCCTGATGCCGGCCTACTACGTCAACCCGCAGGTGGGCGGCGGCTTCGTGCTGGTGGCCTTCACCATCGTCGTGCTCGGCGGCATGGGCAGTTTCGCGGGCGCGCTCGTCGGCGGCCTGCTGGTGGGCGTGGTCGAGTCGCTGGGGGGCCTGTATTTCGGTGAATCGCTCGGGCAGGTCGGCATCTTCGCGATTTTCATCGCGGTGCTGCTCTTCCGGCCGCAAGGCCTGTTCGGGGCGCGCACATGAGGGACCTCGCATCGATCGCATTGTTCGTCGTGGTGGTGGCTTGCACCCCGCTGGTGACGCAATCGGGCGTGGCCCTGAATTTCATCATGATGGCGCTGTATGCCTGTCTTCTGGCGCAGGCATGGAACATCCTGGGCGGCTTCGGCGGCCAGTTCTCCTTTGGCCACGCGCTGTTCTTCGGCACCGGCGCCTATGTGCAGGCGATCGCCCAGCAATATGGCGTGAACCCCTGGGCCGCGTTGGCGCTGGCCCTGGTGGCGAGCGCGCTGGTGGGCGTGATCGTCGGAGCGCTCACGTTCCGCTATGGCCTCAAGGGATCGTATTTCGCGCTGGTCACGCTGGCTTTCGCCGAAGTGTTCCGCATCGTCGCGCTCTCCGTGCCGTTCACGGGCGGTGGCGTGGGCCTGATGGTGCCGCTGCGCGAATCGGCGGCGAACATGCAGTTCGCCACGCGCGCCGGCTACCTGTGGCTGGTGCTGGCGTTGGTCACGGTGGCGCTCCTGGTCAGCGCGTGGCTGCGCCATTCGCGCTTCGGCGCCTATCTGCAGGCGGTGCGCGACAACGAGGACGCGGCGCGCGCGGTCGGCGTCAATCCCTTCCGCGTCAAGCTCGCGGCGATCGCGTTGTCCGGTGCGCTGATGGGTGCGGGCGGGGCGTTCTATGTGCAGGTGTTCCAGTACATCGACCCCGGCATCGCGTACGGCCCGTCCACCTCCGTCGAGGCGCTGGTGGCTGCGATCGTCGGCGGCATGGGAACGCTGTGGGGGCCGGTGCTCGGCGCGCTGGCGTTGCACGTGTTGGCCGACCTCACGCGCAACCTGTTCGGCCAGCTGCCCGGGATCAACATGGTGATTTACGGCAGCGTGCTGGTGCTGATCGTGATGTTCCTGCCGCGCGGCATCGCGGGGATCGGTGTGCCGGTGCGCTGGCTTCGCGCCGTGCGGCGAGGGGACCGCAATGGCTGAGACATTGCTCGCGGTGCAGGGCGTGTCGCGCTCCTTCGGCGGGCTGCAAGCTGTGACCGACGTGAGCCTGGACGTGCCGCAAGGCAGCCTGTGCGCGCTGATCGGCCCCAATGGCGCGGGCAAGACGACTCTGTTCGCGCTGGTGTCGGGCTTCCTCAGGCCGGACAGCGGCCGCGTGCATTTCCGCGGCGAGGACATCACCGGGCGCGAGCCGCATCGAAACGCCCTGTTGGGAATGACGCGCACCTTCCAGATCGTGCAGCCGTTCGCGCAGCAGACCGTGAGGCAGAACATCGCCGTCGGCGCGCACTTGCGCACGGCGGGCCGGCGCGAGGCGCTGGCACAGGCAGACGAAGTCGCCGCGCGCGTCGGGCTGGCCGCGCAACTGGACAAGCCCGCCACCGACCTGACCATCGCGGGCCGCAAGCGCCTGGAACTCGCCCGTGCGCTCGCCACCCGGCCGCAGCTGCTGCTGCTCGACGAGGTGCTGGCCGGGCTGAATCCGACGGAGATCGCCGAAATGATTCCCGTCGTGCAGGGCATCGCCGACGGCGGTGTCACGGTGCTGATGATCGAGCACGTGATGCAGGCCGTGATGAACCTGGCGCAACAGGTGTGGGTGCTGGCGCAAGGGCGCCTGATCGCGCAGGGAACGCCGGCGCAAGTCACGCGCGACGAGCGTGTCATCGAGGCGTACCTCGGGCACGGCATGGCGGCAAGGCTGCGGGCCGCGGAGGTGCTCGCATGAGCGCGCTGCTGGAGGTGCGCGCGCTGCGTGCCGGCTATGGCGCCGTGGAAGTGCTGCGCGGCATCGACCTCGAGGTGGGCGAGGGCGAGGCCGTGGCCCTGCTCGGCAGCAATGGCGCGGGCAAGAGCACGCTGAACAACGTGATGAGCGGCATCTATCCTGCCTGGTCGGGCCATGTCGGCTTCGACGGCGCAGACCTCACCCGCGCGCACTACCGCGACGTGGTCAAGGCCGGCCTGATCCAGGTGCCCGAGGGGCGCCGCATCTTTCCGAACCTCACGGTGCTGGAGAACCTCGAACTGGGCGCGTTCACCCGCGCCAGGGAAAACCGGGCGCACAACGTGGAGCGGGCTTTTGCGCTGTTCCCGCGGCTGAAGGAGCGGTCACGCCAGAGCGCGGGCACGCTGAGCGGCGGCGAGCAGCAGATGCTGGCGATCGGGCGCGGCCTGATGGCGCAGCCGCGCCTGCTGATCCTCGACGAGCCGTCCCTGGGCTTGTCGCCCTTGCTGGTGGAGGAACTCTTTGCGCTGATCCGCCAGTTGCGCGACGGCGGCCTCGCGGTGCTGCTGGTGGAGCAGAACGTGGGCCAGTCGCTGGAAGTGGTGGATCGCGCCTATGTGCTTGAGAACGGGTCCATCCGTTTCGCCGGCCTGCCGTCGCAGCTGCTGGGCAGCGACGAGTTGCGGCGCGCCTATCTGGGACTCTGAATTAAATTCGAACTGGAAGTAGTTGTATGAAACGTCGTGATCTCCTGCTGGCATCCGCCGCATCCCTGGCCTCGGCCGCTCCCGCGTTGAATGCGCAAACCGCCCCGGTGCGCATCCTGGTCGGCGCACCGGCCGGCGGCACCACCGACACGATGGCGCGCACGCTCGCCATCGAGCTGGGCAAGATCCTCGGGCGCGTCGTCGTCGTCGAGAACCGGCCCGGCGCCGGCGGCAACATCGCTGCCGAGGCCGTCGCCAAGTCCGCACCCGACGGCAACACGCTGTTGATGAGCTTCACCAGCCACGCGATCAACGCGTCGCTGTACCCGAGCCTGCCGTTCGACCCGGAGCGCGACTTCACGCCGCTCACCATGATGTCCACGTCGCCCGCCATCCTGGTGGCGCATCCCTCGCTGCCCGCCAACAACCTGAAGGAACTGATTGCACTGGCCAAGGCGCGGCCGGGCAAGCTGAACTTTGCGATCGGGGCCCTGGGCTCGTCGCTGCACATGGCGGGTGACTTGTTCAAGATGATGTCGGGCGCCTACATCGTGAACATTCCCTATCGCGGCACCGCGCCCGCGATCCAGGACGTGCTGGCCGGCCAGGTGGAGATGATGTTCGCGAACATCGGCAACGCGCAGGCCCATCTGCGCGCGGGCAAGCTCAGGGCGCTGGGGGTGACCAGTCCCAAACGCCTCGCCGCCTTTCCCGACGTGCCGGCGATCGGCGAGGTGTTGCCGGGCTACGAATCAAGCGCCTGGTTCGGGCTGTTTGGCCCCGGCCGCATGGCGCCCGATCTCGCAAGGCGTGTCAGCGATGCCGCGCGGCAGGCCATCGCCACGCCGGAGTTGCAGCGGCGCATCCAGGCAGAAGGTGCGACTCCCGTCGGCAACACGCCGGAGGAGTTCGCGCGATTCGTCCACATTGAAATCGGGCGCTGGGCCAAGGTGGTGAAGTACTCGGGAGCCAAGCCGGAATGAACGGTCCGCAGACACTCGCGCAAAAGCTGATCGCACGTGCGGCCGGCCGCAACGCGGTCGCGCCTGGGGAGATCGTGACCTGCCGCGTCGATCTGGCGATGTTTCACGATTCATCCGGGCCGCGCCGCCTGAAGCCCATGCTCGAAGCCCTGGGCGCGTCGGTATGGGACCGCTCCCGCATCGTGCTGGTGATGGACCACTACGTGCCCGAGCGCGACGACGAGTCGCGCCGCATCGTGCGCATCGCGCGCGAGTGGGCACGTGACCAGGCCCTGCCGCATGTGTACGACAGCCAGGGCATCTGCCACGTGGTGGTGCCGCAGCATGGCCATATCCGGCCGGGCATGTTCTGCGTCGGCGGCGATTCGCATTCGCCGACCGGCGGCGCGTTCGGCGCCTACATGTTCGGCATCGGCAGCACCGAAATGCTCGGCGTCGTGGTCACCGGCGAGATCTGGCTGCGCGTGCCGCGCACCATCCGCATGCAGTGGGACGGGCGGCTCGCGCGCGGCGTTGTCGCCAAGGACATGATGCTGCACATGATCGGCCGCTTCGGCATGAATGGCGGCGAGTACCAGGCCGTGGAATTCTGCGGCAGCGCGGTGCAGGCCCTGTCGATGGCCGAGCGCATGACCCTTTCCAACATGAGCGCAGAACTCGGGGCGCAGGCGGGCCTGATCGCGCCCGATGACGTTACGCAGCAGTGGCTGGCGGCTACCGGCGCGCCGCCGGTGGACATCACGGACCTGCACACGGACGCTGGCGCCATCGATGCGCCGGGCTGCGAGACGCATCGTTTCGACGCTGGCGCGCTGGAGCCGTACGTTGCCGCGCCGCACAGCCCGGCCAACGCGCAGGGCGTCGGCCGTTATGCAGGCACGCACGTGGACGTGGCCTACATCGGCGCCTGCACGGGCGCCAAGCTCGACGACCTGCGTGCCGCAGCGCAGGTGCTGCGCGGGCATCGCGTCGCTGCCGGCGTGCGCCTGATGGTGGCGCCGGCCAGCTTGAAGGATCAGGAAGCGGCGCGCGACGAAGGCGTGTTGCAGGCCCTGCTGGATGCGGGCGCCGAGCTGTTTCCCACGGCCTGTGGCGCCTGTGCCGGCTACGGGGAAACCATGGGCGACGACATCACCGTCATCTCCAGCACGGCGCGCAACTTCAAGGGTCGCATGGGCTCGCCCACAGCGCAAGTCTACCTGGCATCGCCCTACACCGTGGCTGCTTCGGCGCTGCGCGGCGTGATCACCGATCCGCGCGAGATCATGCCGTGAGCACCACTAGCCCGCCCGCGCCAGCGTGGCAGCGTTGGGCGCCACACACCGATGCAATGCGCGCCGCGATCGCCGTGCGGGACGGAAAACCTACGACCTTGCAGGTGTCGCGCCACGCGCGCCTGGTCTTCCTGGACACGTTGGGCTGCGCGCTGGCCGGTCGCATGGCGCCGGAGGTGGCCGCGCTGGAAGCGCAGCTGGCCGTGTTGGAACCGGGTGGCTTCCGCTTCCCCGGTGGCCAGCCGATAGGCGTGCGGGCGGCTTCCCAGATCATGGCTATAGGGCCGACCTGGCACGAGGCCTGCGAAGGCCATGCATTCGCGCATGGCCGCCCCGGCGTCCCCACCATCGCGGCCTTGCTTCCGCTGGCGCTGCAGCGCGATGCCACTGTCGGTGAATTCATCGATGCGATGGTCACGGGCTACGAGGTCGGTGCGCGCGCGGGTGGATGGCTTCGCGTCGCGCCGGGTATCCATGTCGACGGCAACTGGCCGGCGTTGGGCGCGGCGGCAGGCGTGGCGCGCTTGCTGCGCCTGCCCGTGGATGTGGCGATGCGCGCCGTGTCGATCGCGGCCTGCCAGCTTCCCGCGAGCCTTTACCTGCCGATTCGCACCGGGCGCAACGTGCGCAACCTGTACCTGGCGCACAGCGCCACGCTGGGGCTCGATTCGGCGCTGGCCGCGCAAGGCGGGATCGACGCACCGGCCGATGCGCTGGCGTACTACGCCGAACACTGCTGCCCGGCGGCGACCGAGGCGATGCCCGACGCCGCCGCGGACCTGATCCTGGACGCCTACCTCAAGCCCTTTGCCGCCGTGCGGCATGTCCAGTACGGCGCGCTGGCGGCGAGGCGGATTCGCGGGAAACTCGGTGGCGCGACGGCCGGCATCGACCGCATCGTCCTCACCATCTACAAAGAAGCCGCCGTCTACTGCAGCAATCCGCAACCTGCAACGCCCCTGGCGGCGCAGTTCAGCCTCAGCTTCGGCCTGGCGGCCATGTTGAGGTTCGGCGCACTCGACGCCGCGAGTTACGATGCGCCGCGTTTCGATGATGCGGAACTGCGCCGGCTGGAAGCGCTGGTGGAAGTGCGCATCGATAGTGAGCTGACAGCCGGCCGGCAGCGCGGCGCCACGCTGGAGGTCACATCGGCGGGCCAGGCGTACGAAGAGCAGGTCGGCCCACAGCCCGAACGCGAACTGATGGTCGACGCCGACAGTGCCATCGCCAAATTCGCGCACAACGCGGCGCCCTCGGTGAATCGAGCCGCGAGCCACGCGTTCTGTTCGGCGCTGCGGGACACCGAGCCCGGCACGCCATTGCGCCAGCTTTGGCGAATGCTGGCTGCTTTCCCCGATCCGTCCACGAAGTCCAATGAACAAGGAGTCTGAAATGCCCGATAAGAATCGATGCCCTGCAAGCGCGGCCGTGGGTCGGCGTGACCTGTTGCGCTGGGCTCCGGCTTTGCCGCTCGCCGCATTGGGTGGCAGGGCCTGGGCGCAGGATTTCCCGGCCCGGCCGCTTCGGCTGGTCGTGCCGTTTCCGGCCGGCGGTCCGACCGATGCTCTCGCGCGGCTCGCGGCCGAGGGGCTGGCCTCGCAGTTCAACCAGTCGGTGGTGGTCGAGAACAAGGCCGGCGCAGCAGGCGGCATCGCAGCCGAATTCGTATCGCGGGCGGCGCCCGATGGCTTGACGCTGCTGGTCGCGGGCCAGGGCCTGATGTTCATCAACAAGCCGCTCTACCGCAACAAGAAGCTCAGCTACGACCCGGACACCGATTACGCCTACGTCGGGATGTTGGGCAGCTTTCCCAACGTGGTGGTGTCGCACCCGGAGGCGGTGCCCGCCCAGACCATCGGCGAGTTGTTCGCGCTTGCGCGTGCCAATCCCGGAAAGATTTCGTATGGGTCCAACGCCATCGGCTCGCTGACGCACCTGACGACGGAAATGATGGCCACTGCCGCGAAAGTGAAATTCCTTCACGTGCCTTACCAGGGAGCGGCGCCGCAGATGACGGACCTGCTTTCGGGCCGCATCGGCTTCTCCGTCAACGGCGTGCAATCCGTGCTGCCCCACATCCAGCAAAAGAAGCTGCGGGCCCTGGCGGTGACGACGGCGACCCGCTACCCGGAACTGCCCGATGTTCCGACACTGGTCGAGTCCGGCTTCCCCGCGCTCGACCTTCCGGTCTGGTTCGCCGTGTACGCGCCGGCCGCGACGCCGGCCCCCATCCTCGAGCGCCTGCGTTCGGCGCTCGCCGCGGTCACCGCCACGCCCGCTTATGGCTCGGAGCTGGCGAAACGCGGCGCCATCGCCATGCCCGTGCCCATTGGCAGCAGCGGCGCCCTGTTCGCGCGCGAGCGGGGGCTGTGGGTCGATGCCGTGCGTACCACGGGCGCCACCGCAGACTGAGATGCCGATGAGCAAGACGTCTGCCTCTGGCTCGCGCGTCTGGCGCCTGGGCGCCGACGTGGACACGGATGCGCTCGCGCCGGGCCACGCAATGAAGCACGGCATCGAGGTGATTGCGAAACACTGCCTCGAATCGCTGCGGCCCGATTTCGCTGCAGGCGTCCAGCCGGGTGACGTGGTCGTGGCCGGTGCCAACTTCGGCATCGGGTCCTCGCGCGAGCAGGCCGCGGCGGTGCTGGTACAGCTCGGGGTTGCCGCCGTCATCGCGCCATCGTTCAGCGGCCTGTATTTCCGCAATGCCTTCAACGTGGGCCTGCTGCTGCTCCCATGCGCCGAGGCCGGGCTGATCGAGGAGGGCGAGCGCATCGCCTTCGATGCCCGCGCGGCCCGCATTGTCCGCTCCGGCGGACAGGTCCTGGCGACCGAACCGATTCCCGGCTTCCTGCTCGACATGGTCGAAGCGGGCGGCCTGCTGGCCCAGCTTCAACAACGTTTCCAACCGAGGACTTCATCGTGAGCGCTTCTCCCTACGACCTGCTGATCAAGAACGTGCGCGTGGTGCGCCCCCACGGCAACGCGGTGCACGAAGCCGACATCGCCATTGTCGGCGGCAAGTTCGCCAAGGTCGCGCCGGGCATCGACGCCGCGCTGGCGAAGACCGTGCACGACGGCAAGGGTCGGCTAGCCTTTCCGGGCGTGGTCGACGCCCATATGCACGCCGGCATCTACTCGCCGCTTGATGAAGACGCCGTGAGCGAAAGCAAGGCGGCCGCGATGGGCGGCGTCACGTCCAGCCTGAACTACTTCCGCACCGGCCAGTACTACCTGAACAAGGGCGGGCCGTACAAGAAGTTCTATCCCGAAGTGCTCAAGACATCCAAGGGACGGTTCCACGTGGACTACGGCTACCACCTGGCGCCGATGGACGGCACGCACATCGACGAAATCCCGATGCTCATCGAAAAGCACGGCGTCTCCAGCTTCAAGATCTTCATGTTCTACGGCTCGCACGGCCTGCACGGCGCAAGCGATGCGCAAAAGCAGTTCCTCATGATCGGCGAGAACGACCGCTACGACTACGCGCATTTCGAGTTCATCATGCGCGGAGTGCAGGCGGCGCGCGAACAGTTCCCCGAGCGTGCGCGGCAGATCTCGCTGTCGCTGCACTGCGAGACGGCCGAGATCATGACGGCCTACACGAAGATCGTCGAGAAGGACAAGTCGCAAAAGGGCCTGGCAGCCTACAGCGCCGCGCGCCCCCCGCACTCCGAAGGGCTCGCGGTGTTCATTGCGAGTTACCTGGCCAACGAGACGGCGCTGCCCAACATCAACCTCCTGCACCTGTCTTCGCGCAAGGCGGTGCAGGCCGCGCTGATGATGGCCGACGTGTTCCCGCACATCGACTTCAAGCGCGAAGTGACCATAGGCCACCTGATGCTGGACATCAACAGCAAGGCGGCCGAGCTGGCCAAGGTGAACCCGCCGATCCGCCCGCGCGAGGACGTGGAGTTTTTGTGGGAGGCGCTGCTGACCGGTGAACTGGACTGGGTCGTGAGCGACCACGCCTGCTGCCGCCACGAAATGAAGATTCCCAAGCGCTATTTCGGCAACATCTGGATGGCCAAGAGCGGCTTTGGGGGCACCGAATACCTGTTGCCATCCCTGGTGAGCGAGGGCACGCGGCGCGGCATGAGCTACAACCACATGGCGCAGGTCACGAGCTGGAACCCGGCGCAGCGCTACGGGCTGAATCGCAAGGGCGACATCGCCGAAGGCTTCGATGCCGACATCGCGCTGGTCGATCCGGCCAAGACGTGGACCATCTCGGCCAAGGGCTCGCCTTCCACCCAGGGTTACACGCCGTTCGAAGGGCTGGAGTTGTCGGCTCGCGTGGAGGAGACTTTCCTGCGCGGCCGCCTGATCTACCAGGATGGCAACATCATCGGCAAGCCGACGGGCGAGTATCTGTTCCGCCCGACCGCCTGAGGCAGAAACACCGTGAACTCGACCGCACCAACCGTGGTGCGCGCGGCCCAGCCGCCCGAAGACGCGCCGCATGTGCCGGTGGTCATCGTCGGCGCGGGCGCCTGCGGATTGACTGCGGCGCTGATGCTGGCGGATCGGGGCGTGGAGTGCGTGCTGCTCGAACGCGATGCAACGCCCTCAGGCTCCACGGCGCTGTCGTCCGGATTCATTCCCGCGCCGGGCACGCGCGCGCAGAAGGCGCGCGGCATTGAAGACAGCGCCGCGATATTCGAGAGCGACCTGCAAGCCAAGGCGCATGGCACGGCGGCAGCGCATCTGGTCAAGGCCTATGCGCAGGCGATCGGGCCGGCCCTGGATGCGCTCGAAGCCAAGCACGGGCTTCAGTGGGAGTTGCTGGATGGTTTTCTGTACCCCGGCCATGGCGCCTTGCGCATGCACGCCGTCCCCGAGCGAACCGGCGCCGCGCTGATGAGCCGGCTGCAGCGTGCGGCCGATGCGGCTGATATTCCTGTTATCACGCAGGCGCTCGTGCGTGAGCTGTGGGTGAATGACGCGGGCTTGGTGGCTGGCCTGGGCTACCTGCGCCCGGACGGCCGCATGGAGCGCCTGCGCTGCGATTGCGTCCTGCTGGCCTGTAACGGCTTCGGCGGCAATCCCGCCCTGGTGCGCGAGCTGCTGCCCGAGATGGCGGATGCGGTGTTCGCGGGCCACACGGGCAACGACGGCAGTGCGATTATCTGGGGCAGGGAACTGGGTGCGCGCGTGGCCGACCTGGGCGGCTACCAGGGCCACGGCTCCTGGGCGATTCCGCAAGGCGTGCTCATCTCCTGGGCGCTGATGATGGAGGGGGCGGTCCAGGTCAACCGCGAGGGACTTCGCTTTCACGACGAGACCCAGGGCTACTCGGAGGCCGCGGTGCAGGTGCTGGCGCAGCCGGGCGGCATCGCGTGGAACGTGTTCGACGATGCACTGCTGGCGTTCGCGCAGCAGTTCCCTGATTTCCGCGAGGCGCAGGCCGCGGGGGCGGTGCACGACGCGGCAGATGCAGACGCGTTGGCACGGCTGATCGGTTGCGACGCCGGGGCGCTCGCCGCGACGCTGGCGAGCGTGCGCGAAGGTGCTGTGTCACCCGACGGTCGGCGGTTCCGGCGCGCGCTGGTGCCGCCGTACCATGCCGTGAAGGTGACCGGCGCGCTGTTCCACACCCAGGGCGGCCTGGACATCGACGAACATTGCCGGGTGTTGCGGCTGGACGGCACGCCCTGGCCCAACCTGCTGGCGGCCGGTGGCGCAGCCCGCGGCGTGTCCGGCAACGCGGTGTGGGGCTACCTGTCGGGCAACGGACTGCTCAGTGCCGTCGCGGGCGGTGCGATCGCCGCGCGAACCGCGGCGAATTGGCTGGCATCGAAGGAATGATCATGTCCCTGAAACAACGACTCCAATCGCCCCAGCCGCTGCTGGCCCCTGGCATCTATGACGCACTCAGCGCGCTGGTTGCCGAGCAAGCCGGGTTCGAGGCGCTGTACCTTTCCGGCGCGTCGATCGCGTACACGCGGCTCGGCCGCTCGGACGTGGGGCTGACCACGGCGAGCGAGGTGGCGCAGACGCTCTCGCTGATCACCGAGCGGGTAACGTGCCCCGTCATCGTCGATGCCGACACCGGCTTCGGCAATGCCCTGAACACCCAGCGCACGGTGCGCGAGTTCGAGCGCGCGGGCGCGGCCATGATCCAGATCGAGGACCAGACCTTCCCCAAGCGCTGCGGGCACCTCGAGGGCAAGACCGTCGTCCCCGCCTCCGAGATGCAAGGCAAGCTGCGCGCCGCGCTCGACGCGCGGAGGTCTGCCGAAACGCTCATCCTGGCGCGCACGGATGCCCTGGCGCTGGAAGGGCTGGACGCTGCGCTCGAGCGCGCTGAGCTCTACCTGGAGTGCGGGGTGGACGCCCTGTTCATCGAAGCGCTGCGCAGCCCGGCGCAGATGGATGCTGCCTGTGCGCGCTTCGCCCAGCGCATTCCCCTGCTCGCGAACATGGTTGAAGGCGGGCAGACACCGGTGCAGGGTGCGGATGAACTGGGCCGGCGCGGCTTTCGCATCGTGATCTTCCCGGGCGGCACGGCGCGCGCCGTGGCTCACACTTTGCAGGGCTACTACGCGAGCCTGAAGGCCCACGGCACGACGAGGCCCTGGCAGGACCGGATGCTCGATTTCGATGGCCTGAACCGCCTGATCGGCACGCCGGAGCTGCTTGCGGTGGCAGGGCGCTACGACGAGGCAGCGCCTCGGCCGTCCGGCGAGGCGTAAGATCGCGCCCTTCGCCGCGACTGACGTCCTTTGTTGGAGATAAGCATGTCCTCACCCACTGAAACCATTGTCCTTGGCGGCGGCTGCTTCTGGTGCACCGAAGCGGTGTACGTGAAGGTCCGCGGCATCACCGATGTCGAATCCGGCTACAGCAACGGCGTGGCCGAGCGGCCGACGTACGAGCAGGTTTGCACCGGCAGGACCGGCCACAACGAAGTGGTCAAGCTCACGTACGACCCGGCGCAGATCAGCGTGCGGCAGATCCTGGAAATCTTCTTCGTGATCCACGACCCCACCACGTTGAACCGGCAGGGCGCCGACAGCGGCACGCAGTACCGCAGCGGCATCTACTACACGACGCCCGAGCAGAAGGATGCCGCCGACGAGATCATCCGGCAGATGAGCCAGGACAAGACGTTTGGCAGCCCGATCGTCACGGAGGTGCTGCCGCTTTCCAATTACTGGCCGGCCGAGGAATACCACCAGGATTTCTTTGAGAAGAATCCCAACCAGGGCTACTGCATGGCGGTGGCGGGCCCAAAGGTGGCGAAGTTTCGCAAGACGTTCAAGGAACTGGTGAAGGAGTAGGGCCTTTGCAAAGAGAGCAAGCGTGGTGTGGTGGCGGCGGGCCGTGGACGCCGCGTGGCCGACTCCGTTCGTGTCCCCCGCCGCCGGGAGGGCGGCTCCTCCTTGACCTCACTGCGTCAGCCACCCGCCATCCACGGCCCTTCGGCAGCGTTGGTTCGCTCGACGCATCGAACACCCACCACGGTGGATGGATCAGGGCGGCGGGGCGCTCTACGCAGCGACATCAAGGAGGAGCCGCCCTCCCGGCGGCGGGGGACAGTCGCGGAGTAGAGTGCACCGTCGCCCTGATCCCGCCCCCACACTGCAGTGTCAACACGCCAATACATTCGTGATAGAAACCCGCGCGCTGCGCTACGACTACCCGTCCGGCCCTTCACTGTCCTTCCACGATGTCGACGTGCCGCAGGGCGCGACGCTCTTGCTGCACGGCCAATCCGGCGCGGGTAAATCCACCTGGCTGTCGCTCGTCGCGGGCCTTCTGACGCCCACCGCGGGCGAAGTCGTGGTGGCGGGGCAACCGCTCTCCGCCCTGTCGCGCACCGGCCGTGACGCATGGCGCGCGCGGCACCTGGGTTTCTTGCCGCAGAAGCTGCACCTGAGCGACGCACTCTCCGTCGAGCGCAACCTCGCGCTTGCGTTCTATGCCGCCGGCGTGCCGGAGAACAAGGCGGCGTTGCACCACGCGCTGGAATTGCTGGGCGTTGGGGACCTCGCGCACCGCAGGCCGTCGCAGCTCTCGGGCGGGCAGGCACAGCGCGTCGCGCTGGCGCGCACCATCCTCATGGAGCCCAAGGTGATCCTGGCCGACGAGCCGACGGCAAGTCTGGACGACGAGGCCGCGCTCACCGGGCTGCGCCTGCTGGAGAACTGCGCCTTCCAGTGCAACGCGACGCTGGTGATCGCCACGCACGACAGGCGCGTGCAGGAGGCGCTGCCGGCCGCGATGGTGTACCGGATCGGGCGCCATCCTGCCGCTGCGATGGGCGAAGCGGCATGAAGACGATCGCGCTCGCCTTCCGCTATCTCTGGTCGCGGCCACTGCAGGCGGTGCTCAACCTGCTGCTGCTCACGCTGGGCCTGGCCTCGATTTCCTTTGTGCTGCTGGCCAGCGAGCAGATCGACCGCGCCTTCCAGCGCGACCTGGCGGGCATCGACCTGGTCGTGGGCGCCAAGGGCAGCCCGATGCAGCTGATCCTGGCCGGCGTCTTCCACATCGACGTGCCGCCCGGCAACATCCCGCTGGCGGACGTGGAGGAATTGCGCAAGCAGCCGCAGGTGGCCAAGCTGATCCCGCTCAGCCTGGGCGACAGCTTCCGCGGCTTTCGCATCGTAGGCACCACGGCCGACTACCTCACGCATTACAAGATGGCGTTCGCGCAAGGGCAAGCGTGGACCCGGCCCATGGAAGCGGTGCTGGGCGCGCAGGTGTCGCGGGACATCGGCATGGTGGTGGGCAACAGTTTCATCGGCAGCCACGGGCTGGGAGGCGGCGGGCACGAGCATGGCGAAAACACCTTCCGGGTGACGGGTGTGCTGGCACCCTGCGGCTGCGTCGTGGACCGGCTGATCCTCACGGCCACCGAATCGGTCTGGCAGGTGCATGAGAAGGCCATGGCGGTGGACGACGCCGATCGCAAGGCGCTCGAAGCCGAGCGCGAAGTCACGATCGCGCTGATCACGTACAAGAGCCCGCTGGCGGCCGTCACCTTCCCGCGCTATGTCAACGGCAACACCGGCATGCAGGCCGCGGCGCCGGCGGTGGAAGTGTCGCGGCTGCTGCGCATGCTGGGCGTTGGCTCCGAGGTGCTGCGCGGCGTCGGCGCCGTGCTGCTCTTCACGGCGGCGCTGAGCGTGTTCATCGCGTTCTGGAATGCCGTGCGCGAGCGGCGCGCCGACCTCGCAATGCTGCGCATGCTGGGCGCCACGCCGGCCAAGGTGGCGGCGCTGCTGCTGTGCGAGGCACTCTGGCTTGCGGTGCTGGCTTCGGCGCTGGGGCTGGCCGTCGGCCACGGCTTGACGGCGCTGGTAGGCTATCTGCTGGAGGCGCAACGTTCATTGCCCGTCACCGGCCGCATCTGGGTGCCCGCCGAGGCATGGATCCCGGTGGCCGCCATTGCAGTGGCGACGCTGGCGGCGTTGATCCCCGCGGTGACCGCCTCTCGGGTCGATGTGGCCCACTTGCTTAATTCGAGGTGAAGATGATGAAGAAATTATTCCTGTTGGCAGCGTTGCTTCCACTCTTGACGCTTGCCGCCGAGAGCCCGGAAGACATCAAGAAGGACGCGCAGCGCCACCGCGCCATGGCCGCCGCCCATGAGGCGGCCGCAAAATGCCTGGAATCGGGCAAGAACCCGGACGACTGTCAGAAACAACTGCAGGCCGCCTGCAAAGGGCTGGCTATAGGAAAATACTGCGGAATGAAGCATGAGCATTAGGAGCGCGCCATGAAGAGAGCCCTTGTCTTGTTGGCATTTCTGGCCGCCGCATCGGCCGGCGCGCAACTGAGCCCGCCCGTGCCCATGGGAACAGGCCCGGGCGTGCACAGCCCGAACAGCCCCTTCGCGCCGCTGCCTGAACGTGCCGACGTGGTGCCATGGTCGTTGCTGTCGGCCGTGAAGACCCGTGCCGAAAAGAACAAGCTGCTGCCAAACTTCGAAAAGGCGCAACTCGAGCTCAACCAGAAAACCCAGCGCATCCAGGGCTTCATGATGCCGCTGGAGCCTGGCGAGAAGCAGACGCACTTCCTGCTCAGCTCCGTGCCGCTCACCTGCGGCTTCTGCGTGCCCGGCGGGCCGGAAAGCATGGTCGAGGTCAAGACGAAGACGCCGGTGCGCTACACGCTGGACCCGGTGACCGTCGAGGGCAAGTTCGCCGTACTCGCCGATGACCCGTACGGCCTGTACTACCGCATCACCGACGCCGTAGGCGTGAAGTAACGCGATGGCGGCTCGGCGCGGTCTGCTGTGGCTCTTGCTGTTCGCCCTCATGTCGGTGCAGGCACTGGGGCTGATGCACGCCATCGCCCACGGCGCTCGGGGCGCACTGGGCGGCGTCTTCGCGGCCGGGCAAGTCGCAGCCGATGAAAGGGGCGGTCACCGCTGGGAATCCGGCCTCTTCAGCGGCCATGACGATGACGCCGGCTGCCTGCTCTACGACCAGTTGAGCCACGGGGGCTGCCTGCCTACGCCTGTGGCTGCCGCGTTGCCGGTGATCCCGCCGGCCTTCTTCCTGCAATGGGCCCAGGGCGAGTTCCTCGCCCGCTGGGCCGCGCTGTTCGACGCGCGCGGCCCGCCCCCGATTCGCTGACCCGTACCTCCCCGTCCGCGTGCCGCCTTTCGCGAGGCCGCACGTGGGCTGCCTTTGGCCGTCAACGAATCGAACACCATGAACCCCCATTTCTCCCGCAACGCCCTGGGCGCCGCGATCTTCATCCTTTGCGGCAGTCCCGCCGCCCAAGCCCAGGTGCAACTCAGGGAGGTGACCATCACCGGCAACCCCCTGGGCAGCGAACTCGCGGCTCCCACCACGCAGTACTCCGGCGAGCGACTCCTGCTGCGTTCGCAAGGTACGCTGGGCGAAACGCTCAACAACACACCCGGCGTCTCGAGTACCTACTTCGGCCCGAACGCAAGCCGGCCTGTCATTCGCGGCCTGGACGGCGACCGCGTCCGCATCCTGAGCAACAGCGGCGCCGCGCTGGATGCTTCCAGCCTCAGCTACGACCACGCGGTCACGGCGGACCCCATCAGCATCCAGCGCATCGAGGTGCTGCGCGGGCCGGCTGCGCTGCTCTATGGCGGCAACGCGATCGGCGGCGTCGTGAACCTGATCGACAACCGGATTCCCACCGAACCGCAGCCGGGCGTTTCCGGCAAGGCGGACCTCGGCGTAGCCAGCGGCAATCGGGAAAAGAGCGCCGCTGCCGCAGTCGACGGCGGCACCGATCGCCTCGGCTTGCATGTGGACATGTTCAACCGCAGCAAACAGGACACGCGCGTGCCGGTTTCGCTTGCTTGCATACGCGGCGGTGTGACGTCCTTCGCACGCCGCATCTGCAACTCGGCCAGCGACAGTCGAGGCGGCGCCGTCGGAGGCTCCATGTTCTTCGACAAGGGCTACCTTGGCGCCTCGGCCAGCACCTATCGCAGCGACTACGGCACGGTGGCGGAGGACGAAGTCACGATCGGCATGAAGTCCAACCGCTACGTGCTGGAAGGCGAGGTGCGCGAGCTCGGCGGCTGGCTGCGATCGATCAAGGCCCATGCCAGCCACACCGACTACACGCACACCGAATTCGACGCCGGCCAGCCCGGCACGGTGTTCGGCAACCGGGGCAATGATTTCCGCATCGAGGCCCGCCATGCGAAGCTCGGCGCGCTCGAGGGCGTCATCGGCGTGCAGGGCGAGAGTTCGCGCTTCTCCGCGGATGGTGAGGAAGCCTTCGCGCCGCACAGCCGCACGCAGGTGAACGCCCTGTTCGCCTACGAGGAACTGGGCACGTCATGGGGCAAGCTCACGTTCGGGGCGCGCGCGGAAGACGTGAAGGTGGATTCCGAAGGCAACCCGATGGTGCCGCGGTTCACGCCGGCCGGACGCAGTTTCCGACCGGCGAGCTTCGCGCTCGGCGCACTCTGGAAGCTCGCGCCTCAGTGGCAGCTGACGGGCAATCTGGCGCGCAGCGAGCGCGCACCCAAAGACTATGAGCTGTTCGCCGACGGCCCGCACGTGGCGACCGGTGCCTGGGAGCTCGGCAATCCAGACCTGGGCAAGGAAAGGTCGGTCAACGCGGACGTGGGCGTGGAGTGGAAAGCGGGCCACAACAACTTCAGGCTCAATGCGTTCGCCAGCCGGTTCGGCAATTACATCGCGCTGACCTCCACCGGCCGCGTGCGCGAGGGAGAGGGGCTGCCCGAGTTTGAATACCGGGGCGTGCGCGCGCGCTTTCACGGTCTGGAGGCAAGCGGAAACATCCGCCTGATGGATGGGCCGTCGCAGCTCGATCTGGAACTGCGGGGTGACGCCGTGCGCGCCACCAACGTCACGACAGGCGAGCCCTTGCCGCGCATTGCTCCGGCGCGTGCCGGCGCGACGCTGGCCTGGTCGCAGGGGCCGTGGGGTGCGCGGGTGGGGTTCGACCATGCGGCCCGGCAAAGCCGCGTTCCCGCCGGCGAACTCGCGACCGATGCGTACACCCTGTGGACGGCGGCACTCACCTACCGGATGACGGCCGGCCCGGCCAACCTGCTCTGGTACGCGCGCGTTGACAATGCGGCCGACAAGCTGGCCTATAGCGCAACGTCGATCCTCACGCAGACAGCGCCGGGCAAGTCGCCGCTGCAGGGGCGCAGCCTCAAGGTGGGGCTGCGGGCGAGCTTCTGATTATTTGCGCTTGGCGGCGTGGGTGCGTAACCACGCCGCGAATTCGGCTTCGGGGATTTCCCCTGAAGCCACGGCGAGCATGATCATGACGCAGGCGGCATCATCGGCGGCCAGGCCGATACCGTTGAGTTCGAGAAACAGTTCGACCGCTACGAACGCCAAGCGTTTGTTCCCATCGATGAACGCGTGGTTTCTGGAGATGCCGTATCCATACGCCGCAGCCAGATCCGCTACGTCCGGCTTTCCATAGGCAGCCAGGTTCTCAGGCCGCGAGAGGGCCGACCCAAGCAAGCCGGCGTCCCGCACGCCCGAACCTCCCCCATGCTCCGCCAACTGCGCTTCATGTATGGCAACAACGACGTCACGTTGCAGCCATGTCCAGTGCTTCATTTCGCCAGTTCGCGCAACACCGCGCGGCGCTTTTTCATGATGTCGCGTGCGGCCTTCATCTGCGCCTCGAACTCGGGGTTGTGCACTGTGATTCGAAGGCCATCGGGTGAATCGGTAACGTACAACTCGTCTCCCTTCTCGAGGTTCAGGCGAGCCAGCAGCTCCTTCGGAAAAATAGCGCCGACGGAATTTCCGACCTGGGTCAATTTCAATGAATACATGGCGGACCTCAAGTAATAACAGTTGTTATACTAAAACACATTTCCGCGCCCTTGCAAGCCGGCAAGTTCGGATGCTCTGGGCTTGATCTAAGGCGCCAGCCGCTCACGCACCCAGGCGCCATCGCGCAGGGCGTAGCGCAGCCGGTCGTGCAGGCGGCTCTTGCGGCCCTGCCAGAACTCCCACTGGTCCGGCACCAATCTGTAGCCGCCCCAGTGCGGAGGCCGCGGCGGGTTGAGCATGTACTGCGCCCCGTACTTCGCCGCATTGGTGACCAGCACGGTGCGGCTGGCGATGACCTGGCTTTGCGGGCTGGCCCAGGCGCCGATGCGCGAATCCAGTGGGCGCGTGGCGAAGTAGGCATCGCTCTCCTCGGGCGTCGTCTTCTCAACCCGGCCCTCGATGCGCACGACGCGCTCCAGCTCCACCCAGTGGAATTGCAGGGCGGCGAAGGGATTGCCCGCCAGCTGCTGGCCCTTGCGGCTGTCGTAGTTGCTGTACCAGGCGATGCCGCGTTCGTCGTAGCCCTTGATCAGCACGATGCGCGTGCTGGGGCGCAGGTCGCTGCCGACAGTGGCCAGCGTCATGGCGTTGGGTTCGGGGATTTCGGCGCTGATGGCCTCGCTGAGCCAATGGTCGAACTGGCGCAGCGGGTCTGCATTCGAGGCGTCCTCGCTCAGTTCGGCGCGCTCGTAGCTCTTGCGCAGCTCGGCAAGGCGGGAGGAAGTCGTGCTCATGCTGGGATTGTCTCATCGCCAGCTAAGAATCCAGCGGCTACATTCCGCGTTTACCCCACCCAACTGCGGGAACTCCCATGGCCACGTTGAACATCAATGGCAAAGACCTTTCGGTCGACGCCGGTCCTTCCACCCCACTCCTGTGGGCCCTGCGTGACACGCTCGGCCTGAGCGGCACCAAGTTCGGCTGCGGCCAGGGCTTGTGTGGCGCCTGTACCGTTCACCTGAACGGCGCACCGGTGCGCAGCTGCGTCACGCCGGTGTCAGCCGCGGCAGGGCAGAAGATCACGACCATAGAAGCCATCGGCGCCGACGGCGTTGGCAAGGCCGTGCAGGACGCCTGGGTCAAGCACGACGTGGTGCAGTGCGGCTACTGCCAGAGCGGGCAGGTGATGAGTGCCACGGCGCTGCTCAAGAGCAAGCGCAAGCCCACCGATGCGGACATCGACGCCGCCATGGCCGGCAACATCTGCCGCTGCGGCACCTATGCGCGCGTCCGCAGCGCCATCAAGGACGCGGCGTCGCAGCTGACGTAACAGGGCAACACACCATGCACTTCGACACCACCACCTTCGAGCTGCCGCAGATGCTGCGCCGGCGCCGCAATGACGCAAGCGATGGCTTGCAAGTCAATGGTGACATGCCGCGCCGAACATTCCTCAAGGTCGCCACCGCCTCCGGTTTCGCGCTCGGCGCGTTTCCCCTTGCTGCCACGGCACAGGGTGCCGCGCCCGCGGATGCCGGCCTGAAGCCGACTCAACAACCGTCGGCCTTCGTGCGCATCAACCGTGACGGCATCGTCGTGGTCACCATCAACCGCCTGGACTTCGGGCAAGGCGTGCAGACCGGGCTGCCGATGATCCTGGCCGAGGAGCTCGATGCCGACTGGTTCAAGGTGCGCAGCGAACACGGCAATGCCGACCCGGCTTATGTCGACCCGGCCTTCGGCATGCACCTGACGGGCGGGTCCAACTCGATCAAGAACTCTTATACGCAGTACCGCGAGCTGGGTGCGCGCACCCGCGCCATGCTGGTCTCTGCCGCCGCGGCGCAATGGGGCGTGAGCGCCAATACGCTGCGCACGGAAAAAGGCAGCGTGATCGGCCCCGGTGGCAAGAAGCTGGGCTACGGCGAACTGGCCGACGCCGCCATGAAGCTGCCGGTGCCCGAGAAAGTCGCGCTGAAGGACCCGAAGCAATTCCGCATCATCGGCAAGCCGACGGTGCGCCTGGACGCACGCGCCAAGTCGAGCGGCCAGCAAGGCTATGGCATCGACGTGCGGCTGCCGGGCATGTTGACGGCCGTGGTGGCACGGCCCCTCGTGTTCGCTGCCAAACTCAAGTCGGTGGACGACACGGCGGCCAAGACCGTGAAGGGCGTCAAGGCGGTGCTGCGCGTGCCGGTGGACCGCGGCGGCGAGGGCGTGGCGGTGATCGCAGACGGCTACTGGGCGGCCAAGCAGGGACGCGACGCGCTCAAGCTGGAGTGGGACACCGCCGGCGTCGAGAAGGCTGACACAGCGAAGCTGCTCGCCAGCTATCGCGAACTCGCGAAGAAGCCCGGCGCGATGAAGTACAACACCGACGTGTCGAAGCTCGCCTCGGCGCCGAAGAAAATCAGCGCGGAGTACAGCTTCCCCTACCTCGCCCACGCGCCGATGGAGCCGCTCAATTGCACGGTGGCATTCACGGGCAGTGCCGCCGAATTGTGGATGGGCACCCAGATGCCGGGCCTCGACGCCATGGCCGCCTCCAAGGTGCTGGGCGTGCCGCCCACGGCGATCAAGGTCAACACGCAGATGGCCGGTGGCGGCTTTGGCCGGCGCGCCATTCCCACCAGCGACTACGTGGTCGAAGCCTGCCAGGTCGCCAAGGCTGCGCGCGCGGCCGGGCTCAACGCCCCCGTTCGCACGCTGTGGAGCCGCGAGGACGACATCAAGGGCGGCTACTACCGGCCCATGCACGTGCACCGCGCCGAGATCGGGTTCGATGACAAGGGCAACATCCTGGCCTGGGACCATGTGATCGTCGGTCAGTCGATCCTCAAGGGCTCGCCCTTCGAGGAGTTCATGGTCAAGGACGGCATCGACGCGACGATGGTCGAGGGCATGAAGGAGCCGTACGACGTGCCCATGCGCCTGTCGGTGCATCACCCACAGGTGAACGTGCCCGTGCTGTGGTGGCGCAGCGTGGGCTCCACCCACACCGCCTATGCGATGGAGACGCTGCTGGACGAGGTGGCTCGCGCGACGAAGCAGGACCCGGTGGCCTTGCGCATGAAACTCATGGGCGACAAGCACCCGCGCCACAAGGCCGCCCTGCAGCTTGCCGTCGACAAATCCGGCTACGGCAAGCGCAAGCTGGCGGCCGGCCGCGCCTGGGGCGTGGCGGTGCATGAGTCGTTCGAGTCCGTCGTGGCCTATGTCGTCGAGGCGTCGATCGTGAAGGGTGCGCCGAAACTGCACCAGGTCACGGCCGGCGTGCATTGCAACCTCGCGGTCAACCCGGCGAGCGTCGAGGCGCAGGTGCAGGGCGCGGCGCTCATGGGCCTGTCGATGTGCCTGCCGGGCGCGGCGATCACGCTCAAGGACGGCGTCGTCCAGCAGAGCAACTTCGGCGACTTCATGGTGCCGCGCATCACCGACATGCCCCAGATCGCCGTGCACATCGTGCCCAGCGCCGAGCCGCCCACCGGCATGGGTGAGCCTGGCCTGCCTCCCCTGGCGCCTGCTTTCGCCAATGCCATTGCACGCCTTACGGGAAGCACGCCGCGCGAATTGCCCTTCAAGTTGGCATGAAGGACAATCGGCCGAATGGGATGACTTCCCGGCGAAGGACCTGATGGAAAGTCTCGATCTGCGCGTACTGGGCGACGCCCTTGCCTGGCGGCAAGCCGGCCACGCCGTGACCCTCGTCACAGTGGTGGAAACCTGGGGCAGCGCGCCGCGCCCGCCGGGGGCGCTGCTGGCCGTTCGCGATGACGGCGCGGTGAGCGGCTCGGTCTCGGGCGGCTGCGTCGAGGACGACCTGATCGCGCGCGTCAAGGCCGGCGAGCGCCACGCGGCGCCCGCGATGATCGCTTACGGAGTGAGCAAGGAAGAAGCGGCCCGATTCGGCCTGCCTTGCGGCGGCACACTGCGGCTGGTGCAGGAGCCGCTTCTCGACACTCAATGGGTAGAAGAAGTGCTCGCGCGCACGGCGGCGCACGAACTCGTGTCACGCACGCTCACGTTGGCCAGCGGCGAGGTCACTCTTGCAGCCGCAACACGCGACGAGCGCATGCAGTTCGACGGGTTGAAGCTCACCACGCTGTTCGGCCCGAAGTGGCGCTTGTTGCTGGTCGGCGCCGGCCAGCTCTCGCAGGCGGTCGCGCAGATGGCGCGCATGCTCGATTTCGAAGTGCTGGTGTGCGACCCGCGCGAGGAGTACTCGGGCACGACGGGCATCACCGGCGCCACGCACTTGCCTGGCATGCCGGACGACGTCGTGCGCGAGTTGCATGCGGACGCGCACACAGCCATCGTCGCGCTCACGCACGATCCCAAGCTCGATGACATGGCGCTGCTCGAAGCGCTGCGCTCCGATGCGTTCTATGTGGGCGCGCTCGGCTCCTCGCGCAACCAGGCCGCGCGCAAGAAGCGGCTTGCCGAGCACTTCGATCTGACGGAGGCCGAGCTTGCACGGCTGCATGGGCCGGTCGGCCTGCGCATCGGCGCGAAGACCCCGGCCGAGATCGCGGTGTCGGTCGTAGCGCAGATCGTCGAGCGCAAAAACCAATCGGAACAAGACGTCAAGCCCGCCGCGGGCTGCGCTGTTTCACCGTGAGCCAGCCCGTCGTGCTCGTGCTGGCGTCAGGCCGGGGAGAGCGCTTCATGGCGTCGGGCGGCACCGGTTCCAAATTGCAGGCGCGCCTGGGCGGTAAACCGGTTCTCGAACACACGCTGGACGCCGTTCGCGCGAGCGGATTGCATTGGCACCTGGAGGATTCGGGCCACGAAGGCATGGGCGATTCGATCGCGGCTGGCGTTCGTGCGACGCAGGATGCATCAGGTTGGCTCGTGCTGCCGGGCGACTTGCCCCTGGTGCGTCCCGAAAGCCTGCAAGCCGTCGCGGCCGCGCTTGCCACACACGCCACCGCGGTGCCGCACCACAACGGCCAACGGGGGCATCCGGTAGGTTTCGCCGCATCGTGCCGCGATGCGTTGCTGCAACTGAAAGGCGCGCAAGGCGCGGCGGCCGTGGTGAAAGCTCAGCCGGCCGAAGCCGTCATCCATCTCGAGCTCGACGACCCGGGCATCGTCACGGACATCGATACGGTGCAGGACCTTGCCGCGGCGGAGCGGCTGCTGTCGGCGCGGTAAGCTGGGTTGTCGTTCGCATCACATGCCTTGTGTGTGTGGTGCGCTCGCGGCGCGGCAGGCGGTACCCGGCAGCGGCTCATACTGTGGCGGTCTTCGCTTCGCTACGACTTCGCGAAGCGGCTCGGCCTGGGGACGGCGCCGTACAACTCGCTACGCGCCTTCGGCTC
>Ga0255338_1002218_pt1 | contig 29891 bp, 24 predicted proteins | sample MeOH1_35cm_T4_19_FD_203715 | JGI IMG/M metagenome (GOLD analysis project Ga0255338, IMG submission 203715) | Sandy soil microbial communities from University of British Columbia, Vancouver, Canada - MeOH1_35cm_T4_195 | ecosystem: Engineered > Artificial ecosystem > Sand microcosm > Unclassified ... | reverse complement strand
CCCAAATCCACGCCGTCCACGCACTCATCAAAAGAACCAGCGTCGAGAGTCCTTCAAAGCCGATGACATCGGCCCATTGAAAAGCTGGGAGCTTGGCCCATAGCAAAGTGTAGCCCAAGTGCCATTGGAAAATACTCGGCCAAATCCGCTCCGCGATCGACAGCATGAGAGCCGAAGCCACCAGCGATTTGCCTAAACTCCATGAGTATTTTTCTTTTAAATAAACGACTAATGCTGTAGTCAGCGGAATATAAAGGTGCATCAACGCCGCAAAAATCAGCACTACGACAACCGCAAGCGGCCACGGAAAACTGCCGAATTCTTTTGCGGTGTAAGCGATCCAATGAAAGCCAATCAAAGTCAGAGTAAATTGTGTCCACCAGCCGGCAGCGAAGCCTTCTTTCCAAGTTTTAGCTCGTGAAAAAATAAAAATCCACAGAGGGGCATAGCAAAACAAGATCGCCCACGGCGGGAAGGGAATGTAGCTGGTGCCGATCAGCACACCCGATAGAAAAGGCGCTAAATAATTTTGCAGAGAATATTTCTTGAAAAACGTGAGAATCTTACCCATCATAGATCTTGTAACACTAAGGACGGAATTGGAGAAGCTCGGAGTGAGCGAAGTATCGAACCTAAAAAATCTGAGCAAATTCAGAGTGCGCTGCCCGAATTGCAGCAAGCTCTACGAAGTGAGCGAAGGCGATATTCAAAGTCATGCGCCTCAATTCGACTGCGTTTCGTGCTCCAGCCGTTTTGGTTTCGAATATCCTGTTAAAAATCCAGCCAATGTTGCTACTTTTTTGGTGCAAAAATCTGCGGAGATGGAGGCTGCTCGCAGTTTTCAACAGGAGTTGGAAGCCCAATCCTTTGCGGCTCTTCAAAAGGAAATCGAAAGTTCTGCAACAAAAGACGGCACTCAGGCCTGCCCGAAGTGCGGCGCCATCAACGCGAAAAAATCTGATGAATGCTATTCTTGCCACGTGATTTTCGCGCGTCTTGAGCAGCTCCCGCTGGATCCGACCTTGAAAGCGCAACCAAGTCTCGTGCGTAAATGGAAAAACCTTCTGATGAATTTCGACAATAAGGATCTGCACGAGGATTTCCTGAAGAACTGTCACCAGCTCGATGCTTTGCGCTTTGCGATTTTGAAGTATGAAGAACTTAAAAGTGCCCAAGGCGGCTCTGACGAGCTCTGCGAGCGTATGATTTTTAAAGCTCACGGCATGCTTTCGGTGACGCTATCTGGCAAAACTGAGGGCGATCTGCGTTTTGCCACCAAGTCTGCGGCGCCGCGCCAAAAATGGTACAAGTATATTTTGTGGGGACCGATCAGTCTTTCCATTTTGATGATGGTGATTGGGTTCTTCAGTTTGAGTTTGCGCAATCTCGTGGGAGCGGGAGTAGCTGTGATGCTGCTGACTTTCGGGCTCATTCTTTTCTGGAAAGGGAGAATCTCTCTTTCCGATTTTCATTAAAAAATTAAATTAGTTTTGTTGATACGCTTTTTCTTCTTAACAATATTCTAACAAACAAATTCGAACGTTCTTGTTTGACTTCATCGTGACGAAAAAGCCATATTTCCGGTCAGAGGCTGTAAACATCACCCCCAACCGAAATGGCGGACCCGAATGAAGCATAACTTCATTAAGACAGTGATCCTATTTGTTCCAATTCTTTTTGTGAGCTTGGCCAATGCGGCCGGCTTGTCAGAAAAGATTCCTTACTACGGTGACGAGTTCTATCAAGATCTCAACTCCGGCGCGAGCAACCAAGCTTTAGCGCAACGACTGAAAACCATCCTGAAATCTTATCACACACCTCAAGACGGTGGACTTGATAAAGTTTCTCCGAACTGCGGTGGGAACGGATGTTATCAGCACACAGCGTTCGGTTACGACAACGCGAGAAAATTCCTCTTCGGAAGTTTCTACCTGATTAAAGACGGTAATGGTTACGGCGTAAAAGATGTTTACTGCGACCACAACGCGATGTCGGACAGTTTCAAAGGTGGCAACGGCCCTGGCCCCGGCATCATCCCCGACAGCACAGTGATCAATGCCGAGCACACATGGCCACAAAGCCGCTTCACCGGCAAATATTCGACGGCCCTGCAAAAATCCGATCTTCATCATCTCTTCCCAACAGATTCACAAATGAATTCCATTCGCGGTAACGGCTGGTTCGGCGAAGTTGTGAAAGACACGCAGACACTTAAGTGCAAAAATGTCCGCTACGGCAAAACCGACAAGGGCGGCGAAGATGTTTTCGAACCACCACAAGAACATCGCGGCAACGTAGCCCGTGCTCTCTTCTACTTCTCCACAAGATACGATCTGCCAATCGACGCGCGCTTGGAACAAGTTCTGCGCAAGTGGAACAACGACGACCCAGTTGACGACGAAGAGCGCGACCGCAACGAAAAAATCGCGAAGCTGCAAGGCAACCGCAATCCCTTCGTAGACTACCCAGAACTCGCCGACAAAATCTCCGATTTCTAAAAGGTACCAGGTCGCTTTTCCTGATCAGATCAAATCAGTTTGATAAGAGGAGCTTTTTTAGCTCCTCTTTTTTTCGCCTTTGATGTTGAAAATTAACTTTCAACGCTTTGTTGAAAACAATCTTGCCAATCGCTGAAATTCATATTTTATTGCCGCTCATGGACCTGACTGAATTTTTCCAAGAATGTTTGAGTGAAGAGCTCGCACGTCGATGCGAAAAGAATCCTCGCTATTCTACGAGGGCCTTTGCAAAGGCTCTTGGAATAGATGTCGCATCACTTTCACGAATTCTATCCGGGAAGCAAATTCCTTCTTATAAAATATGTGAAACTGTTTTTTCAAAACTGGAGCTTTCACCTGCGGAGCAAAGAAAATTTCTCACGTCCGTGGCGGCCAAGCAAAAAGCTGTTGGTCTTAAGCGAATCGCTCCAGTTTTTAAAAATCTAGAAGAGAAAAGTGAGCAAAGACGAGATTTAACGACAGATATCTGGCGAGTCATTGCGGATTGGTATCATGGCGCGATTATGGAGCTGACTTTTACAAAAGATTTCAGCTCAGACCCTAGGTGGATTTCGCAACAACTGGGCATTTCTGAAGCTGAAGTGAAACTCGCTGTCAAACGCCTGATCCGCCTTGAGCTGTTAGAAGGCAGAGATGGAATTCTAACTAAAACAGCCGAGCAAGTTTCAACGGCGGATAAGAGCATAACCTCATCCGCACACAAGCGTTTGCAAAAACAGGTTTTAAAAAAAGCCGTTGAATCTTTGGAAAATGATGACATCGAGATCCGCAACATGACTTCGATAGCAATGGCTATTGATCCGAAGAAAGTTCCTCAAGCAAAAAAGATGATCCAGAATTTTTCTAGAGAATTATGTACCTATCTGGAATCTGGCAACAGAACTCAGGTTTATCAGTTAGGTGTCTGTTTGTATCCAATTTCAAAACATCAAGGAGAGAAGGAATAACTATGAAGGCAACAGCAGTTGGAATTTTGCTATGTTTTTTATCTTTGTACTTGCAAGCTCATACGGGGACGGAAGGTCATGGAGGCGATGAGATACGTCTCTTATTTGAAGACGGAAGAGCCGATGCGTTTCAAAGAATTCCAAAGATTAAAAGATGTTCGCTACCTGCGGCCACAAATACTCAAGTTGTTGATTGGATTCTTAAAAACAAAAATCTTTTAGCAATGGACATCTTTAAATCCCAACACGTTTGGATCACGGATCAGCAGGCGACCTGTGCTTTCACTCAAACTAAATCTGAATTTGATATTACACTGTCTTTTCAAACTTGCGAAAATGTCAAAGATAAGGAAACCGCAGGACGCTTATTGACTCACGAGTCTGTTCACCATTTAGGAATCGCTGATGAATCCTTTGCGGATGCTGTCGCTTTTGCCGTTTATGCAGCAGATCTCAATCAGACCTGCTCTTCACCAATGGAAGACCCGTTTGATCCCCTCAGCTGTACCGGCGAATCTGTTCGCCTGGATGAACTGATGCACTTATTGAAACCAAATTCCTCTTTCACTCCGATCGGGACTTATAAAGTTTATTCACGAGTCAGAGATTGCCGTAAATTGGGTGGTTGCGACGAATGGCAAAACGGTTTTACATACCATGGAAATCGCATCTTGCTTTGGAATAACGGAACTCCGGTTGATCCAGAAACAGAGCTAGCGGGCAGTATCGATTTAGTAAACCAAAGCTCCTATGTACAATTCGGTTTAAAGCCCACGAAGCGAATCTATCAGGAGTGGGGTGGCTACGCCACGTTCTCTTCAGCCTTGGATGAAAAAGGATTTTTCGCCACTAGCACAATAGGCGGCGTACCGAAGTATCTAGAAAATCCAAGATTCGCTGCTTACGGCATTGATGGGGAATGGGTGGGAAAGTCGCCGAAATGGCTGGAATCACGATACACCTATATTCCCGCAGATGTTTTCGGTGAGGCGAGTACCAAAATCACGAACCACTGTATGAGAACCTCATGGACATTCGATACCAGACAGGGCTCGACTCTGGTCGGTTCATGGCAAGAGATTGAAGTGGTTTCCTACGGTAAAATCGAATTGTAGGGAGTTTTTTAGCTCTACTTTTTTCCGATTTCTGATTTTTAGCTTCGGATCACGGACATCAGGCATCATTCTATTGTGTTAGATCGCGGCCCCAAAAGTGCAAAGAGCGAAATTGCTTTCGCAAGATCGCTCTGGAAGAACCTCCGAGTTCATCACTCAAAGGAGGTTCCGTATGAAACCGTCGCAAGTTTCATTTCGGCGTTTCTTGGTAATTATTAACGGTATTTTGGGTCTACACTTTTGATTACTCGGCAGGCTCTTGCTTACCGCCGATACGTCCCATCTTTTCCATATTCTTGAGTAGGGATTTGCCGAAGGTCGCCATCTCGCTGGTGGCGTCGGTGGATTTGGGTTTGGCTTCATTTGGGTCGACGGTGAATTCGGCGTTGCTGGATTTGCCTTTGTTGGCAGCAGCCACACCCGTGAGGCCGAGCCCCTGATCAAGAATCGTCAATGATTTGTAGAGATTTAGTTGTCGTGAGGTGCGTGTCTTCGCGCTAAGAGATGCCATCGCATCGCCAGTAGAGAGAATGTACTTCTTCACATCCGCAGCTTTGTAAGACTCGCGCTTTGCCATTACAAGAGCTGCAGCGCCCGAGACAAACGCGGTTGCTTGCGAAGTTCCGGTCATATAACCGTAAGCGCTGCCCGGAAGAAGTGACAGAATATTCTGTCCTGGCGCTGCGATATCAACGGTTTCCGTTCCGTAATTGCTCGAAGAAAGAACTTCGGTGCTTTGGTCAATCGCCGTCACAGAAATAATATTTGTGAGTCCGTAGTCAGCAGGGTAGTAGCGGAATTGATCGGAGTTTGATCTTTCGTTACCAGCAGCTGCGACGAAAAGAATTCCCTTCTTCTCAGCTTCAACGATCGCATCATGTTCTTCTTGGCTGAACTCGGTTCCGCCGCCAGAGTAGTTGATGATGTTTGCACCCATTTTCACAGCATACTTGATCGAAGCCACTGTATTCTTAAGGTTGTCCGTTCCCGCGACTTTTGGATCGTAGTATTTCAGAATCATCAAGCTGATTTCCGGAGAAATCCCGCTGATGCCTTTGCCGTTACCAGCTTTGGCGCCGATGATGCCGGCAATGTGAGTGCCGTGACCGTGATTGTCGGTCAGGAGGTTGTTGTTAGAAACAAAGTTCCAGCCGTGAACGTCGTCGACAAAACCATTTTTGTCGTCGTCGATCCCATTGCTAGCTTTGTCGCGGCCTTTGTCGTCTTTGCCGCTCTCGCCCGGATTCGTCCAGATGTTGGTGTCTAAGTCTTCGTGCTTGATATCCGCGCCGGTGTCGATCACCGCTACGATGATGTCGTGGCTGCCTTTCGACACGGACCAGGCACGAGCTGCATCGGACTTTTTCAAACCCCAGGCTTGATTGATCGCCGGGTCGTTGAACAAAGCGCTGGGTTCGTTTTCGACGATTTCGGTTTTGGACGTGACTTTAGATTCCTCGAGACGCCCGGATTTTTTGACCGAGTTGCTCGAGCGTGAAGGACTCTCGCTTTGGAAATGCTGATAAGTTCCGAAAGCACCAATGAAAATTACAAAGATGCCGCCAACTAGGAATATCATTTTCTGAGAACGCATGAGCTTTCCTCCACCAATCTATTATCGGTTTTCCGGAGGCGCTCTTAAACTTTCTTGGCTTTTCTTCTCAAAATGAGACAGCGCTTTTTGCTGTCCCACGGGCTTTAGTCTAGATCTTGACGAGCTTCAGCCACTCTTCAGGGAACGACACAGGGGCGTCCTGGCCTAGACGCTTATAGAACACGAAATTACGCATCACGAGCTTAATATAAGCGCGGGTTTCGTCGTAGGGGACCTCTTCGATGAACTCGAGGGAGTCTTCGCGATAACGGGTCTTCAGCCAGCCACGAATCGCCGTCGCATTGGCGTTGTACGCCGACACCGCCAGAATGTATTGCTGGTTGTATTTCGCGAGGAGATTTTTGAGTTCCTTCGCGCCGAGTGGTACGTTCACTTCCGGATCGAAAAGGTCATCCGGTTCTTTGTAACCGACGTTCGTGCCTTTGCTGAGTTCTTTTCCGAGGCTCGGCAACAGCTGCATCAGTCCGAAGGCATCCGCTGGGCTGCGCGCGCGCGGATTAAATGCGGATTCTTGACGGATGATCGAGAACACGAATTCCGACGGAATCTGTTCGCTGCCCGCGGCCTGCTGGATCACATCTTTGTAATTGCGGGGGAACAAAAGCTCCGGATGTTTTTGAATCATCTTTTCTTTGATGTCTTGCGGAAGATTATTGTAAGCCGCGAACAATGGCAGATACAGATTCGCGCGGGCATAGCTGGTTAACACCACCATCCATGTATCTTCATCGGCACGGCCTTTTTGGCGGAGGTCCTGAGCTACTTGGTCGATCACCTTTTCAGAGAAGGTGTTTTCACCAACGGCCATCAACCATTCGGCTTGAAGCGCTGACATCGGCGGCATCTCGCGCAGACTTGTCAGCGAATAAGAGAAATCCTTTTCATTGCTCTTCATCGGATTGTAGGTTTGACCGAGCTCACGCACCGCCATCATTCCGTAGTAACCGATTTGGTCTTCCTTCACGAGTTGCTGCAAAATAGTTTTGGCTTCGTCGTTCTTGTTGATATTTTTTAGAGCACGCGCTTGCCAGAACAGAGTGCGCATGCGATCGGAATTGTCTTTTGCCCTCTTTGCGTAGTCTTGCAATTTCTCAGCCGCTTCGTCGTACTTTTTCATCTTATAGAGCACCCAAGGGTGCAGCCATAAAACGCGCTCGCGAATGCTCGAGCTCGACATCGGCTCTTTGAGGCTGGCTTCGTAATAGTCCGCCGCTTTGGTCAGATCGCCTTTTTCCTCAGCCATGCGGCCCAGAACAAAATAAATCTCATCCAGCGAATGATGACCTTTGAGCTGGCGCTGAGCTTCGTTCAGATTCTTCATCGCGAGACTTAGTTGGTCTTCCGTCCATAGGGTGCGAGCCAGCAGCACGTAGCTTTCGTGCAGGCGTTTCACGCTTTGAGCATCTTTTTTATTTTTCTTGAAATCGTCCTTGCTGAAATTCACTAGCTGAGCTGTTGCATTGACATATTCAGTCTTATTTTGCGCAACTTTGTAAGTCATGCGGATATTTTTCAGCGCTTGGAATTTATCGTCGGTGCTCGCCTGAGGGCTCCTCAAGATCTTATTGTAAAGTGCTAAGGCCTTTTCAAATTCACGGCGTTGCCTGTGATCCATCGCTGCGCCGGGGAGCTCTTTCAAAGTCAGGTCCGGTTTCAAACGCGGTGAGGTTTTATAAAGCTGCGTTTGAACTGCCGAGATTTCCTCTTCGGCTTTCATCTCTTGTGCGATCTTGAGTGCTTCGAGGAGGTACTGTTCTTTCTTCTTTGGAATGACTTCCTGACGGGCACTTTCTTTCAGTGCTTCGATCAGTTTTGCCTTGTCGTCGCCTTTGCGTGCGACTTTTAAATTCACATCGGCAAGGACGTCTTGGCTCCATTTGTAATTGTTTTTATAAAGTTCCGCATCGATGGCCGCTAGCTTGGAAGTGTCGGCGCAGGATTGATGGGCACGCAAGAGGGCTAGATCATGCAACGGGAACAGGCCCTCTTTGGCGAGGGCCGTGAATTGCGGGCACGAGAGTTCCGGATTTTTTTCGAGTGTCATCAAACCCTGGCGGTATTTCTTCCACCAGGTTTGACTGTCCTCGGTTGTCTTCAGAGCTTCAAGTTCTTTAAGCGTATGATCGCGGTTTTGAACGATGAAGTCATAATTTGGAGGCTGAGCAGAGGAGGTGACCTTGGTGTCTTTAACCGACGTCGTTGTACATCCTAAAACAGCCGTGGCAAAAATCGCGGAAGCAATCGTCTTTTTCATTATCCCACGCGGCCTCTCTCAAGAGCATTGATGCGATCTTGAAGAGCCGGATGAGTCATGAATAAATCTGCGATGCTACCTTTTTTCTCGCGGCCGGAAATTTTCAAACTGGCGTAAGCGTCGTCTGTGCTCGGCGGAGCTTCGTGCAGGCTCTGCAAGCGTTGCAAAGCCGCGATCATGTTACCGCGAGAAGAGATCTTCGCGCTGCCAGCGTCGGCACGGTATTCACGCTTACGTGAGTAGAAGTTCACGACGATCGAACCCAGCAATGTAAAGGCGATGTCACCCAAGATGACGCAGGCAAAATGTACGATGCTGCGGAACTTTTCATCCACGTTGCTAGCAAGAATATTTGCCAACACGCGAGAGAAGAACATCGCAAAGGCGTTCACTACACCTTGAATCAAAGTCATGGTCACCATATCGCCATTGGCGATGTGAGAGACCTCGTGGCCTAGGACGCCTTCAACTTCTTTATCGTTCATGCGCTGAAGAAGCCCGGTGGAAACCGCCACCAGTGAATTGCTTTTGCTCGGGCCGGTGGCGAAGGCATTGACGTCGTAGCTTTCATAAATACCGACTTCGGGCATTTTCGGAAGTTGCGCGCGACGAGCGAGCTCGTGAACTTTTTCAACCAAAGCGCGAAGCTCCGGTTGGTTGGTGTTGGGCTCAATGACTTTCACCCCGTGGAAAGTTTTAGCAGCGAATTTTGAAATGAATAATGAAATGAACGCGCCACCCATACCCCAAACCAAACAGAAAGCCATCAAAGTCGGGATGTATTGATTTAAGCCGGCGAGTCCGAGGAAGTGACTGATCAGCGACCATGCGATTCCGATGGTCACAACGACCAAGAGATTGGTCAGAATGAAGTAGCCGAAACGTTTAAAAAATTGCATGTTGCAAACTCCTTAGGGGACTAACCCCCTAAGGATTAATTTGGCATCTCTTTAGAACAAGTCAAGTTGTGACGGTTTCCTTAGGCTTTTTAGAGTTATTGCCGCTCTGAGTGGTGCTAAATTGGAACCGCAAAACGTTGTTTTCCACTTCGACGGTGACGCGCCCGCCATCGACTAAACGGCCAAACAAAAGCTCGTCCACCAGAGGCTTTTTCAGATGTTCGTCCACGGTCCTCGCCAGAGGGCGAGCGCCATAAACTTTGTCGTAGCCTTTTTTCATCAGCCACTTCAAAACTTCTGAAGGGGCCTGCAAGTCGACTTTCTTTTCCGCCAAAGTCATTTTCAATTCATCGACGAATTTACCAACAACTTTGAGGATGATGTCTTCCGACAAGTCCTTGAAGCTGACGACCGCATCGAGACGATTAATGAATTCCGGAGAGAAGGCTTTCTTGATCGCCTCCATGCTTTGGCTGCTGCGATTTTCTTCGACGATGCCAATCGAACCGCGAGCGACTTCCAAAGCGCCGGCGTTGCTGGTCATAACCAAAATCACATTTTTGAAATCAGCCACACGTCCGTGGGAATCCGTCATGCGTCCCGCATCCATTACTTGCAACAAAGCATTGGTGATGTCGGGATGAGCTTTCTCCAATTCATCGAGCAGCAATACAGAATACGGATGTTTATTCACGGCTTCTGTCAGCAAGCCGCCTTCTTCGTAACCCACATATCCCGGAGGCGCGCCGACCAGGCGAGCCACCGCGTGCTTCTCCATGTATTCACTCATATCGAAGCGATGGAAGTGAATACCGAGAATATGTGCGAGCTGTTTACAAACTTCGGTTTTACCAACGCCCGTAGGGCCCGTGAACAGGTAACTGCCGATGGGTTTGTTGGGGCGAGCCAGACCACTGCGTGACAGTTTGATGCTGGTCACAAGGCGATCGATGGCTTCATCTTGGCCATAAATAAGCGCCTTGAGTTTTTTGTCCAAATCACGAAGCTGCATTTTTTCATTGGACGAAATGCTGGCGATCGGAAGTCCGGTCATTTTCGCGATCACTTCTTCGACATCCGGAATATCGATGACGACTTTCTCTTGCCCCAAGTTGCGTAAGCGGAAGTACGCACCGGCTTCGTCGATCACATCGATGGCTTTATCCGGTAAGAGCTTGCCGTGAATGTGTTTAATAGACAAATCGACGGCGGCTTTCAGAGCCTCGTCGGTGAATTTCACGTTGTGGAATTCTTCGTAGGATTTGCGCAGGCCTTTCAAAATCGCCACGCAATCCGCTGGTGTCGGTTCGTTCACGTCAATGCGCTGGAAGCGGCGATTCAAAGCGCGATCTTTTTCAAAGTACTGACGGTATTCACTGTGAGTGGTGGAGCCAATGCAGCTGATATCGCCGCTCGCAAGCGCGGGTTTCAATAAATTGGAAGCATCTAACGAGCCGCCGCTGGTTGCGCCAGCACCGACGATGTTGTGAATCTCGTCGATGAATAAAATCGCGTTCGGATGTTTTTCGATTTCTTTGATGACCGCTTTCAAGCGGCCTTCGAAGTCACCGCGGAATTTGGTGCCCGCGAGCAAGGTGCCGATATCCAACGAATAAATCACCGCCGTCTTGAGTTTCTCGGGCACATCACCGGCCACGATCTTCGCAGCCAAGCCTTCGGCGATCGCGGTTTTGCCGACGCCAGGTTCGCCGATCAGAAGCGGATTGTTTTTCGTGCGACGAGAGAGGATTTGAATGCAACGCTCGATAATATCTTCGCGTCCCACCAACGGATCGATTTTTCCGTTCTTGGCTTTTTCATTCAAATTCGTACAAAAGCTTTCCAAAGGAGAGTTCTTGCTCTCGTCCATGGGCTGGCCATCGACATCCAATCGTGGAGCCGCGGCAGAGGACGTACCTTCTTCGGCAGTGCCGCTGACGTCTTTCGCAACTCCATGCGATAAATAATTGATCACATCGAATTGACTGAGGCCCTGTTGCGCCAGCGCAAACACGGCGTGGGAGTCCTGTTCGTAAAACAGCGCCACTAAAAGACTGCCTTCGTTTATTTGGTTGCGTCCCGAACTTTTCACCTGAATGGCCGCCCGCTGAATCAAGCGATGGCAGGCGAGGGTGAACTCGGGATTCCACGAATCATAACCGCCGTACGAATCCAATTGTTCCTGCGTAATGCGCGGGACTGTCTTTTTCAAATACGCTTTTAAATCGGCTTTCAGTTTTTGCACGTTCACGCTGCACGCCTGGAGGATTTCCACCATGAAGGGCGACTCGGTGAGCGCGAGCAGGATGTGCTCCAGAGTGACGAACTCGTGGTAAGCCTGCTTGGCAATTTCCGTAGCGACTGAGAGGCGACGTTCTAATTCACGTGTCATCATGATTAATCCTCCTCGAGTGTGCTTTTCAGCGGATGTTCATTCATTTGCGAATACTGATTCACTTGCATGACCTTCATCTCGGCCACTTCCAGCGTAAACACGCCGGCAATCCCAGAGCCCTTCTTGTGGACGTCCAGCATCACCTTATTGGCCTCTTCCTCGTTCTTACCGAAAAACCGCCGCAAGACCAAAACGACAAAGTCCATCGGAGTGTAGTCGTCGTTGAGCAAAATCACCTTGTACATTTTCGGCGTTTCAACTCGTGGAACAGTCTGAATGGAAGTCTCTCCCTCAGTGGAGATGTCGGGCACATTTTTTGGCCCATTGAGTTTGGTAGGGAGCATTCCATTTGCAATCAGATCTTTGTGCATTTGACGACCTCGTAGGCGAATTCAAACCGAACTTCGTGGATTCTTGTGGCGTCTTCAGGGACCTTTCAAGGCATCTCAGGGGCTTAGGTCCAGTTCGATTATTTTCGCTCTGGAGTAGGAGCTCAAGAGTTCCTGCGGACGCAGCCAACAAATCTACGATTATTATAAAATGAATGTCTTGTTTTGAGAAGCAATCTTGCTTTGAGCAAGTCTTTTTGGCACCATTTTAAAGTGACACATATTTAGCGTTTAACAGTTTCTTTAAAACTGACGATAAGTATTAAGTTTTCGGAATAAATGAACCATTTTTTGGAGGTCTCTAATGATGAACGTTTCTGTACGTAAGAACCAAGCGGGTTTCTCGCTTGTAGAATTGATGGTCGTTGTTGCGATTATCGGTATCTTGGCATCTCTGGCAATTCCATCGATCGGTAAGTATATGGCAAAGGCTCGTCAATCTGAGGCGAAAACTCAGTTGTCTAGCTTGTATACTGCGGAGAAGGCTTTCTTTGCGGAGTATACTGTATATGACTCTCGTTTCGGTGCTATCGGTTATTCACCAGAAGGTAAGTTGAGATATAATGTCGGCTTTACTGCTGCTGGTGTTCAAGCAACATTGGCTTTGAACGGTTACAACCCGCCAGCGGGTCTTAATGCCAGCTTAACTACAAGTGCTTATTGCATCGCTGCAGGTACTAATGGATGTGTGATGCTCAATGGTGCTACGAATGCGGCTGCTCCAGCTCTTGCAGATACGGCGTGTCCAGCGACTACTGGTGCTGTGGCTAACTGTGTAACTAGCAATACGACTTTCCAAGCCGGTGCGACGGCAATGATCCATTCAGCTGCGGTCAATCCTGATCAATGGCAAATTGATAGCAGCAAAAACTTGCAAAATAGTATTGCAGGTATTCCATAGTAATATGGTCCGAAGTACTTTCTCGAAAAACCCAAGCTTTGTACTGCTTGGGTTTTTTTCTTTTTTCTTAGTCCTTTACTCGCAAATCTACGCGAGTAAAGGCTTGCTGGAAAAGCCCAGGGATTTGTTGTCCCCTCCGCCGGGTATTGAGCATTTCACCTTTGGTCATAAAGATATCACTGCTGATTTTCTCTGGATTCGCGCCATTCAAGATTTCGATTATTGCGATCAGTCGATTGCTAAAAATCTCTGTATAGGTAAAGGCTGGCTTTTTAGAATGCTGGATTCCATCACGAATTTATCTCCTAAATTCCGCATGCCGTATGCCACAGGAGCCGTTGCTCTGAGTGTGATGGTTTCGGATATTGAGGGAGCAGCGAGAATTTTCGATAAAGGTGTTGATGCCTTTCCAAATGATTGGCCCATTCTTTATCGTGCTGGCTACCACTACTTGTATGAAGTAAAAGACAAAAAGAAAGCCGCTGATCTGTTCATTAAAGCCGGCAGAAATGGCGCCCCGCCTTGGGTGTTTTCTTTAGCAGGTGGCCTCTACAATGAAACTAATCAGCGAGGAGCTGCTGAAGCTATCTTGCAGGAAATGATTAAGACAGAAGTGGATCCCGGAATCATCAAACGCCTCGAAGAAAAAATGCATAACATCAGAGCGAATTCGACCGTCGCTCCTCTCACACCACATCAGAGCAAGTAGATCTTCTTTTTTAAAATCTATTTTATTTTCGAACTTTTTGGGCGCTCTTGTCCTTAAGATTTCAGTTCGAAATCTTTTTCTCGAATGAAAACCTCAAACCAGTAAAAATATATTCACTGGGTCTGATGTAAATAAAGACTAGTTTTATCATAAATCCTTTTGTAGCAACTCAACTCATGTTTCTATTTTACAGATAAAAATAGATGAGGGTGATGGCTATGAAATTTCAGATAGTGGTTTTAATAGTTAGTTTTTTTGCTGCAACACAGGCTATTGCGGGTAACTGTGATACTTCTAGTTTGTTCACTTATGCGAACTATGCAAAGTCGACTCTTTGCACAGGGGCGTCTGTGTGCGGTGGTGGCCAGTGTGTCGTCTGCATACTTTCTTTTGAGCCATGGGCGAGCTCGGGCATCACGGGCGTTAAAGCTTGTTTCACTCAAGAAATTACAGATCTGGCCACTGGTGGTGTTACATCGAATACGACATGCCCTACCACAATAGGAATTTGTGCGGTAGGAGCGGGGCCTAACTCTGGAGCTCCCATGGCGAATCAATCCGCTGTGAGGGGCTCTAAGCCTCTTCAAGTCTGTGGCTCGATTGTTCAGGCTGAAAACCAGGCGGTGGGCGAGTCTATTCCAATTGTGGGAGGTCACTTTTCCCTCAATTACTTTACGCATTGGGTTCTTGGAAAAGTGGGGGACTACAAGATTACTATTCCATTAAGTGAAGGAACGCTGAACACTTCTATATCTGATTTTGATATCAAAATTAAAATTAATGGTGTCTTGGTTGCCAATGACAATAGGCTGAACAATTTGGCGACGGCATCTTACAGCTATACTTGGGACGGAAATGTGGGAGGGGTTCCTACAATTGGCTCACAAACGGCGGAAGTTGAGGTCGTCTCCAATACATCCGTAGTTAATATCCCAGTTTTTTCTTCGGTAAAAGTTGGAAGTTTAAAGTCTGAGCTTCTCGGACTGGGAGGGTGGCTCCCTAGTATTTATGCATTTTATGATGAGAATTCAGGAACCCTCTACAAGGGAGATGGAAGCAGACGTGTTGTTACAAGAAGTACTATTTCTGGGGGGTACTACGTTGCGGAAGAAGATGCGTCTTTAGTTTATTACTTTGATACCACGGGACGCCTGTTAAATATTAAAACTGGGTTGTTGGGAACAGTAAAGTATACTTTCAACTACAACACTCAAGGTCAGCTAACTTCTATTGACGAACCCTTTTCTCAAACTACTACATTTAATCGAAATTCTGGTGGAGACTTCGTGAGTATCACGGCTCCGAACGGACAAACTACCTCGGTTCTACTCAGTACATCGGGGTATCTGGCATCAGTGACCAATCCCAATAGCGAAACATATTCGATGACATACTATTCTGATGGTCTTTTAGCTACATTTCAAAAGCCGGGAGCTCAAATTAGTACATTCACTTTTGACTCAGATGGAAACTTGACGAGAGATGCGCATTCAGGCGGGTACTTCTTTGATATTGTGAAAAATACGAACCCTTCAAAAACGGCCGACATCACCTTAACATCAAAGATGGGAAGGCAGACGACTTCTCTCATGACTGAGACTGCAGATAGAATACAGAGCACGAGAACCTTACCGAATGGAAAGCAGATTGGTAATGATTTAAGATTATATTCAGGGTACTCCACCGAATCCAAAACTTCCTTTGGCGAGACAACCAATACGACTCTTACAGATGATTTGCGTTTTGGTGCTATGTCCAAGTTTGAAACGAGCTATCAATACTCAAATGGTGTTGCCTATTACACCATAAGTAAAACACCATCGGTCACACTGAGCAGTTCCAGCGATCCATTTTCAATTCTGACTTACTCTGTGAATTTTCAAAAGGGCTCTAACACTTCGACTGTAACTTTCAATCCATCCACAAAAGTTTTTGCTGGAAATACATCTATCGGCAGAACTTCAGAGACAGAAATTGATGTATATGAGCGGCCGGTTTCGATTAAAACTGGAAACTTAACCAAAACAGAAATTTCTTATGCTAGTGACAAGGTATCTCAGATTAAGCAAGGTGTGCGTCAAACCGATTTTACATATAATTCAACAACTGGATTCTTAGAGAATATAACTAATCCACTTAGCCAAGTGACTGTTTTCGTTTCCGATACTGCGGGAAGGGTGACCGGAAAAATTCTTCCGGATCTTAGAAGCGTATCTTTTGGTTACGATGCAAATGGAAACTTAACTAGTGTAACACCACCAGGTAGAGCTGCTCACAGTTTTAACCTTAACTCGAGTGAGTTAATTGACGCTTATCAACCTCCTACTTTAACTGGTGTTGCAACAACAGCGACTACATATACTTACAATAACGACAAGCAATTGACTCAAGTTCTGAAGCCAAATGGAAGTAGTATTAGCTATTCCTACAACGCAAGTACGGGAGTCCTTGAGTCATTAACGACCCCATCGGATGTTGTAAACTTCTACATGGACAGTGTAAACGGTTTGCCTTGGAGAATTCAGTCCACGACGGGCTCGGCAATGAACACATTTATTTACTACTATGGAACGACTCCATATCAAGTAAGTACTCGTGATGGTGCATTCTCTTTCATGAATACCTATTCCAAAAACTTTTCGACAAACGGAACCATCGGCTCAGACGTTGTGTCAACAAATGCGGGTAGCAAATCTGTTTCCTACACCTACGACAACGACGAACTCCTCACCGGCGCCGGAGATCTCACCCTCACTAACGACACGCCGAACGGCATGCTCTCGGCCACCTCCATCGGCATAACCCCCAACATCGTGACCGACGCCTACACCTACAACAGCTTCGGAGAGGTCACGGGCTATCAAGCGAAGTACGGAACCACGGTCATCTATGACCTCACCTTGGGCCGCGACGGCATGGGCCGCATCAATAGCAAGACGCAGGTTATGAATAGTGTGACCGATGCCTATGATTATACTTTCGATACTACGGGACGTCTCACGCAGACGGATAAAAATAGCACGACGGTGGCGACTTACGGTTATGACGACAACTCGAACCGCGACTCCGGCACGATCGGGAGCCAACCGACCACGGCGACCTACGATGCTCAGGATCGCATGACGGCATACAATCTCTTGACCTTCACGTACAACGCCAACGGCGATCTCACCAGCAAGACCAGCACACTGACGAGCACGACGACGAATTACGTCTATGACGTCTTCGGCAACCTTACCAGCGTGACCTTGCCGAGCTCGACGGTGATCAGCTATGAGGTCGACGGCCTCAACCGCCGCATCGGCAAAAAAGTGAACGGCACTTTGCAAACACGTTGGGTCTACATGGACCAAACCCGCATCGCCGCTGAGATCGACAGCTCGGGCAATATCACCAAGCGCTTCGTCTACGCCTCAAAGAGCAACATCCCCGATTACATGACCATGGGAGGCAACAACTACCGCATCATCTCGGACCACTTAGGCTCTCCACGCCTCGTAGTAAAGGTGAGCGACGGCTCAGTAGCAGGAATGATGGACCACGACGAATTCGGCCGCGTGCTTGCGGATACAAATCCGGGCCTACTGCCATTCGGCTTCGCAGGTGGTTTGTATGATGCGGACACGGGATTGGTACGGTTTGGTGCTCGTGACTTTGATTCTGAGACGGGCAGATGGACGAGCAAGGATCCGATTTTGTTCAATGGGGGCGATACGAACTTGTTTGGGTATACGTTCCAGGATCCCGTGAATTGGATTGATCCTAGTGGGCTAAAAATTCTTTATGGTGATGATAAATCTAAGAAAATTTTCGATGCTTTGATGAAAGGAAAACTTAGCGGTCCACAAAGAGCTCTAATTGATCAACTGCAAAAACCGGGATTTGATGTTACGATTAGCACTGGCCAAAAAGTAGGCTCTGGTCACATTGCAGAAACTGGAAAAGGAAAATGCGGGGGAGCGGAGATAAATTTTGGTAAGATTCTTAGTGGAGATGATATGTGGAATGCGGGAATTCTAATGCATGAGTTGGTACATGCAGGACAAATTCAGAGAGGTATTTTACCTGGACTTCCATCTTCAGAAGATGAAGGATATGCGAGTCAAAAAGAGTTCTTTAATCTAAATGGTTTAAGCATTCTGGGGAATTAAGAGCATTGAAATGAAGAAAGTAGTTTTGTTGGCGTGTTTTGTTGCTTGTGCATGTGCTTCTTCGAAGAAAAGTGAAGTGAGTCCATCGCAGACATTCTGTCAAAAGAAATATGGAGCCGGGGCTAAAATCGACTGGATGATCGCCGGCATCCCTTTGGATAATGGCAAGGCGGTTGCTGACAAAATTACGGGCTTTCAATGTGTCTTTTATAGTAGTTCAAATGCTTCTAAAGATAAGAGTATTACGTGTAAAACTGCGACTGAAAATATGCCTGAAGTATGTCGTTCTGTTACGTATGATTTACGCGAACTTTGTAAAGAGGATGAGCTAAAAAAGTACTGGGAAGATCAAGATTTTTTCAACATGAATTGTCGTAAGAGATGAAACTGATATTTCGGGGGATATTTAGGCCCAGTTGTAGTGATTGAGTCGGGTGAATTCCCATATCATTGGGCAGGTAACGGTATATTCCGACGGTGGAACAACGGTGTTTGGCCCGGGTGATTGGGGAAAATTCATGCCGGCATTTTCTCCACTAAAGTAGTTCAGGTTCGGGTGAGGAAAGTATTATGGAAAAGTTATTGTTTGTTGTTTTAGCGTTTTCTGGAGCTTTCTCCTGGGCGAAAAGCCCAGAGAACATCCAGGAAAGAAAAACAATGGAAACGCCATTTCACGTAAATGAAAAGGATATTCCTCAGGCTGAGAAAAAACTCTGGTCTGATATCTCTGAAGACTTTCAAACTGTCTTGAGTGGTAAAAAACCAAGAAATGCAAAGAAGGAGAAAGAGCCTTATTTAGCTGACGGAGGTACTGTGACTTATATTGGGTCGGGGTATGAGATAACTGTAAGAAAATCTCTTGCCCGGTTTTTCGGAGTAGATGGATATCTATATGGTCCAATAGTTAAGGTAAATTCTGCAGTTGGAACAGATATGGTTATTTCTCAGATTGAATTTTATGATGTCGAAAAAATTCGTGAGCTCCTTGGGAAAAAGTAAGTTTTAAACCTAATAAACTGTGCTGATTAATGACATGTTAAATGATGATCTAACTAAATGTGGCAACATACGTGAGGTTATTCAGTAAGCCAAAGACCATTGGTAAGGAGCTCTGATTTGCCGACAATAAAACTATTGAAATACTTCTGGATCTAGAAAGGTAATTGTCGGAATTGATGGCAATGCATCTTTTGCAGCAGCAAATAGAATATCGCCATCATTAGAAATAAATCCTTCGATTTTTTGTCCACTGTTGACCATATTTAAAATAGCTGCATCACTTGATGCCAATCCGTATTTTTCCATGATTGCATCGGCGGTGATCCACTGAGGCCATTGACTTTTCAAAGAGGAAGGGTAGACATCATCGTCATTGAACTTTGCGTATATGAAATTGGATTGCGCTAGAGTCTCGTCTAGTTGTTTGAATTGCCCATTTAAAGCTTGGTCGCACAATAAAAACCAAAACTCGACACCTTTTCCCTTGGAAATGTTCTCAAGAGTTTCGCGCAAATTTTTCAGTTGGTGTTCCTTTAGGGGAGGATTTGTGTTTTTGGACTTAAATTCAAGATATTGTTTTTCAAACTTACTATAGAGTCTTTTTCCCTGTGTTAGGTGCTGCTCTATACATTCAGTGATCAACTTTCTGCGCCAGTAATTTTTAAGTTCAAGAAAAACTGGCTGGCTATAATAAAATGTAGAGCCGTTAATGAACAATTTTTGAATTCGTTTCTTAACCTCTCCATGGAGAGAGTGGTTCGCGTCGAAATATGAAATCGCGATATTCGCATCAATCATAAGTCTGGAAAGGGAGTCGACTTTCGGGTCGTAAGCAGACAGAATCATTTTAAATAAATTAGAGAGTGGGTTCGTTACTCGGATTAGCTATTTTTTTAAGAGGAGTCTGTTCGTTTTCTTCATCAATTTCAACTTGCTTCACCAAAGAGTCTTCGGTCTCTACTCTTGATTTGATCTGCGAAAGGTCATTGAGCTTTTTGATGGCTTGATTCTCTTTTTCAATGAGATCTATTCGACGTTGTCTTTCTTCATTGTAAATTGTCATAAAAGACCTCCTGGAAAAAGCGGGAAGCAAGATGTAAGCCCGACCTAAGTACATGAAATTTCTCATGTTTGCAAATCGCAGCGTGTCTATCTTTTTGGCATTTCTGATGAAGGTGGATAAAAACAGCACGACCACGAATTACGTCTATGATGTCTTCTGCAACCTCACCAGCGTGACTTTGCCGAGCTCGACAGCTCGGGCAATATCACCAAGCGCTTCTGAACTAAATTCATTCCTGTTAGTTTCACAAAAGTCGCATAGAAGAACAGCATATGACAAACTCAAAATAGCTCGATACATTCATTTTGAAAGATAAATTCTCATTAAGCACTGAGGTGCTTTTGGAGGAAGCTCAAGCATCCGCCATCCGCCATCCGCCGTTCGGAAGTGATGGGATGGGAAGTAGTCACTGTAAAGCCGAGTGGTGTTCCAGCTTTTAGAGAAGGCGAATTTCTGTGCCATAGTTTTGAAATTTGGGGCCATGAAATTCAATCTGTAGAATAGTTCCCACCGCCACATGGCAGTAACCCACCCCGCAAAACTCCACGGTTGAATTCTCCCCCGCCCTATGATTACCTCTCAACAAGAGGTGCTCACGATGGCTCGCAAAGAAGAAAAATATTTCAGCTTCAAACGCGCACGAAATATCGTGCGGGCCCTTAGCCTGCCTTACCCCCAGGATTTTTTTACGCTCCGAAAAGCGAACAAGCTGCCGAAAGGCGTGCCGCCTTATCCGAATAAGGAATACCTCTATGACGGCTGGCAAGATTGGGACGATTTTCTCGGAAAGCCGCCAAGAATAATTAAACGACGAGGACCTCGGGCGCTATATCCCCGAACGCCGAAAGTGAAGCGCGTGTCCTTTCAAAAAGCGCGAAAGTATGCGCGCTCTCTCAAGTTAGATTCCGCACAAGCGTGGTTCGAGCACTGCCGCGAGGGGCATTTACCTCCGGGCTTTTCGGCTCGTCCTGGCTCTAGCTATCCCCAAGAGTGGGACGGGTGGGTTGATTTTCTGGGACTCACTGTTTGGGAGCGCAAACTGAAAAAATACCAATAGACATTTCGAACACAATTCTTTCATCACGCTCTCATTTTCCTTGGCAACCCCGCCACACCCATTACCATAGTGCCCATGCTCCAGCTCTTTGCATGCATTCTACTTCTCGCGTTTTCGACGGCGGCCAACGCTTTGGTCCTCGATATGTGCACGCTCGATCGGGATTATAAGCCGCTGACGATGCGTGATGGAACGGGAGTTTGGCAGAAAACGGTGAAGGCCGCAGCGAAAGAGGCGGGAATCAAGATTCGCTTTTTTATGGCGCCTCGCAAGCGCTGTTTGACGGAGATCAAAGCCAACACCACTGATGCGATTTTTTCTGGCCCTGTCTCCGGCCGTGATAAAGAAATGCAGTTTCCGAAAAACTCCGCCGGTGTTCTCGAGGAGAATACGGCCGTCGGCAGGCCTATCTATCGTGTCTATCGCCGTAAGGGCAGTGCGGTGGATTGGGATGGCAAAAATTTTGTTGGTCTCGGGGTCGATGCCGTCGGCGTGCAGATGGGTGTTTATCCCATGTATTTGTTGAAAGAGCGCGGAGTGAGAATTGAAACGCCTGAAAGTGCCGGGCAAGTTCTGCGCCAGCTCAAGATGGGTCGCATCGCTGCGGTGGTCGTCAATGAAGAACAAATGCCGATTTTGCGCAAAGAGCTCACTCTCGAAGATGTGGAGGCTCTGTCTGCGCCGTTCTCGACGGAGCCTATTTTTGTGGCGTTCTCACTGGAGTTCTACAAGAATCACGGCGATGAGGCCGAGCGTTTTTGGAAAGCGATTCAAAAAGTTAAGGACACTCGGCAATTTTAATTTCAAAATACATCGACCAGCCGATGCCGCTGCGAATGCCTTGAGCCCACGCTGTTTCTTCACTGCAAAGAAGTTGATTTTCCTTGCCAGTGGCAGGCCCGACGGCAGCATGAACACGGGCATAAATCGTTTGCCCCACAGCAAGATTCAAATCTGAAAACGGGATTTTATAAACCGCGCTGCCGGCCGCGGGATTATAGGATTGTTGATAGCGGAATTGCCCTGGAGCTACTTGCAGAGCCTCCGGCGTGCCGGCAATATCAACATGGCTTTCGCGCATGACCACGTTGTTCAGCAAAGCAATTTGCACATACAGCACATTGTTGGCCGCGGCCACGGAGACATCGCCGACATCATAATGTTGACCAGCGATAAAACGAACCGTGGTGGCGTTCGCGCAAAGGGAGAGGCGCTGCCGGTTTGCAGGTGCCGGGCTTTGTGGGGTGCAGAGTTCTTGCGACGGAGTTTGGCCGTCGTCTCCGGGAGTGGGGTTCTTCTTCCCACCAGGGAGTTGTCCATCATCGCCGGCCGAGTGGCCCGATAAGTCTCCTATCGGTTTGAGCTGGTTCTCGTCGACTTCGAATTTAGCATTAGAACAGTTTTGGAATGCGAATATGGTGGCTGCCGACAAAATGGTTATCGCGATCGCGAATTGTCTTGGGTTCATCCTGTCCCCTTTGGTAGTCTCGTCTATCTAGAGGACGGCTCAAGAGGAGATTTCGTTTCTCAAAAAAAACATCTCGTTAATCTTCTCATTTTGAGACAGCTTTTCTTGACTCCTGGGGAAAAAGTCTCATATTCCCTGTATCACATATACCGGGAAATGACATGTCGAATCAAAGGGATTATTACGAGATCTTGGGCGTGGCTCGCGATGCCGATGCCGACACCATCAAAAAGGCCTATCGCAAATTGGCCATGCAGTTTCATCCCGATAAAAATCCAGGCAACCATGAAGCCGAAGAAAAATTCAAAGAGTGCGCCAGCGCCTACGAAGTGCTGAGCGATCCACAAAAGCGCGCGCAGTACGATCGCTTCGGCCACGCGGCTTTCCGCGGTGGCATGGGCGGCGGAGGTCATCCTGATATGGAAGACATCTTCGCCAACTTCGGCGATATCTTTGGCGACTTTTTCGGCGGTGGTCAGCAGCGCCGTTCGCGCTCTCGCCATGAACCTCGCCGAGGAGCCGACCTTCGCTACGTCACTGAAATTTCTCTGAAGGACGTTTTGCACGGTCTCGAAAAAGACATCGAATTCGACACAGATACTTCCTGCGGAGAATGTAAAGGGAGTGGGGCTGAAAAAGGCACCTCGCCCGTGACATGTCCGACTTGTCATGGCTCCGGCCAAGTGGTGCGCCAACAAGGATTCTTCAGCGTCGCCTCGACCTGTCCTTCGTGTCACGGCCAAGGCACGACGATCAAAAATCCCTGCAAACCTTGCAAGGGCAAAGGCCGCGTTCCCGAACATCGCAAAATTCGCATCAACATCCCGCCCGGAGTCGACACCGGCACGCGTTTGCGCGTCGGCAATGAAGGCGAAGGTGGTTACAACGGTGGCCCCGCCGGCGATCTGTATGTTGAAATGCGTGTGAAGGATCATCCTCATTTCGAGCGCGAAGGGGATGATCTCCATACCTCGGTCGAAGTGTCCTATTTGCAATTGTTGTTAGGCGCAGACCTGCCCGTCGAGAGCCTCGACGAAGAGATCGTTTTGGACATCCCTCGAGGCACGCCAAATGGCAAAACTCTCAAGGTCGGGGGCCAGGGCTTGCCATCATTGCGAGGCCATCGCCGCGGAGATCTCTATTGCACGCTTGAGGTTGAATTTCCGGAAAAAATCTCAAAAGAAGAAGAAAAACTGTTACGCGATTTGGCAAAATTAGAGGGTGTCCAAGTCAAAGGTGAAGGCGGCCTTTTTGGCAGAAAAAAATAGCCAAAAAATCGGTTTGCAACCTTGACGTAGTTGCGAACCGACTCATGTTTTAAGTGTTAGTAAAGTTTAGTTTTTTAAGGAGTGAACAATGGGAAAAATTATTGGTATTGACTTAGGTACGACCAACTCTTGCGTGGCGATCATGGAAGGTGGCGAACCGAAAGTTCTCGTAAATGAAGAGGGCGCACGCACGACTCCTTCAGTAGTGGCTTTCACCAAAGACGGCGAACGTCTTGTGGGGCAAATAGCGAAACGTCAGGCTGTGACCAACCCTGAAAATACAATCTACTCTGCGAAACGTTTCATCGGCCGCAGATTCGACGAAATCAGTGAAGAAATTAAACTCGTTCCTTACACCGTGGTTGCTAAAGGCAACGACTGTGCTTTCAAGTTGACCAACGGCAAACAAGTTTCTCCAGAGGAAATTGGTGCTGCAGTTTTGGCGAAATTGAAAAAAGTCGCTGAAGACTATTTGGGCGAGCCTGTGACCGAAGCCGTTGTCACTGTGCCGGCATACTTCAACGATTCGCAAAGACAGGCGACAAAAGACGCCGGCCGCATTGCTGGTCTTGATATCAAACGTATTATCAACGAACCGACAGCGGCAGCGCTTGCTTACGGGTTGGATAAAAAGAAAGACGAAAAAATTGCGATCTACGACTTCGGGGGCGGTACATTCGATATCTCCATTCTTGAAGTCGGTGACGGTGTTGTTGAAGTTCGTTCAACGAACGGGGACACGCACCTAGGTGGTGATAACTTCGATACAGTGATCTTGGAATGGCTCATCGCTGAGTTCAAAAAAGATCAAGGCATCGATTTGAAAAACGATAAGATGGCTTTGCAACGCTTGAAAGAAGCGGCAGAGAAAGCAAAGATTGAGCTCTCTTCTGCGCAAGACACTGAGATCAACTTGCCATTCATCACTGCGGACCAAACAGGTCCTAAACACTTACAAACTCGTTTGTCTCGCGCCAAGTTCGATCAAATGACTGAAGCGTTGGTAAAACGCTCGATGGAACCGTGCCGTAAGGCTTTGGAAGACGCTGGTTTGAAAGCTTCCGAGATCGACGAAGTCGTTCTCGTGGGTGGTTCGACTCGTATTCCGGCGATTCAAAAAGCTGTGAAAGACTTCTTCGGTAAAGAACCAAACCGCACTGTGAACCCGGATGAAGTGGTTGCAGTCGGTGCCGCTGTTCAAGGGGGTGTTCTTGCCGGTGATGTGAAAGATGTGTTGTTGCTCGACGTAACTCCGTTGAGCCTTGGTATCGAGACTCTGGGCGGTGTTATGACCGCTTTGATCGAAAGAAATACTGCGATCCCTACGAAGAAAACGCAGGTGTTCTCGACGGCGGCTGATAATCAGCCAGCGGTGGACATCCACGTATTGCAGGGTGAGCGTAAGATGTCAGCGGATAACAAAACTTTGGGCCGCTTCGAGTTGACGGGTATTCCACCAGCTCCACGTGGTGTTCCTCAGGTTGAAGTGACGTTCGATATCGACGCCAATGGTATCTTGAGTGTGTCTGCGAAAGATATGTCTTCTGGCAAACAACAGCAGATCAAAATCACGGCTCAATCGGGTTTAAGTGAAGAAGAAGTTAAAAAAGCGGTTCGCGAGGCAGAATTGCAAGCGGATGCCGATAAAGCAAAAGCCGAAGCGGTTCAAGCTCACAACAACTTGGATAACTTGATCTATCAAACCGAGAAAGTGATCAAAGATGCTGGAACGCAGATTCCGGAAGCGGAAGTAAAATCTGCGAACGAAGCGATCGCCGAAGCTCGCAAGGTTCTCGACAACAAGGGAGCTTCTTCGACGGAGTTGAAAGCAGCGTTCGATAAGTTGCAGACTGTGACTCACAAATTGTCTTCTGAGCTTTACAAGAAGCAGGGCGGACAACCTGGTGGTGACGGTTCTGGTGGCGGCGGTGCTGCCGGCGGTGGCTCCACAGAGACCGAAGGCGCTGGTAAAGGCGGCGACGACGTGATCGACGCAGACTATAAAGACGTCAACTAAGCGTTTTACGAATAGTACTTGATTTCAAAACACGAAGGCTGGGAGAATTTTTATATCTCTCAGCCTTTTTGCTTTTAGAAGGATGTCACCATGGACTTTGCTCAATACGGAAAAATGTACGATGAATCTATTCGCAACCCCGAAGATTTCTGGGCAAAACAAGCGGAAAGACTTCATTGGTTTAAGAAATGGAACAAAGTCAAAGATACATCGTTTAAGTCTCCAGTTCATATTAAGTGGTTCGAAGGCGGGGAGCTCAATGTTTCCTATAACTGTTTGGATCGCAATTTAGAAAAGCGCGGCGATAAAGTCGCGATCATCTGGGAAGGCGACGATCCGAAAACTCCGAGCCGGAAAATCACTTATAAAGAATTGCACTCGGCCGTTTGTAAATTTGCAAATATTCTCAAACGCAACGGTGTGAAGCGCGGGGACCGTGTCACCATTTACATGCCGATGATTCCCGAAACCGCCTTTGCAATGCTTGCGTGTACGCGCATCGGGGCGATGCACTCGGTGATCTTCGGCGGTTTTGCTCCGGACTCGATTGCCAATCGCATTCTCGATTGTGATTCGGATTTCGTGATCACCGCCGATGAAGGCCTGCGTGCTTCGAAGGTGATTCCGTTGAAGAAGAATGTCGACGAGGCTTTATTAAAAACTCCGGGCGTGCGTAAAGTTTTGGTCGTGCGCCACACCGGCGGAAATATCGCAATGAAATCCGGCCGCGATGTCTGGTATCACGACGAACTCCCGCAAGTAGATGATAAGTGTGAAGCCGAAAAGATGAATGCGGAAGATCCGTTGTTCTTGCTCTACACTTCGGGCTCGACTGGAAAACCGAAAGGCGTGTTACACACGACGGGCGGCTACTTGCTCTATGTGAGTATGACTCACGAATATGTTTTTGATTTGAAAGAGAATGATATTTACTGGTGCACGGCCGATGTCGGTTGGGTGACTGGTCACAGTTATTTGGTGTATGGACCACTGGCAAATGGCGCGACGACATTGATGTTTGAAGGTGTGCCGAATTATCCGACGCACTCTCGTTTTTGGGATGTGATTGATAAACACAAAGTCAGCATTTTCTATACCGCACCAACGGCGATCCGCGCGCTCATGCGTGAAGGCGAAGAGCCCGTGAAAAAAACCTCGCGCCAATCTTTGCGCCTCTTGGGTACCGTGGGCGAGCCCATCAATCCCGAAGCATGGAACTGGTACCACGATGTGGTCGGCGAAGGCCGCTGCACGATCGTCGATACTTGGTGGCAAACAGAGACGGGCGGAATTTTAATTTCACCATTGCCAGGAGCGATGAAACAAAAACCGGGTTCAGCGACCTTGCCATTCTTCGGAATCAAGCCTGCAGTCTTATCTCCTGAAGGTGTGCTTCAAGAAAAAACTGCTGCTGAAGGTGTGCTCGTGATCGAAGACTCATGGCCGGGCCAAATGCGCACGGTCTATAAAGATCACGAGCGTTTTGAACAAACTTATTTCGCAAGCTACAAAGGTCACTACTTTACGGGGGATGGCTGTCGCCGTGACGAAGACGGCTACTACTGGATCACGGGCCGCGTGGACGATGTCTTGAACGTTTCCGGCCACCGCATCGGCACAGCCGAAATCGAAAGCGCGCTGGTGGGCCACGCAGGCGTGAGTGAAGCCGCCGTTGTGGGTTATCCCCACGACATCAAGGGCACAGGCATATACGCCTTCGTGACTTTGTGCTCGGGCCTGCAAGGCAATGACGAAATCAAAAAAGAGTTGATCCAATGGGTGAGAAAAGAAATCGGCCCGATCGCAACACCAGACTTGATTCAATGGGCGCCGGGCCTACCAAAAACCCGCTCAGGCAAAATCATGCGCCGTATATTGCGCAAACTCGCCGAAAACCACCCCGACCAACTCGGCGACACATCAACATTAGCGGACCCCTCAGTGGTCGAAGACCTCGTCAAGAACCGCTTGAATCAGTAAAACTTCCAAGCCGCGTAGATTTTAATCTTCGCGGCCCACAGAATTTAAAATTAATAAGCAATGATTAAAATTTGAGCTGTTTGAGAATAAGAATTTGTAATCCTCACTGTGCCTTTTCCTTTAACAGTAAGAATCTGTGGCTCGCTCATCAGCGACATATCGTCGACTGTTCTAATCATAACGTTGCCAGCAAGAACGCAAAATTCATATGTGAATCCGTCTTCGATTTGAATTCTGCGCAAAGCTTGAAATGGAATTTCGACAGAACGGATTTTCGCACATTTTGGAATTTCTCTTGAATAGGTCCTAGTCACCTGACCTTTGGATGATTTTTCAATTTGATCCGTTCGTAATTTGATTTCGATATCGGTTCTAATTTCTTTTTTAAAGAGGTCTTCGAGCGGAATTTCAAAATAAAGCGCCAAAATATTTAAGTTTTCAAGCGTTGTGTCGCCACGGCCTTGTTCAATACGACTAATTTGATAACGAGAAAGACCAACTTTTTCGCCTAACTCAGTCTGAGTTAAATATTGTTCCTGACGTAAATTCATAACGGTCCAGGCGATCTGTCGAAATACGAGATTGTCTTCTAAAAGTTCCTTCACGTATTCATCTCCATATCGGGGTCTCGGAGCAAAGTGCGCTATACGCACATCATGCGCGTATAGCGCACTTTGGTCTGAAGGGGTGTATAAAGGGGGAGTCCTTCCTAAGACAGTGCTCCCCTTAAACAAAGTTGTCGTACAAAGTGAGGCGGGTTTCTTAAGAAGGACACCCCAGACGGTCGATGGAGGCAAAAAGGAGGCCGTCGTCATAAGAAACTTATGCAAAAATGGGAGGGCCTAGGGGGCGGAGGGCGGATCTCCTTGTCCTAGGGGCGGATTGTGGGTAAATACTGGGAATGCAGACGAATCCTGGGTTGGCTAAACCGATTCTCAATGATCAGATTAATTTTCCGCTATGTTTGGCGCCGATGGTGGGGCTTAGTCATGTGGCGCTTCGCTTGACTGTGCGGGACTATATGCCTGCGGGGGCGAAGACGGTTTGGCCTACGGAGATGCTTAATTCGCGTCGTTTGCCCTATGAGGATCTCACCACGACACCCGAAACTTTGCGTGCGGATCATGAGACCGAGTTGGTGCCGCAGATTCTTGGTAATGAAGAAAAGCCTATCAGTGAAAGCGTCAAAAAGTTGATTCATGAGTGGGGTGCTGAAGGCATCGATATCAATATGGGATGTCCTGTGCAGAAAGCACTCAAACATAATTATGGTGTGGCTCTGATGGGCGATCCTGATTATGCCGCTCGCATTGTTGAGATGACCGTCAAAAATTCTACGGTGCCGGTGTCGGTGAAATTGCGGGCGGCTCCTCAACCGGGAAAATCCGAAGAAGCCATCAACGGCAACACGGAAAAAGATTTTGCCTATCTTCATCATTTTGTGAAAGGCCTCAAAGACGCTGGCGCGAGTTGGGTCTGCCTTCATCCGCGAACGGCAGCACAAAAACGCCGTGGCGTTGCCGATTGGTCGCAGATTAAGAATTTGCGCGAGGCGATTGACTTGCCAATCATTGGTAATGGTGATGTGCAAACTGCAGAAGATGCGATGCTAATGTTACAAGAAACCGGTTGCGATATGGCAATGGCGGGACGAGCTCTCGCGGCGCGCCCGTGGATGATGTGGCAGTTCGGCGAGATGCTGGGCTTTCCACCGCCTTCGGGACGGGAAGGGCAAAAGGCTCCGCAAACACCGCAGGAAGAAGGTCAAGAGTATGGCCGGGCATTGCTGAGTTTGATAGATCATAGCGGCCGCTATTTCCGCGAAGACCTGGCGATGAGAAAGATTCGCTTTCATGTGCGCACCACGGAAGTGTGGCTTGATTTCGGCCAATCGCTCGTCGGCCTCTGCGCCAAAGCAAAAAGCCTGCAAGAGATGCAGGCTTTCGTAAAAGACTTTTTCGAAGCGCCCATCGAAATGTGCGCGCGAACGGATTTGCGTCAATAATTAAGCTTTGAGCATCGGCTCGAGCTTGCCATCGTCGTGCAGAGCTTTCATATCGCTGTAGCCACCGATGAGTTTTCCATTCACCATAATGATGGGTACGGTTCTCCAGCCGGTTTCGTTTTTGATGCGATCGATTTCTT
>Ga0255338_1002217_pt1 | contig 29906 bp, 49 predicted proteins | sample MeOH1_35cm_T4_19_FD_203715 | JGI IMG/M metagenome (GOLD analysis project Ga0255338, IMG submission 203715) | Sandy soil microbial communities from University of British Columbia, Vancouver, Canada - MeOH1_35cm_T4_195 | ecosystem: Engineered > Artificial ecosystem > Sand microcosm > Unclassified ... | reverse complement strand
GTCGAACAGGAACGTCGTCGGCAACGACAGCACGCCGAGTTCCTTTGCCAGCTGCGGGTTCTCGTCGATGTCCAGTTCGAGATCGCGGGGTACGGGCAATCCGTCGCCGGTGGCCGCGAGGTCGGCGACCACCTGAGCGACGACCCGGCGCACCGCGGCGCACGGTCCACACCAGTCCGCGGAGAAGTGCAGCACCACCGGCGCATCGCCGGTGCCCACCCCCACCGCCGCCAACAGCGGATCCGGCCCCGGCACCGGGGCCGGATCGACGACGCGGACCTTGCCCTCGCGGGCCCGCAGGACGGTCCCGACGATCAGGGCGGCAGCCACCACCACCAGCAGGACGACGACAGCGGTCACAGGCGCTGCACCTCCTCGAGATCGATCGTGGTCCGGTGTGCCTCACCCTCGATCACAATCGTCGAGCCGCGGGCCTCGACCGCGGTCGGGCGCACCCCGAACGGCAGATTCTGGGGTTCGATCGTGGTGGTGAACAGACCCAGCACCGTCGGCTTCAGAGGATCCGGGACGGTGAAGTCCGCCTGTCCCTCCGGACCGAAGTACAGGTCCGACGCCACGATGCGCACCGTGTCGCCCTCGAGCAGCAGGTTCGCCTGCACGCTGACCTCCGCGGAGACCGGGCCCACCGGAACCGTGCCGGTGAGGACGACCCCGCCCGCGGTGGTGCGTCCGGAGCCGCCGGACCCGCCCGTGCCGTCGGACTTGTCGGCCGGGGGAGCGGACACCTGCAGGTCGGGAATGCCGTAGAGCTGACCGAGCTCGGTCGCGTCGATCATCACGCGCCCGTACAGCAGGTCCACCGGCACCGTGCGGATCGAACCGTCGAGCAGCTCGCCCGCGTCCGCGTGGGCACCGATCAGGTTGGCCTCGATCGTGATGTCACCGAGCGTCCCGCTGGGCACACCCTGCGCCCGGATCTCGACGTTCTCGTAGTGGCCGGCCCGGGCCTGGGTCAGGAACGGGAACCCGTGGATGGTCACCGCCGGGTCCGCCGTCAGCGCACCACCCTCCCGCAGCGCCCGCGAGACCCGGTACTCGGACCACGCCGCGGCGCCGAAATCGACCAGGAGTGCGACTCCGACGAGCGTCACGAGAGCGAGGATGAGTTTGCGCACCGCACCATTGTGACGGACGGCTCGCACCGCTTCCCGAGCGCGGTTGCCCGGTGAACGCCCTCGTGGCGCTAATCTGTAGCGCGTCGTTCACACGAGTTTCGCGCAGCCCGCGAAGAATGGAGGCACGGTGGAGCTGTTGCTGCTGACCTCCGATCCCGACCCGGAGGCGGTCCTGCCTTCGCTGTCGCTGCTCGCGCACTCGGTGCGCCCGGCGCCGACCGAGGTGTCGTCGCTCCTCGAGGCGGGGTCCGCGGACATCGCGGTCGTCGATGCCCGCACCGACCTGGCTGCCGCCCGCGGCCTGTGCCGGTTGCTGGGCAGCACCGGTTCGGCGATCCCGGTCGTCGCCGTGCTCACCGAGGGGGGCCTGGTGGCGGTGAACCCGGAGTGGGGGCTGGACGACATCCTGCTCACCACCACCGGACCGGCCGAGCTGGACGCGCGACTGCGACTGCTGGTCGGCCGGTCCGGCGCTGCAGCCGGCCCCGAGAACAGCGGCAAGATCACGCTCGGGGAGCTCTCGATCGACGAGGGCACCTACACCGCTCGGCTGCGCGGCCGTCCCCTCGACCTGACGTACAAGGAGTTCGAGCTCCTCAAGTACCTCGCACAGCACGCCGGCCGGGTGTTCACCCGCGCGCAACTGCTGCAGGAAGTGTGGGGTTACGACTTCTTCGGTGGTACCCGCACCGTCGACGTGCACGTGCGGCGCCTGCGCGCCAAGCTCGGCCCCGAGTACGAGTCCCTGATCGGCACGGTCCGCAACGTCGGTTACAAGGCGGTGCGTCCCACCACCAAGACCGGGAAGGGCGGCTCCACCAGCGTCGAGTTCGAGGACGCCGAGTTCGCCGACTAGGCTCGCCTCGTGGAATTCGTCAGTCGACTGTCCGCCGAGCAAGCCGCCGAGGTGCGGGCACTCGTCGCCCGCGCGCACGCTGCCGACGGAACGGCCCCGGTGTCCGAGCAGGTGCTGCACTCCCTCACCGGCGACGGTGACGAGCAGCATCTGGTGGCCGTGGCGGACGCCACGATCGTCGGCTACGCCAACCTCGTCCCCGGCCACGGGGAGCACCCGGCCATGGCGGAGGTGGTCGTCGATCCGCCGCACCGCCGGCACGGTGTGGGGTCGCGGCTCGTCGCCGCGGCGCTCGAGACCGGAGGTGCCGGCACCCGAGTGTGGGCGCACGGCAACCTCGAGCCCGCCCGGGCGCTTGCGGCGCGGCTCGGCCTGACGCCGGTCCGCGAGCTCCTGCAGTTGCGGCGCCCGCTCGGCGAGCCCGAACTGCCGGCCCTGCAGGTCCCCGACGGTCTGCTCCTGCGGACGTACCGGGGACCCGAGGACGATGCCGAACTGCTGCGGGTCAACGCGGCCGCCTTCGCCTGGCACCCCGAGCAGGGCCGGTGGACGGAGCGCGATCTCGCGCAGCGCCGCAGCGAGTCCTGGTTCGACCCGGAGGGGGTGTTCCTCGCCTTCGACGAACAGGATCCGGACCGGCTCCTCGGCTTCCACTGGACGAAGGTGCACGCCGCCACGGCGGACCGACCGGCGATCGGCGAGGTGTACGTGGTCGGCATCGACCCCGGAGCGCAGGGACGCGGTCTCGGCCGGCTGCTCACCCTCGCCGGGCTGCGGTACCTGCAGGAGCGCGGCCTCGGCGCGGTGCTGCTGTACGTCGAGGGTGACAACACCGCCGCCCTGCACACCTACGGCCGGCTCGGGTTCGAGCGATTCCACGTCGATCTCGCCTACGTCGGCGCGTGAACGGCGCACGTACCGCACGCGTCCGTCCCGTCTTCGTCGTGTGACATCGACCATACGGACTGCAGGTGTACTTTTCGCGTTCACGCCGCGTTCACCTTCGGGCGTCTAACCGTCAACCCGTCCTCATTAACTTTCCATTACGGGCCGCAGCATGCCGGTCCGGCGCCGGGATCGCCCCGCGCCTGATGCCGCCGCCCGTATCGCGGGCGTGCCGGTCGCGAATTCCGGAGGAGAACGAGTGAACCTCAAGCGCAATGGCGCCCTGCTCGGTGTGGTGGCTGCAGGTGCCCTCACCCTGGCCGCATGCGGCAGTGACAACAATGCCGCCTCGACGGACGTGGACGCGTCCGCCTCGGCTGCGACGTGTGAGGGCAAGGAGACGCTGTCCGCCGCCGGGTCGTCCGCGCAGAAGAACGCGATGGACCAGTTCGTGTCCACCTACATCGCGGTCTGCCAGGAGAAGGGCAAGAACGTCAACGTCGCCTACAACCCGTCGGGTTCCGGTGACGGACGCACCCAGTTCATCGCGAACCAGATCGACTTCGCCGGCTCCGACTCCGCCATCAAGGACGAGCAGGCCGCCCAGGCCGCCGAGCGGTGCGCCGGCAACCCCGCGTGGAACCTGCCGCTGGTCTTCGGTCCGGTCGCCATCGCGTACAACGTCGACGGCGTCGACAACCTCGTGCTGAACGGCGAGACCGTCGCCAAGATCTTCAACGGCACCATCAAGCAGTGGAACGATCCGGCCATCGCGGCTCTCAACGAGGGTGTGAGCCTTCCGGATTCGGCCATCACCGCGATCGTGCGCTCCGACTCGTCGGGCACCACCGACAACTTCCAGAAGTACCTCGAGGCCGCCTCGAACGGTGCCTGGACCTCCGGCGCCGGCTCCGACTTCACCGGCGGCATCGGTGAAGGCGCCAAGGGGTCCGCCGGTGTCGCCCAGGCCGTCGCCAGCGCGCCCGGCTCGATCACCTACGTCGAGAAGTCCTTCGCCGACCAGAACAGCCTGAGCATCGCGCAGATCGACAACGGGTCCGGCGCGGTGGAGCTGACCGACGAGTCCGCCGGCAAGGCCATCGAGGCCGCGACCTTCGCGCCCACCGGGGAGGGCGACCTGACGCTCGACCTGAGCTCGATCTTCGGGACGACGCAGGAGGGGGCCTACCCGATCATGCTCGCCACCTACGAGATCGTGTGCTCGGCCGGCTACGACGCCGACACCTCCGCGGCCGTGAAGTCGTTCCTCGTCAGCGCCGCCAACGAGGGCCAGGAGGGTCTCGCCGAGCAGGGTTACGTGCCGCTGCCCGAGTCCTTCAAGGCGAAGCTCACCGAGTCGATCAACGCCATCGCCTAGCCGATGAGCGCCGCGGACCGTACCGTCGATCACGAGCAGAGAGAGATTGCGAGCGCAGATGAGTGACGCGCCCACCAAATCCGCACCTCGCACTTCCGGGTCCGGCGACGACGCCGGGTCCGGGGCGGGCGGTCCGCACGGCAACATCCCGGAGGCCACGATTACCACCCCAGCGCGCGGCGACAGCAAACCGCTGACCAGACCGGGCGACCGGATCTTCAGTTCGCTGGCCTCCGGGTCCGCCGTCCTCATCTCGGTGATCATCGCGGCCATCGGCGTGTTCCTCGTCTGGCGCGCGGTGCCGGCGCTCCAGCGCAACACCGTCAACTTCCTCACCAGCCGCGAGTGGGTCACCCAGGACATCGCCGAGATGTCGTTCGGTGTGCTCGACCTGTTCCAGGTGACCGTCCTGGTGTCGTTCTTCGCGCTGGTCCTCGCGATGCCGGTCGCCCTCGGCATCGCGATCTTCCTCACCTCGTACTGCCCCGCGCGCCTGAAGAAGCCCCTGGCGTACGTCATCGATCTGCTCGCCGCCGTGCCGTCCATCGTCTACGGCCTGTGGGGCCTGCTCGTCCTGGCCCCGGCGATCCGCCCGCTGGCGACGTGGCTCAACGAAAGCCTCGGCTGGTTCCCGCTGTTCGCCTCCGGTTCGGGTTCGATCCTCGGCGGCGGCACGATCTTCACTGCGGGCATCGTGCTCGCCGTGATGATCCTGCCCACCATCGCCGCGGTGAGCCGGGAGGTGTTCGTGCAGACGCCGACTCCCCACATCGAGGCAGCGCTCGCCCTCGGCGCCACCCGCTGGGAGGTCGTCAGGACCACGGTCATCCCGTTCGGCAAGTCGGGTTACATCAGCGGGTCGATGCTCGGCCTCGGCCGCGCCCTCGGCGAGACCATGGCGCTGTACCTGATCCTGCGGACCACGTCGCAGCCGTTCTCGTGGTCGCTGTTCGACGGCGGCGCCACCATCGCCTCGAAGATCGCGCTGGGATACGCCGAGTTCAACAACGACATCCAGGCCGGTGCCTACATCGCCGCGGGCCTGGTGCTCTTCGTGCTGACCTTCGTGGTCAACGCCGCGGCGCGTGCGGTCGTCGCAGGAAAGAAGGACTGAAGCCATGACGACCACACTCCTCGAGACGCCGGTCAAGGGCCCCACCTTCCGGGGCGTCGGCACCCGTCGGCGCGCAACGAATCTCGCCGCCACCGTGCTGGTCACGGTGTCGGTGCTGGTCGCTCTCGTGCCGCTGGCATGGGTCCTGATCACCGTGATCGCCAAGGGCATTCCCGCCCTGACCAGCGCCACCTGGTTCACGAACTCCCTGAGCGGGCTGTCCGCGTCCGCGATGGGCGGTGGCATCTACCACGCCCTCGTCGGAACCCTGCTGCAGGGCCTGGTGTGCGCGGTGATCTCCATCCCGATCGGCATCTTCGTGGCGATCTACCTCGTGGAGTACGGCGCCGGCACGCGACTGGGCAGGATCACCACGTTCATGGTGGACATCCTCAGCGGCGTCCCCTCCATCGTTGCCGCACTGTTCATCTACGCCCTGTGGATCGCCACGTTCGGATTCCCGAAGTCCGCCTTCGCGGTGTCCCTGGCGCTGGTCCTGCTCATGGTTCCCGTGGTCGTGCGCAGCACCGAGGAAATGCTGCGGATCGTGCCGCAGGACCTGCGCGAGGCCTCCTACGCCCTCGGCGTGCCCAAGTGGAAGACCATCGCGCGCATCGTGATCCCGACCGCGCTGCCGGGCATCATCACCGGCGTCATGCTGGCCCTGGCGCGCGTCATGGGCGAGACCGCGCCGCTGCTGATCCTCGTGGGCTACGCGCCGTTCATCAACTTCAACCTGTTCGGCGGCGAGATGGGCAGCCTGCCGGGCGTCATGGTGGCGGAGATGAACAACCCGACCGACGCGGGCACGATGCGGATCTGGGGCGCTGCCCTCACGCTCATCCTCGTCATCGCGGTCCTCAACATCGTCGCCAAGGTGATCGGCCACTACTCCCAGGTGCGGACCAAGTAGGCCTCCTCGTGCACACATCCCCCGATTTCGATACACCAGTAGGGAGCCGGTAATGGCCAAGCGTCTGGACCTCAAGGACGTCAACATCTTCTACGGCAAGTTCCACGCCGTCGCCGACGTGACGCTGGCCGTGCCGCCGCGGAACGTCACCGCGTTCATCGGACCGTCGGGCTGCGGCAAGTCCACCGTGCTGCGCTCGCTCAACCGAATGCACGAGGTGACCCCCGGTGCCCGCGTCGAGGGCTCCGTGCTGCTCGACGGCGAGGACATCTACGACTCGTCCGTCGATCCGGTCGGCGTCCGAAAGACGATCGGCATGGTGTTCCAGCGCCCCAACCCGTTCCCCACCATGTCGATCCGCGACAACGTCGTCGCCGGCCTCAAGCTGCAGGGCGTGCGCGACAAGAACAAGCTCGACGAGATCGCCGAGCGGTCGCTGCGCGGCGCGAACCTGTGGAACGAGGTCAAGGACCGTCTCGACAAGCCCGGTGGCGGCCTGTCCGGTGGTCAGCAGCAGCGCCTGTGCATCGCCCGCGCCATTGCGGTGCAGCCGGAGGTGTTGCTGATGGACGAGCCGTGCTCCGCTCTCGACCCGATCTCGACGCTCGCCATCGAGGATCTGATCGCCGAGCTGAAGCAGGACTACACCATCGTGATCGTCACGCACAACATGCAGCAGGCGGCGCGCGTGAGTGATCAGACCGCATTCTTCAACCTCGAGGCCACCGGCAGGCCGGGCCGGCTCGTCGAGATCGACGACACCGAGAAGATCTTCTCCAACCCCACCCAGAAGGCCACCGAGGACTACATCTCCGGTCGCTTCGGCTGAGCCGGCTGCGACTTCGGCACCGCGGACGCGGAAAGGCCCCGCCCGGAAAATCCGGGCGGGGCCTTTCCGCGTCGGGTTACTGGTCCTGCGGATACACCGTCAGCTTGTCGACGCGTTCACGCATCGCCCGGAAGTCCTCGTCGGTGGGCAGCTTGCCGGTGACCAGGAAGATCACGCGACGACCCACCTCGACGGCGTGGTCGGCGAACCGCTCGTAGAACCGTCCCAGCAGCGTCACGTCCACCGCCGCGGCCACGCCGTGCTTCCATTCGCGGTCCATCAGCACCGTGAACAGGTGACGATGGAGATCGTCCATCGCCTCGTCCTCCTGGTGCAGCCGGGCCGCCCGCTCGGGATCGCGCGTCTCGAGGATCTCCCTGGTCGCTGCGCCGAGGGAGACCGCGATCCGGCCCATCTCGGCGAAGTAGCCGTTGACCTCTTCGGGCAGAACGTGATTGGGGTGCCGGCGCCGCGTCGCCTTGGCGACGTGCAGGGCCAGCGCACCCATCCGGTCGATGTCGGCGACGATCTGGATGCCGCTGACCACGGAACGCAGGTCGCCGGCGACCGGCGCCTGAAGGGCGAGCAGCGAGAATGCCTTCTCCTCGCACTGCGTGCTCAGGTCCGTGATCTTGTCGTGCTCACCGATCACGGTCTCGGCGAGCGCGAGATCCGCCTGGAGCAGTGCCTGGGTGGCCCGCTCCATCGCAAGGCCCGCAAGGCCCGCCATCTCTCCGAGGAGATCGGCGAGCTCGGTCATCTGTTCGTGGTATACGACGCGCATAATGACACAGACTACGGCGCACACACAGCCGGGTCACGAGCAGCGGGTGAACGCAGGGTGAATGGCCGGGCGCGACGACCCGCTCAAGCGCAGGAATCGTCGCCCGCGTTGGTGATCGACAGGTCGACCGGCAGTTCGTTCTCCTCGGCAGCCTGGATGGGCACCGTCGGCAGGACCGACCCCGCCTCGGTCGGCGCGGTGATGCTGCCGGCGAATCCGGTGCCGAGGACGAGTTCCACGATGCCGCCGAGGTCCGCGGATTCCTGCAGCACCGCCCCCGGCACCGCGGACGCCAGTGTCAGCGCCTCGGCTTCCTGCCCGGGCGAGAAGCGGACGACGGTCTCCTTGCTCGTGCCGGAGTAGTTGCCGACGCTGTAGATCGGGAAACCGTAGGCGCCGAGTTCTTCCGCGGTCCGGGCCGCGAGGCCGGACGCGCCGGAAGCGTTGGACACCTGCACCGACACCGTCGACGGATCCACCGCGGTCCGGTCGGGCAGAACGGACACCGGCGGCGGCGCGGACGAATCGGGTTCCGGGGCCTCCCGCTTCTCCCCGGGCAGCGGTTCGTCGTCGATGATCGCGTGGAAGATCGCCTTGATGTCGTCGAGACGCGGAATCTCGTTGCCCCACTCGTTGGTTCCCGCCGTGGGCACGGTGAGGAAGGTGACGGCTCCGGCTTCGACCCGTTGCAGCGAGCGCCCGAGCCGGACGAGCGACTCGGTGTCGACGTTCTCGACGAACGTCGCTCGGGTGAACGCGTTGATGAACCCGTTCAGTTTGCCGGGGTCGAACAGGACCCTGTTCGACATCGCCGAGCGCAACAGCGACGACAGGAACTTCTGCTGCCGGGTGATGCGTCCGTAGTCGCCGTTTCCTTCCGACTCGACCTTCCGCGCCCGCACGTAGTCCAGCGCCTGCCGGCCGCTGAGGGTGTGGGTGCCCGCGGTCTCGATGACGGTGCCGAGTTCCCCGTCGACCAGGGGGGTAGGGGTGCACACCTCGACGCCACCGACCTCGTTCACCATGCTCTCGAAGCCGGCGAAATCCATTCCGACGAAGTGCCCGATCTTCAGGCCGGACAGCTTCTGGATCACCTTCACCAGGCACTTCGGTCCGCCCAGCGCGTAGGTGGCATTGAGCTTGTCGCCTTCGGCGGCGGGGAACGTCTCCGACGTGTACTCGCCGGTGGTGCTGTCCCAGCCCCGGCACACGGGCCGCGTCACGTCGAGGTCGCGCGGAAAGGAGACGGCGACGACGCGACTGCGGTCGGCGGGGATGTTGACCAGGATGACGGTGTCTGCGCGCGCGCCCTCGGCCTCGGCCTCGGTCCCGGCGCCGACCGCACCGCTCGCCCCGGCACGGGTGTCGGTGCCGATGATCAGATAGGTCTCGTCGCCGGTCTGGCCGCCGGGGTCGACGATGTCGGTGGATTCGGTGTCCAGCGCCGCGATCTGGGCGAATCCTGCCTCGGTGGAACGCACGTAGCCCCACACCAGGCCGCTGCCGACGAGGGTCAGTACGGACAGCAGGGCCAGGACGGTGCGGCCCGCCGTCGCGAGGCGCCGGCGTTTGCGCCGTTTGCTCAGAGCCAGCCTGCTCGGACCGTTGTCCCCGACCGCTCGGGGCAGCGCGACCGGTTGCTCGGGCTCGTCGTTCTGCTCGTCGGCGCGGTCGTCGCGCGGGGGTGTGGGCGGCGGGCTGTCCGGCGGCGCGGCGCCCACGGGCGGGATCTTCTCGGTGGGGTCGTCGTCGGCGGGCGGTGTCCGCGGCGGCCGGACGGGCTGCGGGTTCGGCGCGGCCGGTTCGGGTTCGGGACGGCGGACGGGGGTGCTGTCGCGCCCCACCTTGTTCATCAGCGCCGCGACGGTGACCTGGTCGGGGTTCTCGCCCGGAGTGGCCGAGCGGCGGGGACGGCCGGTTTCGGCACCGCGCACCGGCGGCGGCGGTCCGGCGTCACCGGGCAGATCCGTCGGGCGTCGGCGTGTCCGGCCGGTGTGTGAGCTGCGATACCCGGAGTCGGCGATAGGACGTTCCCACGGAGCGCGACTGTCGGGCAGGCCCGAATCGTGCTCCTCACCCACCGATTCCCTCGCCTCTCCGCGGATGTTCCGCTTTCGTACGCACCCGCCACCACGGCGATCCCGTCATGATACTGGCGGCCTCGATCCGGATCGAGGTGTCCGCCGAGCGACAGGCCGGTGCGGTCCGGTTCGTCCGGTCCGAACGGCTGAGCCGACGTCAGCCGCCCGAGTGCATGACGTCGGCGCCTGCCGGCACCATGCAGTCCTCGGGGTCGTCGAGCCAGCCGTCCGGCAGGGCGACGGTACCGGGGGAGCCCTGGCGGCCCCGAGGGCCCTCCGCGTCCTTGGGGAAGGGCACCGTCGGGTCGAGGCGGCCGAGCAACTCGTCGAGTTCGGCGAGGCCGGACACGCGCGCCAGGGCGTTGCGCACGTCGGATCCGGCCGGGAAGCCGCGCAGATACCAGGCGATGTGCTTGCGGATCTCGCGCATGCCGCGGTCCTCGCCGTGGTGGTCGGCGAGCAGTTCGGCGTGCCGGCGCATGATGCCCGCCACTTCGCCCAGATTCGGCGGGGTGGGCATGGGCGTGCCGTTCAGGGCGGCGCTGAGTTCGGCGAACAGCCAGGGCCGGCCGAGGCATCCGCGTCCGACGACGACGCCGTCGCAACCGGTCTGCTCCATCATCTTCTGCGCGTCCTCGGCGGCGAAGATGTCGCCGTTGCCCAGGACCGGTACGTCGGTGACGTGCTCCTTGAGCCGGGCGATCTCGTTCCAGTCCGCCTCACCCGAGTACCGCTGGGCGGCGGTGCGGGCATGGAGCGCGACGGCGGCGGCGCCCTCGGCCGCTGCGATCCGGCCCGCGTCGAGGTGGGTGTGGTGATCGGCGTCGATACCGATGCGGAACTTCACGGTCACCGGGATGTCGGTGCCCTCGGTGGCGCGGACGGCGGCCGCGACGATGTTGCCGAACAGGCGTCGCTTGTACGGCAGGGCCGAGCCGCCCCCCTTGCGGGTGACCTTCGGCACAGGGCAGCCGAAGTTCATGTCGATGTGGTCGGCGAGGTTCTCGTCGACGATCATCTTCGCGGCCTGGTAGGTGACGTCCGGGTCGACGGTGTACAGCTGCAGCGACCGGGGCGTCTCGGTGGGGCCGAATGTCGTCATGTGCATCGTGACGGGGTGACGTTCGACGAGTGCCCGGGCGGTGACCATTTCGCACACGTACAGCCCCGACGTGCTTCCCGAACGCTCGAGTTCGAGCTCGCGGCACAGGGTGCGGAAGGCGACGTTGGTGATTCCCGCCATCGGCGCGAGCACGACCGGGCTGTTCAACTCGAGCGAGCCGATGCGAAGGGGTGACATGAAGAACCTCGAAGACGGCGTGAAGAAGAAGTGCGTACAACTGTGCCCGGCACCGAATCCGGCACCGGGCACAGGATAGCTGTTCGGGGACGCCGCCCCCGAATCACGCACCGGCGAGGATCAGGATGCGGCTTCGTTGCGTTCGCGGCGGGCGGCGTCGCGGGCGAGGGACCGATCGCGCATCTCCTCGAACTTCACCGCCTGCTTCTCGAGATCCTCGAGGAAGGTGCCGAGTTCGTCGAGGACGCGGGCGCCCTCGGCACCGAAGTCTTCACGCTCGAAGATGCGCCACTTGCGGAGCACCGGCATGACCACCTCGTCGAGGTGCTGACGCAGGTCGTAGATGCCGTGCTTGGCCATCAGCACGCCGTTGCGGCGGAAGTTGGGCATGCCGGCGCCGGGCATCTGGAAGTTCGTCAGCACATCGGTGATCGCCGCGAGAGTCTGATCCGGGGCCACGTCGAGAGCCGCTTCACAGATGTTGCGGTAGAAGATCATGTGCAGGTTCTCGTCGGCGGCGATGCGCTGGAGCATCTTGTCGGCGATCGAGTCGTGACACGCCCGGCCGGTGTTGCGGTGCGAGACGCGGGTGGCCAGCTCCTGGAAGGTGACGTACGACACCGAGTGCAGCATCCCCACCTCGTTGGGCGAGGCGAACCCGTTGGTCATGTGCTCCATGCGGGCATTCTCGAGAGCGACGGGGTCGACGCCGCGGGTGACGACGAGGTAGTCGCGCATCACGATGCCGTGGCGGTTCTCCTCGGCGGTCCAGCGGCCCACCCACGTTCCCCACGCGCCGTCGCGGGAGAAGCTCTCGGCGATCTCGCGGTGGTAGGACGGCAGGTTGTCCTCGGTGAGCAGATTGGTGATCATCGCGGCCTTGGCGACCTCGTCGAGCTTCGACTGCTCGGGCTCCCAGTCCACGCCGCCCATCGCGGCGAAGTTGCGTCCCTCGTCCCAGGGCACGTAGTCGTGGGGGTGCCAGTCCTTGGCCATCGAAAGGTGGCGGTTGACGTTCGCCTCGGCGACGGGCTCCAGCTCGCGCAGAAGCTCCAGCTGAGTCAGAACTCGCGTCATTCCGTTTACCTCTCCATAACTGTGCGTATCACGAACGAATTACAGGCTACGGCACCGTAGGTTGGGCGCCGCCATGTCTGTGACGTGCTCCAAATTCGGCCGACCCCGGCCCGACCGCCGATGGGATCCTTCACATGCGGTGATCCGGCCATCCTACCGGGTGGACACGGGTGCCTCGGCGCGACGCGCGGGAGTGAGCCCGTGTCCTCTCCGAAACCTCAGCGCTTGCCGCCACCGAGGAGTCCGCCGAGCAGATCGCCCAGGCCGCCGCCGTTGCCCCCCAGAACGCTGCCGAGAACTCCGCCGAGGCCGCCGGAGGCGCCCCCGCTGCCCGCGCCGCCCGACGCACTGCGCAGGAGCCCGCCGAGCAGATCGCTCAGGCCACCCGGCTCGCCGGATTTCCCGCCGGCCTGGCGGGCCAGGTACGTCAGCACGATCGGAGCGAGAATGGGCAGCAGTCGCGCGACGAGGTCGCTGCCGCCCGCGCCGTCGGCGTGGCCCAGCGTCTGCACGACCTGGTCCTTGTTGTCGCCGAACACGTTCGACACGATCCGGTCGCCGTCCTCGGTGTCCACGTCGCTCACGTTCACTCCGCCGTCGAGCAGGGGTGAGCCGCGGTGCTGGTCGAGCGCGGACAGCAGGGACGTGGCGCCGTCCGGATTCCGGGTATTCGCCTCGAGGCCGCCGACGAGCGTGGGCAGGGCGGCCCGCACCGCGGTGGCCGCCGTCTGCTCGTCCACGCCCAGTCGACGAGCGATCTGGTCGACCGGGATCTGCGAGAGGAGTTCGTCGAGTGAGGGCATGGGCACCGAGGGTAGCCGCCGTCGCCACCCCGGTCGGCGTTCCGCGTCGGCGTTGCGGCTACGCGGACGTCCGCCGTCCCGCGATCACCGCGCACAGCAACGCGACCCCCAACCCGCTGAGAATCAGCACGAACCCCGTCTGGTTCGTCAGCGCCGTCGCGTGGTTCGCGCGCACGTAGTCGTCGAACTGCTGGTGGACCCGCACCGCGAAGGCGCCGGTCGCGACGAGACCGACGACCACCCCGGCCCAGCCTGCGACCGCCGAATCGAACAGGGCGGCCAGGAGCAGCAGGACGGCGGCGAGGACGAGCGGTGCCGCGAGTGCCTGATGGACCGGAAGGTCGGCTGCGCCGAGGGCGGAGACGTCGCCGGCCGCAATCCCGTCGCGCAGGTCGGTCAACGGGATCTCGGTCGGCCGGGCCCCGGCCACCACCGGCAGGAACGAGCCGATTCCCAGGGCGACGGCAGACAGGAACAGGCCGAGGTCCACGAAGCTGCGCACGCCACTCCCATCGATCGCCGGATCGGTTTCGTGAGCGATGCCACCCTAACCACACTTCGGGTGCGGCAGCAGCGCAGAACCGGCGATTCGGACGCCGTGTCGGGTGTGCGGATCCGTAGTCTGAAGAGACGGCACACCCGGACCCGGAAGGGGAACTACGTGATGGCGGGCAACGAGACGGCGCAGCGGTCGGGGCTTCCCCCGTGGGCGAAGAAGGCCCTGTGGAGCGTCGCTGCCGTGCTCACGCTGGTGGCCGCGTACTTCGCGCTGGCGGCGTTCGTCCCCCGATGGTGGGCGCAGCGTGTCGCCGGGCTGGCCGACGCCGGTTTCGCTCGTGGAACGGCCTGGGGACTGCTGTTCGGATTCGTGTGCACCTTCGTGCCGTTGGCCCTCTTCGCTGCGGTGTGGCGGATCAGGACGTGGCGGCGGCATCGCGTCCTGCAGGTGGTGTTCGTCGTCGCCGCCGTCATCGTGGCGATTCCCAACCTGATGACCTCGAGCATCGTGCTGGGCAGCGGGAACGCGGCGCACGCGGGGGAGCGGATCCTCGACGTCGACGCCCCAGGATTCCGGGGCGCGACGCTCGTCGGCGCCGTCCTCGGAGCGGTCATGTTCCTCGTGTTCGCCGCTCTGAGCTTCATGTACCGCAAACGCGGTCGCGACCTCGAGCGGGAGCGGGCCCAGCAGGAGTCGGAGCTGCGAAGCGACCGTCCGGGCAGGGTGGCCGGCGCGCCGGACTAGCAGGCGACGACGAGGTGTGTCGAACACTGCGGGCGCACTCCGGCCGGCAGTGTCCAGTGCCCCCATCAGGGTTCGAAGTCACAGTGCCCCCACCAGGGCTCGAACCTGGGACCTGCGGATTAAAAGGGCGACCGGCGGTTGTGGACATCATCGGTCGGTGATGGTCGATAGTGGCTGTGATCTGCGCCGGGTCGGGTCGGCCGGACAGCGGTTCGAGACGATGTTGGACACCTGTGGTCACGCCTGTGCTGCACGTCGTGCTGCACGGCCGCCGCTGTCGCCGAGCACCGCGCGCACCGCGTCCCACTGCGAGGTCGACAGGTGTGAGTAGCGCTGGGTGGTGAGCACCGACTGGTGGCCGAGCAGATCTTTGACGGCGAGGATCGGGACACCGGCCTGCACGAGCCGCGACGCATAGGTGTGACGAAGGTCATGCAGCCGCGCGGGGGTGATCTCCTCCCGGCCGGTGGCGGCGAGGCGGGCGTTGGCGTGGGTGAACGCCCGCTCCCACCGCGCGCGGAGCTTGGCGCCGTCGAGTGGGGTGTTGCCGCGGCGGCCGCGCAGCACCAGGCCGGTTCGCGCGGTGACCTTCGTGTCGTAGGTGACCGCGGGCGGTACGCCGGGCCCGCGTGCGGTGAGCTCGTCCTGCAGCATCCTGGCGAGCCGCTGGGAGATGGGGACGGTGCGCTGCTGCCACGACTTGGGTGGCTTCATGGCGCGGCCGACCGAGTCCCATGAGCGGGTGACGCGGATGGTGCGGGCGAGCAGGTCGACCGATTCCCAGTGCAGGCCGAGGGCTTCGCCGAGGCGCAGGCCTGTGCCGACGAGCAGCTCCACGACGAGGGCGTCGGGTGGGTCGAGTTCGTAGAGCAGTTCGGAGAGCTCGGCGTCGGTGAGGAACCGGTCGAGGTGCTGGCCCTGCTTCGGCAACTTCACCCCGGCGGCGGGGGAGGTGGTCAGCAGCCGGGCGTGCACGGCGGCGCGCAGGGACGAGGACAGCAGGTGGAAGCACTTGGTCACCGTCGAGGGGGACAGGCCGGTGTCTTCGAGTTCGCGGAGCCAGATCTGGATCTGGTGGGCGGTGATGTCGCGTAGGCGGGTGTTCTCCCATCGGGGTCGGACGTGCTTGTTGAGGCGGAGTTTGTCGCGGGCGAGGGTGCCGGGGGCGACGCGGCGGGCGGCGAGCCAGCGCGGTTCCCAGTCGCCCCAGGTGAGGCGGGCGGCTTCGGCGGAGCTGGGGGACAGTTGTTCGGACTGCTCCTTGGTGGCCGCGGCGTTCATCGCGTCTTTCTTGCGGTCGAACGTGCCGGCGGAGCGGATGCGTCCGGCGGCGTCGCGGTACATGCCTTGGTAGCGGCCGGAGGGCAGTTGCCTGGTCCATGCCATCGGTGGGGATCCTAGTTCTCGAGTGCCTTGTTCAGTCGTTTGCGTTCGTCGGGGGTGAGGCCGCGCAGGCGGGCTTGGACCATGGGCATGTCGACCCAGAGTTCTTCGGACAGCTCCCACAGGTCGGTGGTCCAGCGCAGGGCGGCGATCAGTGCGTCGAGGGTGATCAGTCGGCGGGCCGCGAGCTGTTCGACGGTGCGTTCTTCGCGGGGGCCGAACCAGGGGTGTTCTTCCTGGCCGGGGTGGATTCCACGTTCGACGTGCTTGAGCTCGTGGGTGAGGGTGGAGCGTCGCCCCTTCTGGTCGAGTCCGCGGTGGAGCCAGATGTGGTTGCCGCGGGTGAGACCTGCTGTGCCGGGTGGCAGTTCGTGGCGGCAGGAGACCTTGATGTGTGGCAGGGATCGCAGGTGCCGCCAGGGGTGGTATTTGGTCATGCCGGGCATTCGAACACATATTCGAACAGAGCGAAAGATTATCCATCACAGCCGCCTTCGGCGTGTCGCCGCGCCTCGGCGTGCCGCTGCGCCCACATCAGCCGGCGCGGCCCGTGCTCGGCCACTTCCCACGCCTCGTAGAGCGCCACCTCGCGCGCCCACTCGCCGCGGCGTCGGCACAGCCACGTCGCGGTCGACATGTGCCAGGTCGGCATCGAGGCCCCGGACAACCCGGACCAGGTGAGGAGCCCGGCGATCACCGCCTCGAGGACGTCGAGCGCGTCCGCGAGCCGGTTCGTGCGAATCAGGTGTTCGATGTGCGGCCGCAGCTGTGTGTAGTGGCGGCCGCCGAGGTGCAGGGCAGCGTCAGCTGCGCTGGCCCTGTCGTCGATCCCATCCCAATGCGTCCACACGCATCACCCCCTCGAGGTCAGTAGGAGAACTCCCAGCCACCGTCGGCGGCGAGCTCGGCGTTGACGGTGTCGGGCCGGAAGATGAGGACACCGCCGCCGTCCTGGACGACGAGCGCGACGACAGCCCGGTAGCGCGAGGACGGGGACAGCTCGTTCGGTGGGTCGTCGCCGCAGTCGAGGCTGATGCCGTGCACGTCGGTGTCGGTGACTCCGTCACGGGAGACGGCCTGCCACTCGTCGCCGGTGAACGGCATCGTCAGCGAGGCCGGGTCGAAGGCGGCAGTGGTTTCGATGTCGAGGTGCACGAGCACCGAGTCGCCGTCGCCGGAGCCGAACGGCAGGATCTCGCAGCCGGGGTTCGTCTCGATGTCGGTGACGGTGAAGGCGATCGCGCAGCGGGATCCGGTGCACAGCCCCTCGTAGCGCTGGCCGACGGTGCCGGCGTGGTTGCCGCGCGGGGTCGTGCCGCCCCGGGTGGTGGAGCTCGCCGGTGCGTCGGGTGTGGCGCCGACGGGGTAGGCGCGGCCGGTGATCTCCGAGCCGCATCCGGTGGCCAGGGCCAGCGCGAGGACGATGCCGCCGGCGGCGGGCAGCGCGGGTCTACGCATCGTGGTTGTGGTCTCCGTCGGCGGGGCGCGGGTTCTGGTGCTCGGTGGGGAGGGTGCGGGCCGCGGCCGGCACATCGATATTCGGCGGATGATCAAGATCATTGCCTTGATTCGCAGGTTTCAAGGCCCGGACCTTGTTCGCGCGCTCCGGTTCCGGGGCGGCCCGCAGTCGGGTGGTGACCAGTTCGATCAGTTGGTCGTTGCTGATCTCGGCCGCGCTCTGACGGAGTTCGATGGGGGTGCCGGCCTCGGTCTTGTCGAGGTAGCCGGCGGCGATGAGGGCCTCGACGGGGTTGCGGCGGAAGTGTCGTGCGACGGCAATGACGCTGTCGGCGGAGGGGATGGTCTTGCCGAGCTTCCAGCGGGAGACGGTGGCAGGGTCGACGCGCGCGGCCTTGGCGATCTCGACCTGCGAGGCCCGTTTGGTCACCCGATTGAGGTACTCCCACCAGCTCTCTGACATGGGCAGCACTCTATAGGCGTCTACGCAATCCTCTGTTCGCCCGTACATGCATTGCGTACGCGCAATCGAAGGTTGCTACGAATTACATCGATGTGTTTTCGCACGTCAGACGCCTCTATTCGCCGCGCTTCGGCGCCGTTATGAAACCGTGATGTCCATAGATTGCATGCACGCCATTGCGTGCGTACAGTTCTTGACATGCCCGCAATCACGCAGGTGAGACCACACAGACGAAGGGAGGGAGCGATGAACGCGACCCTCACCCTGAAGGCCGAGGGCCTCGCGAAAATCCGGCGCTGGTCCGGCATCGCCACCGACGCCGAGCTCGCCGCCCGCATCGGTGTCGACCCCGCCACCGTCCACCGCGTCCTCACCGGTAAGTCCGCTCCCGGCCCGAAGTTCATCGCCGGCCTGCTCGCCGAGTTCGGCACCGACGCCTTCCAAGACCTCTTCGAGGTCGCCCCCGACGACCACCCCCACCCGGCCGCCTGACCCACATGGCGCAGGCCCCGGAACGAGAAGTGCCCGCCGCGACTGGACCTCGCGACGGGCAAGCCACCACCGATCTGGAGAAGCAGTGACCACCACAGACCCTACCGACCGGCGCACACGCCGCGTACTCGTCACGGTCACCGAGACCCGCGAGTACATCGCCCCGGTCGACATCGACGACACCGAGTACCTCACCTGGCTCGACGGCGACGACGACACCCCCGCCGCCATCCGCGAATTCCTCGAAGCCGGCAGCGATCTCGACGACGTCATCGACGACATCACCAGCTCCGCCACACCCGCCACCGACATCGGCATCACCGATGTCGCCGACCCCGAGAACGGAGAGTCCCGATGAGAGCCCACCGCCAACGCCGACTCGCCGGCTCCGTCCTGCTCGGCGCGGCCCTCGCCGCCACCCACTCCGGCGCCGCCGATGCCCGGCCGGTCGTCGACCACTACGCGGGCAGCGACGACCGCGACAGCTGCACCCTCGCCTACACCCACGACCGCGGATACCTGTACATGATCGAGGTCGTCCGGGGTGGCGAGGTCAAGCGCCGCGTGGTCCGGTCCCTGCCGCGCACCTCGCCGTACACCCTCGTCGACACCATCGACCTCGGCCTGGTCCGCACCTTCACCTGCGAGTACCCGCGATGAGCGCACCGCAGATCACCAGCCCGTGGATGACCGTCGACGAGGCCGCCGAATACCTGCGGTGCAGCGTCAAGACGATCCGCCGCGCACTCGACGACAAACGCCTCATCGGCTACCAGTCCACCCGCAAGGGCACGTGGCGGATCCACCGCGACGACGTCGACGAGTTCGTCCGCACCCCCGCATCGCGCCGACGCCGGCCCCACACCCGCAACCTCAGGAGCACCCGATGAGCCCCCGCGCAACCCGCTCGTACGTCAACAGCAGTATCGACGTCGGGCGCATCTCGGTCACCGACTGCGTCGCCGAACTCGGCATCTACGCCGTCCATCTCGGCGCGTACGCGAGCGCGCACCTCACACCCGCCGATGCGGAAACCTTGCTCGCCCAGCTGGTCGCCGCCGGGGTGCCGCTGCCCGCCGCGAGTGAGGCCGCAGCATGAGCGCGCCGATCGGACTCGACTCCGCGGCCGGGCCGGTGCTCGACGCATCCGAGGAGATGGTGCGGTTCGACGTGGCCGTCCACGGAGACGGCACCGTCCGCATCTCCGCCAACGTCGACGGCCACCACCCGAAAGCCGAGAACACCGTCACCGACAAGGGATTCGAGTTCTACACCGTGCTGGTCAAGCTCGAATCGTTCGAGGAGCTCGACACCGTCGACCGCGCCGGCCGCGTGCGGATCGCCGTGGACCGCTTCGTCGCCGCGTGGGCGGCACTCGACAACCCGCAGGAGGTGCAGGGGTGAGCAAGAACAACGGACATTGGCCGACCCACGCGCGCAAAGCGAAGGGCCGCGATCAGCGCAAGAAGCTCGGCCCGCCCGCGGTGGTGCAGGCCGGCAACAACACCAACGGACGACGAAAGACGAAGTGGGGTGAGTGATGTGAGCGAGTACGACGTCATGACGCGGCTGCTCGTCCAGGCCGCGGTGATGAAGGAACTCCGCGCGGCCGTCGAGGAGACCCGCGCCGCAGCCGCGGATGAACTCGAGCCCGGCGACAAGAAGGCACCACGACTCGGCGGCGCCAAGATCGGCACCGTCACCCTCTCCGACCCGGACCCCGAACCGGTCATCGTGAACACGCGCGAGCTCGACGAGTGGATCGAACAGCGCCGCCCCGATCTGGTCCCCGCCGAGGACGGGTACCCCCAGATCGACACCAGCCGCATTGCCGAGGTTGTCGAGATCCTCTCCCGCTACGCGCCGTACCTGCTGCTGCCCGCAGAAGTGAAGGGCATCCCGGAGTGGGCTCGGGCCCAGGCCATGCGCGACGCCGTCACCGACGGTGAGGTTCCGCCCGGGGTGGAGCTGCGCGCGAAGTCCCCGGTGCTGTCGGTGCGTCCCAATGCCGATGCATCGATCGTTGCCCGCCGAGTGCTGGCATCGTCGCAGCTGCTCGAACTCGAGGCAGGTGAGCTCAGATGAGCGCTCTGCAGTTCGCCCCGGCGACGAAGGAAGCATCCAAGGCCCGCATCGCGCTGTGCGGACCGTCCGGCTCCGGCAAGACGTACACCGCTCTCGCGTTGGCGACGGCACTGTCGGATCGGGTCGCGGTGATCGACACCGAACGTGGCTCGGCGTCGAAGTACGTGGGCCTCAACGGCTGGCAGTTCGACACCGTCAAGCCCGACCGGTTCAGCCCCCTCTCACTCGTCGAGCTGCTCGGCCTCGCGGCCGGCGGTGGCTACGGCGTGGTGGTGGTGGACTCGCTGTCGCATTACTGGATGGGTGCCGAGGGCATGCTCGAGCAGGTCGACCGGCGCGCCCGCGGGGGCAACTCGTTCTCCGGGTGGAAGGAAGCCCGACCGGACGAGCGGAAGATGATCGACGCGCTACTGGCGTACCCGGGGCACGTGATCGTCACCATGCGGTCCAAGACCGAATACGTGGTCGTCGAGAACGAGAAGGGCAAGAAGGAGCCCCGGAAGATCGGATTGAAGCCCGATCAGCGCGACGGCGTGGAATATGAGTTCGACGTGATCGGTGAGCTCGACGTGCAGAACACCTTGCACATCACCAAGTCCCGCATCCACACGCTGACGAATGCAGTGATCCCCCTCCCGGGTGAAGACCTCGCTCGGCAGATCGACGAGTGGCTGTCGGACGGCGTGCAGGTGCCGACCGCTACCGAATACCGTGCCCGCGCACTGGGCCTGGCCGGTGACCGTGACGGTCTGCTCGCACTGTTCAAGGAGGTCGACGGGCACAAGATGCTCGGCGCTCCGACGACCGACGGCGATGGCCGGCCCACCGTGCTCGGTGAACTGATCCGGGCACTGGGTTCGGCGGCCGCGGCCGCGCCCACCCAGGCGGCGTCATGAGCGGCAAGGAGCCGACGTTCGACTGCTGCGTGATCGTCGGTATGGAGCCGATCGCCACTCACCCGAAGTGCGGGCACATGTGGCTCATCCATCTCGCGAACGGCTACACGCAGGTCGCGTTCGGACACGAGATCCGGATCGCTCTCTGACTTCGGTGGCGGCGCGTGTGGGGTTGCCGCGCCGCCACCGAATCCCCACCTTCTTTCCTCCGTCCAGACAAGGACCCTTCTATGAAGCTGCCCATTTTCGAGCAGACCCGCCGCCGAGTGCCGGCGAAGCTGCTCTTCGACGACAGTCTGGCCCCGGCCGACGAGGCCGAGGACCTGGAGACCTCGGTCGAGCTCGACTTCCTGCCGACCACCGCCGAGTTGGTGCGTCTCGCGGAGGAGTCCGCGGACGTACCGCAGTGCACCGACGACGGCGACTGGTACGCCGCGCTGCTGATCGGGTTGCCGTTCTCGCTCGTGCTCGGCCTGATCCTGTGGGCTCTGGTGGTGAGCACGTCGTGAGCGTGACCGACTGGACCGAAGCGGAGTCCGACGAGCTGGACCTCCTCATCACCGTCGCCTTCCCCGACCGGCCGCCGTTGCGCCGCGACCCTCGCCTGTGGGTGCTATTCGCCGAATTTCGCCGCGACACCGCCCTGGTATGCGCCGGATGTGGGGATCCGCTCTACCGCAAATGCGACGGCCCGACCCCAGGGGCGCGCAGGTTGAAGGGCTACGGCCGTTGCGCCGCCTGCTGGGCTCAGCACATTCGCACCCTCGGTGAATCTCGCCGCCAGCGAGTGGCATCCGGTTCGTGGACCCGCATGGGGCGGCGCAACCCGAACCGGGACCGGGCTCTTGCTCTCGCTGCTCGCGGATACACCGCACAGCAGATCGCTGCCGCGGTCGGTGTCACCGATCGCACCGTCTGGCGGTGGCTCGCCGCCACCGAATCTCTGGAGGCCGCATCATGACCGCTCAACCTGCATTCGATCCCATGCGCGATCCCGCCGACAACTGGGACCCGATCACTCGCACTCGTCCGTTGCCGGGGTTGCCGGCCCCGTCGGCCGGGTTCGGGCCGTGGGAGCCGGTCGACGAACGCGCCTTCCACAGGGCTTGGCGCGATGACACCGAGTGGCTGCTCGTCACGCACGGCAGCGGAGGAGAGGAGACCACGACCTACTTCGTGGCGCGCCGGATCGGGGGTCGGCGATGACACGGCAGCTGGTGGGGGAGCCGACGTACACCGACCTCGATGTCGACGACGAGCTCGACGACCCGGACGAGGAGCTGAACACCGAGTTCGACAGCGGTGCGCTGGCTGATCGCTTGCACGAGGCCGCGATCGACCGAGCGATGGGGGTGTGGTGATGGCCGGCGTCGGCGACCTGCTGGCTCGGCATCGCGAGCTGTACGCGCAGGTGAAACGTCCGGGCTGTCCTGATCAGGTGCAGACCGAGTTCCAGTCGGTGTGCGTGCAGCTGTGGGACGCCGGCCATGTGTTCCCGCCTGGGCCGGGTGACGAGCCCGAGGACTACCGAACCGATCCGACCATCGACCACATCTGGAGAACCCGATGACCAACGAGATGACTCTCGCCGAGTACAAGGCTCAGGTCGACGCCAAGTACGCGGCCGTCCGAAAGCACCAGGAGCAGTACGAGCGTGAGCAGAAGGAGCTTCGACGTAAGGACCACTGGCTGCTGGTCGGTCCGAACGGGGAGATCGACGGCGTGATGACGAAACGGTTCTGCGGTTCGGCTGCTCAGGCTTTCGAGGAGTTCTTCCCGAAGAAGCGAGATCGGCACAAGGCGTCGGCTGAGGGCTGGCACATCGAGGAGGACGACGCGGAGGGCAGCCGGTGGGCGGCGGCCTGCGAGGAGCACCGGCAGATGGAGGAGGCCAACCGTGGCTGACTTCTCCGATCTGCTCGACGCGGAGATTCTGCGCGAGCGGCATCGCATCACCGGCGGGCCGCGCCGCTACGAGAAGGCACCGGGCCGGTGCCGGCGGTGCCGCACACCGTTCCGTCCGAAGGGCACCACGATCGCCGAGCATCCCGGCACGTTGATCCACGCCGGTCGTGGCTACTGCTCTACGCACCTCGCCGAGGCATACCTGAGGGAGACCCGATGACCACTTCTGACATCACACCCGAACTCCTCCGCACCGTCGGTAGCTGGCTAGTGCAGCAGCCGGGGAGCACCGACATGGCGCTCGTCGAAATCGCAGAGCAAGCCGACCGCCTCGATAGCGAGCGGGCAGCCGAGAAGCGTATTGCTGAACTCTCCCCGATCTACTGGGATGCATACCGAACTGCCTGCAGCCGCGAGGAAGGCCACTACCCGCCCGAGTGGGACAAGGTCGATCCGTGGCAGCGCGCCACCGTTCGCGCCGGCATTCGTGCTGTGCTCGCCCACCTCGAGCAGAAACGCGAGACCGACGGTTACTGCACTTGCCACCCGGACGAGCGTGGCCGGACCGCTGACTGCGGAATGCTTGCACACCGTAAGGCGGCACTGCTCTATGCAAACACCGCTGCCGCTGTGCATCCCCGAACGTGGAATAACCTGCGCGACGTACCCGGCGACGTGAAAGTGGTCCGGGACCCGAAGGGCATCGAGTGGCATCGCACTCCCGGCGGGGACCGGGCGCTCGATGCGAGCACCTGGACGCCGGGCCGAGAGAGTTCCCCGTTCACCGAGGTGATCGCCGATGCCTGAGCAGACCATCCCGACCGGCATCGCGTGGCAGCGCCGCGGCGACGAGATCGTCGGAGTCGTCCTGGTGCAACATCCTGATGGCACCCGCGAGCGAATCGCGACCGTCACCTACACCCTCGAGCAGGCCGCCCAGGTCGCCGGCCAACTCCTCGGCTCACTCGGAGGTGGCCGGTGAACGCGTGCGATTGCGGGGACTGCCGGGCATGCTTGCGCGCCATGGGATTCGCTCCCCAGCCTGTGCAGCAACCTGTGGAGTTGTCCGAATCCACTCGAGCGATCCTCGCCCGGCTCGACGCGCCGACACCCGCCGACGGCGTGATCCGGCCGCAGCGGAGCAGGCCCCGCCCGCGCGTGGCGTCGCGGCCGCGGGACTACTGCCGCGCCGGCCTGCACAAGCTCGAAGGCGACAACGTCCGAACCTACCGCCGATCCAACGGCGACATCGGCCGCGAATGCTGGGCGTGCCTGCGGGAACGCAAACGCGCCCAGCGCAAAGCGAACCCCGCCTCGCCGGTCCCACCGGATCCGGTGCCATGCCGCGAATGCGGCGACATGATCGGACCCCGCATCTTTGGCTACTCCGGATGGGTGCTGTCCGGCGCCGACGGACTGTGCGAGGTGTGCTACGACCGGCCGCGACTGCAGGAGTACCTCGCCGAGTACCGCAAGTGGGATCAGGAGACGCGGCGGAAGAAGTCATCATCGGCGACCAGGGCCCGGTACATGCTGCAGCGGATCCTCGTCGACGGCCGCGCGTTCCACCCCGATCCGGATCTGGTGCACGGCACCGGCCACACCTACAGCAAGTTCGGGTGCCGATGCGCGGCGTGCTCGCAGTGGAAGTCCGACGACAACAAGGCCCGCCGCGACCGCGGCAAGAACGATCGGAGCAAGGCCGCATGACCAGGCGATATCGGTCGACGCGATCGGCCCACATCACCTAGCACGACACCCTGCGCGCCCGACCTGTGGCATGCAGGTCGGGCGCGTGCATGCATGCACCCCACTCGCGTACAACATCCGCAAGTAAGTGCGCAGCAGAGCCTGCGCCCAGCAACACAATTCGCCGAATGAAGGGGGTCGAGATGATCGACGACAAGACCCGCGCCCTCGACGCCGTCGCCGCACAACGCCGCCAAGAGCAGACCGTCCGCCGCAACCGCATCCATGTCATGCGCGCCGCCCTCGACGCCGGCTGCACCCGCACCGAAGTCGGCGCAGCCCTCGGCCTGTCCGAGTCCGGCGTCCGCATGGCCCTCGCCAAGGCTGAGCAGGCCGACGCCCGCCACACCGCCTCGGCAGGTGCAGCGTGACCGACCTCGACAACACCACCACGACATCCACTTTCGAGCTGCGTGACCGGGCCCTGGAGATGCTCGACGTCCTGCGCCAGCGGCAGGAATCGAACCGGCTGCACCGCGTGCACTACATGCAGCTGGCACGGCAGTACGGCTGCACCCACCAACAGATCGGCGATGCCCTCGGCGTGTCCGAAGCTGCGGTCCGCGCCATGCTCAAGCGCGCCGGCGGTGACGCGTGAGAATCCGCAGTATCAAGCCGGAGTTCTACCGCTCCGACGACATCGACGCCCTCGACTGGGAATCCCGATTCCTGTTCATCGCCCTGTGGTCGTACGTCGACGACAACGGCGTCGGGCTCGACAAGCTCGCCAGCATCGCCGCCGACCTGTTCGCCGGAGACCTCGAGCGAGACCCTCAGGAGACATTCGCGAGAGTCTCGCGAGGATTGCAGACCCTTTCCGAAGCCGGCCGAATCACCCGCTACACCGTCGACGGCAAGGCCTACCTCCACATCACCAACTGGGAGAAGCACCAGCGCATCGACAAACCCAACAAGGCCCGCTACCCCCTCCCAACCAGCGACAACGCTGAGATCGGCGAGACTGTCGCGAAACCCTCGCGACAGTCTCGCGAGACCCCAGCGCCTGGAACAGGGGAACAGGGGAACAGGGGAACAGATAAAACCCGTGCGCCGGCTTCGCCGGACGCGGCCGCCCTGTTCGAACCCGACACCGCGATCGAACCTGCCGCCCAGTCGAAGGCGCAGTCCGTCGAGCAGCGTGTCACGACAGCTGCGTACGAGCGTGTCGGGAAGGCCTTCGACTTCATCAAGGTCCGCGGGATTGTGAAGTGGGCGATCCACGAGCGTGGTGCCGATCCGGCAGATGTCGAGGCTGCTCTCGTTGGCGTGCACGAGCTCGGGCGCCCTCACACGAAGTCAACCGTCGGCCAGTACCTCGACGGCTACCTCCGGCGCCACGGCCCGGCCTCGCTCACCACCCGCCCCGACGCGCCCCGCGACGTCAAGACCGGACTGCTGGTGGAGCGATGACCCACACCCTCACCGACCACGAGCAGGACATCGTCGACGTCCTCGACTGGGTGCACGCCACCCACCGCCCGGACGAGCACCTGGTGTGCATCGCCTGCGGACAGCAGTGGTGGGTCGACCCGAACGCCGGTCTCGTCCAATGCCAGACCTACCTCGATGCCCGCATCGAAGCGAACTTCTCGATCATGCGCCGCGTCTGGCGCCTGCGCGCGAAGTGGAGAACCGCATGACCCTCACCGACACCTCCGCCGAGGCCACCGTCCTCGCCGCCGCCCTCGCCCAACCCGACCTCATCGGCCACATCGCATCCCTCGACCCCGGGGTGTTCTCCATCCCGATGCACCAGATGATCCACAGCGCCCTGCTCGCCTGCCACCAAGCCGGCGAACCCCGCGACCACGCCACCGTCGCCCGACGCGCCGCCCAGGAAGCCGTCAACGACCTCCAGGCCCGCGCCGTCTCCAAGGCGATCGTCGACATGATGGGCCGCGGCCAGGACTACGCCGTCGGCTTCTACCTCGACCGAATCCGCAACCTGCACACCGCCCGGCAGGTCGCAGACGCCGGCCAACGCCTCATCGAAGCCGCCACCGAAGCCGCCCACCTCGAAGACACCGAACTCCTCGAAGCGTCCATCGGTCGCGCCCACGACGACCTCGCCGCCGTCCACACCACCACCGACACCACCACCACCGCCGACCTCCCCATGAGCCTCGACGAGCTCCTCGGCAAGAAATTCGAACACAACTGGCTCATCCCCGACCTGTTCGAACGCACCGACCGGCTCATCCTCACCGGCTTCGAAGGCACCGGAAAGTCCATCCTCGTCGCCCAGATGGTCATGACCATCGCCGCCGGCCTGCACCCGTTCCTCGGCTCACCCATGACCGACCACAACCAGGTCCTCGTCATCGACGCCGAAAACAGCGAACGCCAAACCGGCCGCCGCTACCGCATGATCCGCGACCGCATCACCAACCTGTGCCGCAAACACCACGTCGACGTCCCCGACTGGTCCACCATGGTCCGCTTCGTCATCCGCCCCGAAGGCATCGCCCTCAACGACCCCCGCATCGTCAAACGCATCGAACGCGCCATCGCCGCAACCCAACCCGTGTTCGTCGCCATGGGCCCGCTCTACCGCCTCCACAAACTCGACACCCGCGACGAACAGGCAGCGAAGGAACTGACCGACACCATCGACCGGCTCCGCGTGAAGTACGGCTTCGCCATCGTCTGCGAAGCTCACGTCGCCCACGGCCAGGCCGGCACCCAACGCCTGCTCCGCCCCACCGGATCCTCCCTGTTCCTGCGCTGGCCCGAATTTGGACTCGGCCTGCGCCCCTCCACCGGCACCGAACAGGAACAGCACCCCTCCCAGGTCGACCTGACGACGTGGCGCGGCGGCCGCGAAGAACGCATGTTCCCCCGCCACCTCCACCACGGCTCCGCCGACACACACCTTCCGTGGATGAACGGCGACGAGTTCTACGAGCACCGCGCCCGACAGATGGGATACGCCCTGTGACCAGATGCATCGTCACCACCCCGTGGACCAAGCCGCCGCTGAGCCTCAACGACCGGCACCACTGGCGCGCCCGGGCCCGCATCACCGCCGACATCCGCCACACCACCGCGGTCCTCGCCAATCACTTCCGAGTGCCTACCGGTGCCGCGCACGCCACCGTCACCCTGCACTACCGGCCCCGCGACAACCGCCGCCGCGACGCTGACAACCTCCTCGCCACCGCCAAGGCCTGCTTCGACGGACTCATCGACCACGGCCTCGTCCCCGACGACACCCCCGACCTGATGGAGAAGCGGATGCCCGTCATCCACCCCGCCGTCCGCGGTGCCGCCGGCGAACTCTGGCTCGAAATCACCACCCCCGAAGGGAACCAGGCATGAGCCCGCAACGGATCCAACGCAAGCGCACCAAGGGCTGGCGCATGCCCGAAGGCGCCGTGTACGTCGGCCGCCCGACTGTGTGGGGCAACCCGTACCGCGTCGAAACGGTCGGCAAGACCACCCACCACGTCATGCACCACGGTTGGCTCTGCGCGACCTTCCATAGCCGCAGTAAGACCGAGGCGCGCGGGGATGCTGTGGGCCGGCTTGCGCGGCTCATTGAGCACCACCGCGACCCATGGGGCATCGACCGCATCCGCGCCGAGCTCGCCGGTAAGGACCTCGTGTGCTGGTGCCCGCTCGACCAGCCCTGCCACGCCGACGTGCTGCTCGAGATCGCCAACGCCGCTGTCAATCCACCGCTCGTCAATCAAGGAGGCCACCATGGGTAGCACCAGCCCGATGGATCCCGACAACCTCGACGCGTCGGAGAAGGCGCGTCGGGCGTTGGCGTTGCGGCGCGACGGGAAGTATTGGTCGGAGATCGCGGCGGAGCTCGGGTATGCGGATGCGTCGGGTGCGTACCGGGCGGCAAAACGCCTGTTGGATCGGACGGAGTTCGAGTCGGTCGAGGAGTACCGCGCGGTCGAGTCCGATCGCCTGGACGAGGCGCACCGAATCCAACTCACGCATCTGGCGCAGTTCAAGCCGTCGCAGTCCGGCGTCGGCTTGTCGGCGGTGGCGTCGGCGGTGGGTGCGATCGTGCGGATCTCCGAGCGGCGGTCGAAGCTGCTCGGTTTGGACGCGCCGACGAAGGTCGACGTCGGCTCGACGAGCATCGATCTGGACGGCACGGTCGCGGCGATCATGTCGGCGCTGCAGGCCGACGCCGGCGACGATGCCGACGACGGCACCGGGGAGGGCGCGTGAGCCTTCTCGACGCCGCCGAGCTCGAGTGGGAGCCGGACGAGCAGATGATCGACGCCGCCCGGTGCGGCCGGCTCGACGCCAAGACCCTCAGCCACGAGGACCGCTGCTTCGTCGTCGCGCGACTGACGATGCTGGGGGAGACCGCCGACGTCATCGCCGACCGCCTCCACTGCTCGAGTCGGTTGGTGAAGCGGATCCGGGCCGAGGCGCTGACGGTGATGATCGTGCGCGCCGAGAAGGCCGAGACCCGGGTGCGCGCACTGGAGTCGACCCGCGCGCGGGCCGGGCACCTGACCGCGGTGCGGGACTCCGAACTCGCCGCCGAGAACGCCCGGCTTCGCAAGCAGGTCGACCAGCTCGTTACCACCGTCGGCCGGCTGCGGGCACACCTGCGGGACGCCCAGGCGCAGCGCCCGCTGATCGTGCGGTTCTACCGCAAGAAGTCGCTGGGCCCACGTCAGGCCGAGGCCGCGATGGACCCACTGTTCCCTGAGATCCCCACCAACTGAAAGGCCTCAGCGCCGTGAAGCATCTCGCCACCTACACAGCTGCGACCCTCACCAGCATCGCCGGCATCACCACCGCCATCTTCCTCCTCGCAAGCTGGTGCACCGACGCCATCGAAGACCTCGAACGCCACGCAGAACGCTGCGGACACTAGTGCACCCCAACCCATTACGGTCCCTCGCACGAGCCACCCACCAGGCACTCCACACCCTCGCCCGGTGGGTGGCCCACCCCACCCGCGTCGAGGAGGCCCTCTGAATCGTCCCTGGTTTCATTGAGGGTGAGCCAGATATCCCGGAAGGATCACCCCAGACTCATCATGGCGAACTACAAGTACCCTCAGGAACTCCGTGAGCGAGCGACCCGACTCGCCGTCGAAGC
>Ga0255338_1002216_pt1 | contig 29932 bp, 32 predicted proteins | sample MeOH1_35cm_T4_19_FD_203715 | JGI IMG/M metagenome (GOLD analysis project Ga0255338, IMG submission 203715) | Sandy soil microbial communities from University of British Columbia, Vancouver, Canada - MeOH1_35cm_T4_195 | ecosystem: Engineered > Artificial ecosystem > Sand microcosm > Unclassified ... | reverse complement strand
TGCGTGAGAAGGGATCGTTCGCCCGCGCGTAGTCGTTCAGCGTCGCGGCGCCGCGGTCGGTCGTGTACTCATAGGCTTCGAGCCAGTTCTGCCGCACCACGATCGGGTCGATGGACAGGGAACGCACGTCGGTGACAAAGCGCGCCAGGTGATGCGCGATCTGCGCGTCGTTGGGCTTGTAGGGCATGGCGGCTTCGCCAACCGCGCGCACCTGGCCGGCGTTGCCCACCTCGACGACGAAGGGCGTCACGATGGACTGGGCCGAGCGCCACACGAGGCCGCCGGCCATCAGCAGCGCGAGCGAGAGGCAACCGAAAGCCATCAACCGCCAGTTCTTGGCCTGCACACGCGCGCTGCCGATGCGCTCATCCCACACCTGCGCGGCGGTCTGATAGGGGGTGACGGGCTCGGGCGTCGCCGAGTACCGCACCTGGGGTCGTTTGAACATCATCTGGATCTCCTAAGAATTTGAGTCATCGCGCAGGCTCGGGCTGGCGCCACCGCCGCCGGCATCGCCCGAGCGCAACGCGTGCGCGGCCGTCGTGGCTGCGTGTGTCATCTGCTGCTTGCGGCGCATCTGCTTCGCCCATGCGGGTTCAGCCGCTGGTGCGCTGGCTTCGCTTGCGTCCGCCACCTTGGCCGCAGCAGGCGCCGCTGCCTCGGCGACGAAGCTCACTACGCCGTCCTTGACCGCCTTGGCGCCGGACGCCACACGCTGGCCCACGGTACCGGCACCGCTGCGCGCAACGTTGGCAAGGCCAGCACCAGCCGCGCGCACGCCACCACTGCCCGATGCGGCGGCTCCGGCCTGGTAAGCCGACTTCGCGCCGCTCGCCATCGAACTGGCAGACCGTGCCGCGGCGGCGCCCCCGCCGATGGCGGCACGCGCGGCGTCAGGCGCCATGCGCGCTCCAGCAGCCACCGCCGAACCGGCGCCCGCAACGGCCGCGCCGCCGGCAACGGCCAGACCCGCAGCGCCCAGTGCCGTCCCGGCCGCCGCCCCTGCGCCAAGCTGCGGCGCACCGGACACCAGCCCGGTGGCAATGCCCGGCCCGAAAATGCCCAAACCCAGCATCGCCAGCGCGGCCAGCATGATGACCAGCGCGTGGTCGATGGACGGCTCAGTGCCCGGCGGCACCGTGAACTCGGCGAACAGGCCTGTGCCGATACCCACGATCACGGCCAGCACCAACACCTTGATCCCCGAGGAAACCACGTTGCCCAGCACCCGCTCGGCCAGGAACGCCGTCTTATTCCACAACGCGAACGGCACCAGCACGAAGCCCGCGAGCGTCGTCAGCTTGAACTCGATCAGCGTGACGAAAAGCTGCACCGCGAGCACAAAGAAGCTTACGATCAGCACCAGCCAGGCCAGGAACAGCACGGTGATGACATCAAGATTGGCGAACACCTCCGGAAATCCCGTCAGGTCGCTGATCTGCTTCATGATCGGCGCGCCGGCCTCGACGCCTACGCGCGCCAGCCGGCCCGGCTGCAGCAACTGGCCCTGGGTCATCGACGAGCCGGACGCCACCAGTCCAAGCCCGGCGAAGGACCGGAACACGATGCCCGACAGACTGTTGAAATTGTTCAGGATGAAGGCGAACGCGCCGACGTACAGCACCTTTTTGATCAGCTTGCCGATCACATCGTCGCCACCACCGCCGCTGGCATTGCTCATGGCCCAGAACAGACCCGCGAGAGTCACGTCGATCACGACCAGCGTGGCAGTCAGGAAGCCAACCTCGCTGCCCAACAGGCCGAAGCCAGAGTCGATGTAGCGCGAGAAGACGTCCAGGAAGCGGTCGATGACCGACAGGTCGTTCATCGACCTCCTCCTTGCCCTGGCTGTGATGCAGAAGGCTGTGATGCGGCAGGTACGGGCGTGTGCTTGGGGCCACCGCCGGAGAAGAAGCGCAGGCGCGTCGCTTCGGCGACCTCGTGGCACTGCGCCTCGCCGATCAGGTGTCGCTCCACCTTGCACCTCACCCGCATCTCCTTCAAGCGCTCGGGATTGGCGGCCAGCGACTCCGCAGACTCAAAAGGTATGGGCTTGCCGCACCCAGCCTGCATGGCGGCGAGGATCAGGATCAGTGGTTTGCGCATGTGCACCTCACCGACCGTAGAAGTCGACGGCATAGGGCGAGTACGGCGTGCCCTCGCCCTGAAAGCGACGGCGCACTTCACGCGCACGCTCTTGCACCGCTACCTGCCGCGCCTGCTCCAGCGCGGCCGCACGGTCCTGCGTGATTTGCAGTTGCTGGGCCTGCATCGCCTGACGCGACTGCAAGGCCAGCAACTGGTTTGTCGCCTGCATCGCTTGCAATGCGCCTGTGGCTGACTGGCTGCGATTCACCAAGTCGGTCAAGGTCCGCTCGTCCGACGTGAAGTTCTGTACCGCTTGGGACTGCACCTTCGTTGCGGTGCGCAATGCTTCGAGCGAATGAGACCAGCGCGTGCGCGCATCGGCCCCCATCTGCGTGCTCGAGATCGCCGCCGTGTACGACTCAGGGTACAGCCGTCGGAAATCAGTCTCCATCTGCGCGACGTTGAACGCCAGGCCCTGGCCTTGCTGAATCAGCTGGTTCGTCGCCGACAAGGCGGCGCGCAACTCGCCCTGCGCACTGAAATCCAGACTCGTGAGGTTGCGCGCTTGGTTCGTCAGCATCTGTGCCTCGTTCTGCAGCTGACGGATCTGGTTGTTGATCTGCTCCAGCGTGCGCGCAGCGGTGAGGATGTTCTGCGAATAGTTAGAGGGATCGAAGACGATCCACTGCGCGTGCGCGGCTGGTCCAAGGGCGATCAGCGATGCCGCGGCGGCGGCGAGCAAGTGCTTCTTCATGGCGAGTTCTCCTGAGGTGATGAAGGGGAGGACGGGATGAGGTCTGCAGCCCAACCGAGGCCGCAGTGGCGCAGCCACGCTGCCGCGAAGCCCGAGGAGGTGGCGGAAGCGGACACGTCGTCGATAGCGCGCTGGTCTTCCGGCGTGGACGCACCGGAGAAGGCCAGCGCCACCGACCCGAGCCCGAGGTCGAAGACGCGGTTGCCCAGCCGAGACTGGTAGTAGTAGTCGCGCTTGGGCTGTGCGGTCGCGACGATCTCAATCTGCCGACTGTTGAGCCCGAAGCCTTCGTAGATCACACGTATCTGCGGCTCGGCCGCCTGCGGGTTCGGCAGGAAGATGCGGCTCGCGCAGCTCTCCACGATGGCCGGCGCGATGGTCGAGTCCTTGATGTCCGCGAGGGACTGCGTGGCGAAGATCACGGAGACGTTCTTCTTCCGCAGCGCCTTAAGCCATTGGCGGATGCGCGAAGCGAATACCGGTTCGTCCAGGAAGAGCCAGGCCTCATCGAGGATCAACAAAGTCGGCGCACCATCGAATCGTTCGTCGAAGCGAGCGAACAGGTAGCCCAGCACCGCCAACACGGCGGCCTTGCTGTGCACCAGCTCTTCCATCTCGAAACCCTGCACAGTGGCAGCGCCGAGCCGGTCCCTATCGGCATCGAGCAGCTTTCCGTGGGCACCACCGAGCACGTAAGGCTTGAGGGCTTGCCGGAGTGCGTTGGACTGCAGCAGCACCGAAAGGCCAGTCATGGTTCGCTGTTCAAGGGGTGCGGTGGCCAGGCTATTGAGTGCGGACCAGACGGCGTCCTTCTCGGGCGGCCCAACGGCGACGCCTTCCTGCAGTACGCGCCCCTCGACCCACTCGGCCGCCCAGGTGCGATAACCATCTTGGTCGATGCGCCCCAGCGGCTGGAATGCAATGGCGCCGTCAGTGCCTAGGTCGTAGTGTTCCCCACCGAGCCCGAGGATGGTCGCTCGCATCGAGCGCCCCATGTCGAAGGCGAAGATGCGCGAGCCAGGGTACCGGCGGAACTGCATTGCGAGCGTCGCGAGCAACACCGACTTGCCCATGCCGGTCGGCCCGACGATCAACGTGTGCCCCACATCGCCGATGTGCGTGACCAGCCGGAACGGCGTCGCACCATCGGTGCGGGTGACGATCAAGGGCGGACCATCAAGATGCGCATTGCGCTCCGGACCGGCCCACACGGCCGACACCGGCATCATGTGTGCGAGGTTCAGCGTCGAGACGATGGGCTGGCGGACGTTGGCGTAGGCATGGCCTGGCACCGACGACAACCATGCGTCAACCGCATTCAGAGTCTCAGGAATAGTGACGAAGCCGCGACCCTGGATGGATCGCTCCACAGCACGCAGCTTCTCGTCGGCCGCCGCGGCGTCGGCGTCGAGTACGGTCACTGTGGCCGTGACGTAGCCGAACGCCACCTGGTCGCCGCCCAGCTCTTGCAGCGCCGCGTCGGCGTCCGATGCCTTGTTCGAGGCATCGGAATCCACCAGCGGGCTCTCTTGCTGGAAGACCGTCTCGCGCAGGAGAGCGACGATGTTTTTGCGCTTGGCGAACCACTGACGGCGCAGGCGCCGCAGTTCCTTCTCCGCCTCGGCCTTGTCCAGGCACAGAAAGCGCGTGCTCCAGCGATAGGCGAAGCCCAAGCGGTTCAGGTCATCGAGCAGGCCCGGCCACGTCGAGGTCGGAAACCCGCGCACCGACAGCACCCGCAGGTGCCAATTTCCGAGCATCGGCGCCAGGCCGCCCACCAAGGGTTGGTCGGCCAGCATCGCGTCAAGATGCATCGCCACCTCGGGCACCGCCACTGCATGCCGGCGCGTGGACACGCAGCCATGCAGGTAGGTGAGTGTCTGCGCGTCACCGAGCCAGACGATCTCTGGAAGCACGCCGTCGAGCAAGCCGAAGAGGCGTTCGGTCTCGGAAACGAAGACTTCCAGCCGCTCACGCCAATCCACCCCTTCCGCCCGATTGTTCTCGTACAGCAATCGGGCTGCACGGGCCGTCGATTCCTCAGGCGGCAGGTACAGCAGTGTCAGGTGGTAGCTGCTTTCGAAATGGCTGGCGTCCTCTTCGAATGCAGCACGGCGTTCTTCGTCGATCAGCCAGGACAGCGGCTCCGGGAAGATGGACTCCGGATAGTCGGCCGCTTCACGCCGCTCGGCTTCGACGAACAAAGCCCAGCCGGAGCCAAGACGCCGCAGCGCGTTGTTGAGGCGCGCCGACGTGGCGACCAATTCGCCCTGCGTCGCACTGTCCAGATCTGGCCCGCGGAACCGCGCCGTGCGCTGGAACGAGCCATCCTTGTTGAGCACGACGCTCGGCGCCACCAGTCCCGCCCACGGTAGCCAGTCGGCCAGCAGCGCGGGGCGCTTGCGGTATTCGGTGAGATTCAACATCGTGACCTCACACGTCCAGCAGCTGCCGGTGCTTGATGTGCCGCGAGAAGACCGGCATGAACTGCGGGTCCAGACGCGCACCCCAGACAGCCAGCGAGTGCCCGACGATCCACAACGCGAGGCCGGGCAGCCAGAGTTGCAGCCCCAAGCCGACGGCGGCGGCCAGCGTGCCGTTGGCGATCGCCACGGTGCGCGGGGCACCGCCCAGCAGGATCGGTTCGGTCAGCGACCGGTGCAGCGGCACTTCGAAGCCGGCGATGGTCCCGGTCGCGCTCATGCCAGCACCGCCCCACCCGTGAAGCTGAAGAAGGTCAGGAAGAAGCTGGACGCCGCAAACGCGATCGACAGGCCGAACACGATCTGGATCAGCTTGCGAAAGCCGCCACTGGTGTCACCGAAGGCCAGCGCGAGGCCGGTCGAGATGATGACGATCACCGCGATGATCCGTGCCACCGGTCCTTGGACGGATTCAAGCACCGACTGCAGCGGCGCCTCCCAAGGCATGTTCGAGCCTGCTGCGTGCGCGGGCAGTGCCACGGTCAGCAGCAGCGCCGCTGCGGCGGCGACGTACAGGAGCGGATTTACGGAAATGCGTGAGGTCGTCATGAAGGATCTCCTGTGGAGGAAGGGTTGGACGGAGGAAGAAATGGGAAGGAAGCCAGCTCGGTATCGAGCTGGTAGCCGTGGCTGTCATGGCCGATGACGCGGGCGATCTCGCGCACGCGGCGCGCACGGCCGCGGCCGGCGATGAACACGATGACGTTGACCGCCTCGGCGATCAGGGCACGTGGCACGGTCACGCTGACCTCCTGCACCAACTGCTCCAGCCGCGTGAGCGCGCCGTGCGCGGAGCCGGCATGCACGGTCGCGATGCCGCCGGGATGCCCGGTACCCCAGGCTTTCAGTAAGTCGAGTGCTTCCGCACCGCGTACCTCGCCGACGACGATGCGGTCAGGTCGTAGTCGCAAGGTGGCGCGCACCAGGTCGGCCATGGTGCTCACGCCCGGCTCGGCTCGCATGCCCACGTGGTCGTCAGAGCGGCACTGCAACTCCACCGTGTCTTCGAGGATCAGCACGCGGTCGCGCGTCTCGGCGATCTCGTCGAGCAAGGCATTGGCCAGCGTCGTCTTGCCGGTGCTGGTACCGCCCGCGATGACGATGTTCAGGCGCTCACGTACCGCGCGGCGCAGAAACACGGCCTGGTCCTCGGTCATGACGCCATTGGCCACGTAGTGGGCGAGCGTCATGATGCGCAGCGCCCGCTTGCGGATCGCGAATGACGGCGCGCGCACAACGGGCGGCAATACACCCAGGAACCGTTCACCGGTCTCAGGCAGTTCGGCCGACAGGATCGGCGCGCCAGAGTGGACCTCCGTGCGCACATGCGCGGCCACCAGCCGGATGATTCGCTCGGCCACGGCAGGCGGCAGGGCGGCGCCGGTAGCCTCGCGGCCGGTACCCAGCCGGTCTACCCAAAGCGAGCCGTCCGGGTTCAGCAGCACTTCAACGACTTCGGGATCCTCCAACGCTGTCGCGATCTCCGGCCCCATGGCCGTGCGCAGCATGCGGATGCGCCGCTCCAGTGACGCGTCGATGGCGCTCGGCTCAGGCGGATTCATGTCGAAACTCCTCAGGGCCAGTACCTGTCTCCGCGTGATCGCCCGGCTGCGTCGGATCGGTAGTTTCAGCCGGTCCGATGTCCTCATGGACTTCGCGCACCAGGCTGCGCCCACGCTGAATGTGGCGCGCGAGCTGTTCGATGAACTGCGCGTAGCGCGCCCGGCCCTGCGCGCGAGCGGCTTCCTGCTGCCCCTCGGGCACCGGAATCGAGACCGTCAGGAAATAGCGGATGTAAAGCGCCAGGGTCTCGATCAGCACGTTCTGATCGCGTTCCAGCCGGTCGAACTGCCGAGAGAGCCGGTCCAGGCGCTTGGCGATGGCTGCCTCGCGTTGGTCCTCGCCGTCGGGCGAGAGGAACGAGGCCAGCGCGGCGGCGATCACAGCGGATTTCGACACCCCTTTGTGCGCCGCGACCTGGTCCAGCCGCTTGGCATGCTCCGGCTCGATGAAAATGTTTAGCCGTGCGCGAGTCATAGCGCGATCCCGTCGTCGGGATCCAGCGCGGCTAGACGCGCGGTGCGCATCAGCTGTCGGTCCACGTCCTGCGGCCGCAGCGGCGCGTCGTCTTCGTCGTCGAGCACCAACAGACCGTCGGCGTCTTGTGGCAACGGTGCATCGGCGGTGACATCCAGCTCGGGCTTGAGCTGATAGCCACCCTCGTCGACCATGCTGCTGGCACCTCCGGCTAGTGAAGGCATCCGCGCGACCAGCGGTGACAGTCCGCTCCAGTCGTCAGGCCGTATCGTTGGTCGGTCCGCATAGACGCCCTCGGCCAGCACCGGCGCAGGCAGGACGCGCGAAGTGAAGTTCCGGTCCTGGTAGTACCGCAGCTTCTTCGCCTTGATGGGCGGATGTCCCGAGACCATCACCACGGAGTCGTCAGGCGGCAGCTGCATCACTTCGCCCGGCGTGAGCAGCGGCCGGGCCGTCTCCTGACGCGACACCATTAGGTGGCCCAGCCAGGGCGCAAGCCGGTGGCCCGCATAGTTGCGCTGGGCGCGCAATTCGGTCGCCGTGCCAAGCGCCTCGGAGATGCGCTTGGCTGTGCGTTCGTCGTTCGTCGCGAACGCGATGCGCACATGGCAGTTATCCAGAATGGAATGGTTCTGACCATAGGCCTTGTCGATCTGATTGAGGGACTGCGCGATCAGGAAAGCGCGCAGGCCGTAGCCCGCCATGAAGGCAAGGGCGCTTTCGAAGAAGTCCAGTCGGCCGAGTGCCGGGAACTCGTCGAGCATCAGCAGCAACTTGTGCTTCCTGGCAATGCCGTCCGCACCATCCAGCGATTCGGTCATCCGCCGGCCGACCTGATTGAGGATCAAGCGAATCAGAGGCTTGGTTCGGCTGATGTCCGAGGGCGGCACGACCAGATAGAGCGACACTGGGTGCGCGGCAGAGATCAGATCGGCGATGCGCCAGTCGCAGCGCGACGTGACTTTGGCTACCGTGGGGTCTCGGTACAGCCCCAGGAAGCTCATCGCCGTGGACAGCACACCCGAGCGCTCGTTGTCGCTTTTGTTCAGCACTTCTCGCGCTGCCGAAGCGACGACGGGATGGACCTCTTCGTCGAGATGCCGGGTAGTCATCATCCGGTGTAGCGTCACCTCGAACGGGCACGCCGGATCTGACAGGAAGTTGGCCACGCCGCGCAGCGTCTTGTCCTCGCCGGCGTAGAGGACATGCAGGATGGCGCCGACCAGCAAGGCATGGCTGGTCTTCTCCCAGTGGTTGCGCCGCTCCAAAGCCCCTTCGGGGTCGACCAGGATGTCGGCGATGTTCTGCACGTCGCGCACCTCGTGCATGCCGCGCCGCACTTCGAGCAGCGGGTTGTACGCGGCCGATTTGGCATCGGTCGGGTTGAACAGCAAGCAGTGCGAGAAGCGCGAGCGCCATCCCGCGGTCAGGTTCCAGTTCTCGCCCTTGATGTCGTGGATCACCGCCGACCCCGGCCAGGACAGAAGCGACGGCACGACCAAGCCCACGCCCTTGCCGGAGCGCGTCGGGGCAAAGGCCATCACATGCTCCGGACCTTCGTGGCGCAGGTAGTCGGCGTTCTTGTGCGCGGTTTTGCCGAGGAAGACGCCGGCAGGCCGGGTCAAGCCAGTGCCGGCGATTTCCTCATGCTCGGCCCATCGAGCGGAGCCAAAGGTCGTGACTTGCTTGGCTAGCCGCGAGCGCCAGACCGCCATGCCAATCGCGGCGCCGGTGGCCAGCATCCCGCTCGACGCGGCGATGATCCCGCCACGCTCGAACACCTGAGGCGCGTACGCGTCGAAGAAGTACCACCACTCGAACAGCTTCCAGGGCTCATAGACAGGCACCCCGGACACGTCGAACCACGCGGGGCCGAGCCGCGCCTGGTACCCCAGGGTATGCGCCGTCCATTGCGTGCCCGCCCAGACACCGCCGAGGGCGACGCCCAGCACCACGACAATCTGTCCAAACAAAATGCCGGGCGAACCCCTGGTCGGCATTGGCTACTCCTTCGAGTCCTGGTTGTGCATGCGTGCCGTAGCGGCACTGCTTGCCCAAGTCTGGAATCGAAGCGCGAAACCACCCACCCTTTGTGGCGAGGTGGAGCGCACTCGGGGGTATCGTCAGTGATGTTCTCGCTTTGGCGCGCTGGATGAAGAGCCTTGAAGTACTCTCCACCAGCAACGCTTGCGAGCATCGAATCGTTCGAACGGCACGTCCATGGCCGTTTGAGGTGCCTCATCAGTCGAGGAGGCGAACTGCGTAACGATCAGTTTGATCCTGTTGCGTGAGCAACGAAGCGTTTCAGCGGCTCAGGCAGCGCGAAACGCTGGCGCTTGTGCACCACGAAGGTCGTGACGGATTCGCTTTCGACCAGTGGCACCGCGATTACGTCGCTGCGCGTCAGGATCGCCATGTGACCAGCATCCACCAACCCCACGCCCATGTTGGCGGCAACGCGGGTCACGTAGCCCGCCAGGGTGGAAGCCTCCTCCGCGATGGTGGGGACGACGGGGTAGCGGCGAACAATGGCGCGCATCTGCTGCAGCAAGCCGGGATGCCGGTCAGGACGACATGAAACCATCGGGAACGCCAGCAGATCCGGAAACGAGATTGCCGGAGCAGATGCCAGCTCGTGAGTCGCTGGCACGAGGGCCATGATCGGGTAGTTCCAGGCAGATTGCTGGGCGAGGGCCCCGTTCTCGGGCAATCCAAAAGAAAATCCCGCATCGATCTCTTCGCGCTGCAGCGCCATTGCCAATTCGTCGGCTCGCATCTCGGTCAAGGCCAGCGGGATCTCTGGAGCCTGCGCGCGCCACGTTGACAGGCACTCTGACAGCTTGGGCTGGATGATGCCGTCCGCCACGCCGATACGGAGCGGTGCCCGAAAGCGCGCGTCGGTTTCGCGGACCGCACGTTGGGCGCGTTCTACTCGAATAAGTATCTTGCGCGCCTCTTTGAGCAGGCGAAGACCAGCAGGCGTAAGGAGCAACTTGCGCGGGGCGCGCACGAAAAGCTGCACACCCAACTGGTCTTCGAGGTCGCGGATGGCTCGGGATAGGGGGGTTTGGTCGATGTGGACGCGTTCTGCGGCACGACGGAAGTTGAGTTCTTCAGCGACCGCGACAAAGTAGCGCAGATGTCGAAGCTCGATCATTGGCTATTCGTCCGCCGACTACCACGACAAGCACTGCAGCGTTTCCAGTAGATAGCACGAGCGAAGTGTCGAGCAGCGACAGAGCCAGCAAAACGGATCATGGTCGTTCCTCCCTTTAATAGATCCTTTTCAACAAACCGAGCCGCTTCGTGCTCTGCTCACTCATTTCTGCATTCGTGCGGGTGCCGCCCGACCATCTATTGACGGATCCTGCCGGCACCTGTGACTATGGATAGTTCAACAAAGTTGGAACCGGAGCGCTGTCCAGGTTTGAAACTGATCAGATGACCGCCGAGGTCAAAGCTGCTCATGCTATCCAACGCTTGGATAGTGCCTTCACGGCTGGGGCGGCCGCCTTGGCGACGCACCGCCTCCGCAATGACGCGAGCAGCGATATACCCTTCCATCATCACGTAGCTCACAGGAACTTCGAGGTTGGGCGTCTGGGCAACGATGTCGGTGAATTCCTTGACCAGTCGGTTGGAGATCTTGTAGGGACTCGGCGTCACTTGAGCGATGGCCACACCTTGCATCTGCTGCGGGGACAGCCTCTTCGAGAGCTGCTCGATGTCGGTGCCAGAATGCGCCAACAGCTGAGCGGCGCCACCTGAGGCGCGGTAGGTCTCAATGAAGGCGGCCGCGGCCGCACCCGTAGAAGTGATGATGATTGCTTGCGGCTGGCTCCCAATAAAGGCATTGACAGCATTGGTGACGCTGGTCGTGTTCGCAGCGTAGGACGCTCTTGCTCCGATAGTCGCGTTGGCTTTCCTTGCCGCACCTTCGGCAGCGGCAATCACGGCAGTCGAGCCAGGCCCGGCCTCGTAAAATAGACCCAGGCGCGTTATTCCGATAGTGGTCAAATGCTCAATGAGTTTGGCAATCTCTTCCCGCAGACTTGCCCTCACGTTATAGAGGTAAGGCGTCTCAGGCTGAATCTCTGAACTCCGGTATCCCACCAACGCGATCTCTTCTTTCGCCAAAATGGCGGAGGACACCAACTCGGCAATGTTCTTGCCGCCAAAGTAGCCGGCCAAGACCAAGGGTTTGGCCTCGGTAATGATCTGCCGCGTCATTGCAACCGTGTCTTCGGGCCTTCCGCCATCATCCTTGCGCAAGAGGGTGAACATATGGCCGTTGATGCCGCCGGCCTTGTTTAGCGCGGTGAAATGCAACTGCATGCCGGCAGCATAGGCCCGGCCTTGGCTGGCCTCCAATCCTGACATGGGGCCAACTTGGCCCACTATGACCTGCGCAGCGAGGGCCGAATTGGACCCCGCCATGGAGCCACACACGGCAAGGGCCATGAGGATTGTTGCGAATGGCCACTCCAGACGGGGGATGCGCATAGTCAACTTCCTTTGAGAAAAGTCTCTGCAAGTTCGCCCACCTGCTCGTTGATTTCAAAGGTCTGCAGGGGAGCCTGAGCGAGGGACCAAGTCAGTTTCGAGGCTTGGTGGCTTCATGGCGCATCTCTTGCGAAGCGGCTACCTGTCACTTCAGCGCGTGCTTACCGCAATGCGGAGAGGACAAGAATGCAGCGTCGTAAGCGAATTCTTCGCTTTCAGTTGGTTTAGATGGGCGAGCGCGATTTCACAGCGGCTCTTCTCTCGCGAAGCGGACCACTGTCACTCCAGCGCGCGCTTGCCGCAAGGACGGCATGACGAGAACGCAGTCGTCGTACGGCGTGGTCACAACATGTCCGTCGTTATCGCCAATGGGAGTTCCTGCTTTTCGAATGACCTCAAGGCCACGATAGGGGCCCAGGAAGCGGAACTTGTTGCTGCGCGCTGCCACGCCACCAGTGACACGCAGAACGCACTGCCGGGGTGCGTCGGGTCGGCGCCAGCCGGGAAGCGCATCGGATACGGTCCTCGCATCAAGGACTTGAGCTTCGACCAGAAAGCGAGCTGAGAGGTCTCGAGCAACGTCCCGGCTCGATGGGTTCCCATGAAAGCCGCATTCGACAAGCAGCGAACGGGTGCCGCAGCCCTCCGCGTCGGAGAGGCCGAAGCGGCCAAAATCGCGCATCCGGGTGCCGTCCTGGTGCCCCTCATCAACAACGACGTGCTCGGGCGCCCGCAGCCTACGCGCCAATTCGATATTGCGGGCATGAGGACCTGTCAGCAACAGCGGATCGCCTTGTTCGTGCATCGAGTGCAGGTCCAGCAACCAGTCCGCTCGCTGAACGAACGGAAGCAGCTCGCCCGCCCGGCGCCGCTCCAGCGTTCGTGCATCGGCGATTCTCTCTGCAGTCCACTGGCGATTCATATCTTCATCGACGAAGCGGGACGCATCGAACGCGGCCGGATCGAACCGGTCGAAGGCAGCTAGATTGCAGAAGGCCAGCGTGAGGCTCCCTTGCCGTGGACGCAGGCCGGCTTCAAGCAACCCCCGAACGGCCCAGGCCCCGCAGAGCTCATTGCCATGAACGAGTGAAGAGATCAGCGCCCGGCGGCCGGGCACGCCTGACTCGAAATGCCAAACCCCTTCCGTGCCTGTGTTGCCCGCGCGCCAGGCGCTGATGTCCGGCTTTGGCAGCTCGAATCGCAGGCTCGTCATTCCTTGATGTTCGCGAAGTTGACGATCTTCTGGTACTTGGCTGTCTCGTCCGCCAGGAAGCGCGGCATGTCCACGTTCAGAGGCGAAATGGTCGAGCCCGAGTCTTCAAGCTTCTTGCGGAACTCGGCTGTCTGCAAGATCTCGTTGAGCGCAGTACGGAGCTTGGCCAGGACAGGCGCCGGCAAATTCGGCGGCGCCATCAGTGCGAACCAGACGCCGATGTCCATGTTCTTGAGCTGCGGCGACTCGGCGAGCGCAGGGATGTCCGGCGCCGCCGGCGACCGACGCTTCTCCGTCACCCCCAATGCCACCATCTTGCCGCTGCGGATGTACGGAAGCCCGCTGGACAGGACGAATACCCCGTATTCCAAGGAGCCTCCAAGTAGATCATTGGTCAGCGGGGCCACGCCCCGATACGGGATGTGCGTCATGAACAGCCCGCCCTGCTCCTTGACCATCTCCGCGGCCAAGTGCAGCGCCGTGCCGACCCCGCTGCTGCCGTAGCTGAAGCGGCCGGGCTTGGGCTTGACTGTGCTCAGGAACTGGTTGACATTCTTCACCCCCGTGGCGGACGATGCGACCAAGACCATGGGCTGGGAGGCAACCAAGCCGATTGGCGTGAAGTCCTTGTAGCTGTATTTGACGGTTGCAGGCGCGATCAACCGGTTGATTGCGATCTCATTGTTTGCGCCGAGCAACAGGGTGTAGCCGTCAGGCTGGGCCTTGGAGACCTTCATGGCGCCGATGGCGCCTCCGGCGCCGCTGACGTTCTCCACGATCACAGGAACACCCAGCTTCTTGGAGAGTTGGTCAGCCACCGCGCGACCGGTCAGGTCGGTACTGCCGCCCGGAGGATAGCCGACCACCACGGTGATCGGCTTGTTCGGGTAGGAGGCTTGTTGGGCCGAGACCGGACCAAAAGTCGCGGAAAGTATCAAGAACGCTGCTGCGAGGCCGAAGGCAGGCGAATGCTTCATGTTTGTCTCCTGTAATGCCCAGATTCTGATTTCCGGAAACACAACAGGTGTGCCATTTCGGCACGGCGCCTTGCAAGAAAGTACCTGTTAGCCAGGGTCCACTGTCTGCCAGAACGACTCCGCCGCCACTGAGAGCTTGCGCTTGGCTCGGACCATGCGGACTTCGAAGCCAATCTCCAGGACTTTGTTGCCTAGCGGCGCCAACTGCCTTGCCTTGCAGGCGCCCGCGGCAAGAGACCAAGGCAACCAAGCAACGCCCAGTCCCTTGAGCGCGTACTCGAGTAACGCGTCCGCCGAATCGCACTCAATGGTTTCCGTGAGGCGGGGCGCCTGCGGATGGTTGCTCAGGTGGTCGCTCACGAGTTGTCCGAGGGCCAGCGTCTGGGCGTAGGCGAGGTAAGGAACGGCCTTGGTGTCGTCGAAACTGAACGACGGCTGGCCCCGTGCATCGACCTTGCCCACCGGCACCAGGCGGTCGCTCGCCACCCGTCGCTGCAAGTACTGATGTGAACTAAGGCGCATTGCAATCTGGGGGTGGTGATAGGTCAGCATGAAGTCCGCTTCGCCGCGCTCGAACCGCCTAAGGGTTTCCGACATTTGACCGGTGCGTACCACCACTCGAACGCCTGCGCGTTGCCGCCTGATCCTCAAAAGCCAATCGGCCGCCACCGTTCGGGCCAATGATCGCCCGGTGGCCAAAGTCACCGTCGCGGCTCGACCTTCCCCATCCGCTCCGCCAATCTCGCGCTTGGCCTGAGCCATTGCTGGAACCAGCTGGAGCGCAAACCCCAGCAGCTTTTCGCCCTGGGTTGTCAATCTGGTGGAAGTCCCGCGCCGCTCAATGAGGGGCGCTCCTGCCCAAGCCTCAAGCGCATGGATTCGACGGCCGAACGCTGGGTGTGTGACATTCCGCTGCTCGGCGGCCCGGCTGAGGCTTCCAGTGTGCGACAGCGCAATCAGATCTTCAAGCCAAGTAGTCTGCATGGTACTAACTGTAGTTGCTTTTCTTGGAAGAAGCTTGGTATTGCGTACCCGACACACAAGCCGCGAACCGAACTCTAACTGCCTCGCTAGAGGTGAGAAGTAATCGTGCGGCCCCAAGCCTTACGGATTCAAACGGAAATGCCTCTGTTTTTGCCGAACTGCCATGTCGCGGATGAGCCTCGCACAATGGCAGATACCTCCTTCCCCAGACGCTGCTCCAATGCTGGTTTCCAAGGGACTAAGCTAAAACCTAATCCATCGTCCAGTACTGCAAAGCGGCCACTTGCTAGCTGGATTGAGCGTCTGTAGATACCTCTCACCGAATCGCCATCGCGCGACGGTTGATAAGCGAGTCCTGTTTGTTGGTGGATCACACTGCCCACTGCATCCAGCTCACGGTCTCTTAAGGTGGATAGCAGGTTCCGCGCGAAAACCAAGCGCCGACCGCGACGTTCGACCAAACCCTGCTCGACGAGATAATCCATCCGGCTGCGCATTGCATCGCGCACCTGACCGCCAAAGCCTTCCGCGACCAGAGCCGCGCCATCGCCCACCAGTTGCTTGTCCAGCCAAGTGGCGCCCATCGCGCGTATCTGCTGATCGATAGGCAAATGCGATCGCAGTTCAATCACCAACCCAGCATGCTTCTGCGCGTCATACGTTTGGGTCTTCTGCAGCAGGTCCGGCGGCACCTTCCAGACACCGTCGGCGATGCGTTCCACGATGCCGGCGCGGCGCAGCGCTTCAAGTCGGCGAACGTGCGCTTCCACAGTGGGTTGCGGGTCGCGGTTGGTGGCTTGCTTCAGTTGCGCCACGTGGTCGGCAGTTTTATAGAGACCGTCTCGCGCGATGGTTGCGATGTGGCGGTCCACTGGCTTCTCCTCTGGCGGCCTCGCCTCCACGATGCCGTGTACGGGCAGTTCTGCGAGGACGGCGGCTGGCAGCTTCAGGTAATGCGCCCGTCCGTCGATGCCATCGACCACCAGGTAACCGCGGTCGTGCAGTTCATCGGCCAGGCCCTTGCCCGCGATACGGCCGATGACCGCGGAAGTCTGCCGCTCACCGACCACGCACTCCCGCCGCTGGCCCTTGAGCGCACGGCGCACCGTCTCCACCGCATCCTCGCGTTGGCCCATGGCGTTGAGTGTGTCCGCCATCGCGGGCCGGAGCTTCCAGCGGTTCGCATTCATCCGCTCGGCCAGGCCCATGCCTTCGAGCCGCTGCAGCCGTGCCCGTAGTGCGTTCTGACGCTGCGGGCCTTGCGGATTGCGTGTCAGATCGATGCCATCGGCACCGGCTTGCCGGATCAGCGCCCGGTCCAGGCTGGTGAGCCGCTGCTGGTCGACTTCCCGCAGCAAGCTCTGACGAATTTCCGCGTCGGTGCGCGGCCCCAGCCATTCGGTGGCGATCTCGCTGGCGCGCAGGCGCATGCCGTGGGCCATGTAGTCGGGGGCGATCACGAGATCTTCCCTGCCAGTGGCGGGGCCGCCCGTATGGCCATTTAGCACGATGTGGGTGTGCGGATTGTCTGTGTCCCAATGATCCACTGCCATCCAGTCCAGTCGGGTCTCCAGGTCGATCTCCATGCGGCGCATCAGTTGCCGGGTGAAGCCCTTCAGATCTTCCAGTGCCAGGCCGTCTTCGGCCGAGACGATGAAGCGGAACTGGTGGCGGTCGGTCTGCCCGCGTTCCTGAAAGGCCTTGAGGTCGGCCGCGTCGGTGTCGGCGCCGTAGGCCTGGCCCTTCTCCCCATCCCGCGTGACGCCGTCGCGCTCGATGTAGCGCAGGTGAACGGCCACAGAGTTCGGACTGGCGCGCTGGAGCACGACGAAGCGGGACTTGACGATCACTCGCCGCGCGTTCGGTCCCAGGCGCTGGCCGGCGATGGAGGCCGCGACGCGGCCGCGTCCGAATGTGTTGGCGGGTCTGCCAAGGCTCTTGCCCGACGGCTTTGCGCCGGTCTTTGACACCTGCTTGAGCACCTGCGAAACGAAGCGCTGCGAACGCGGTCCAACGCGCGACTTGGGCGCCGCGGGCGTGATGCGAAAGCGATCGTCTTCATTGCCAGCCATGAAGACCCCAGCGCATCCTGGTGCAGCGCATCGGAAACGGCACGCGGAAATCGCCGCTGCAATGCGGATTCCAGCCTCTGCGCGGCACGCGCAAGACCCCTTGCGGTGCCGCCGCAAACCAACGTGCAGACTGGCTTGGAGGGGCGCGGCGTGCCACCCCCTTTATCTGGCCCTCCGTGTCCGCCTTCCGCTTCCGCTCCCGGCTCCGATCCGCTGCCAGCCGCGCACTGGGTGCGCACCGCTGCCCAAAAGGCAGCGGTGGTGCAGCGCATGCTGCATGCTGGCGGCGGGCGCCCTGCACGACGGAGTGCAGCGCGGGCGCATGCCCGGCTGCAGTTCGGCGGCGGGCTTGATGACGCGCGATAGCCAAGCTCATGGTGCGCGCCAGATCCACAGTGGCCGCGCGATGCCCAGGACGGCGGACACTGCGATTGGACCGAAGTAACGGCTATCGAAGGAAGCCGAGTTCGTGTCGCTGAGCAGGAAAAGCTCACCCGTGGCGAGGGGCCGGCATTGGGGCCAGGCTTGCAACGGCCGGCGCGCGCCATCATGCGTTCGCGCAATCGCCACTACGGCGCCGTCGATGCGCACAGTCTGTCCGCGAACGCACACCGATTGCGGCGCGACGGCGCCGACACGTTTGAGGATTCGCACCCCGTTCGGAAGATAACCGCGCTGTCCCGCGAACGCGGCCACATCCGCGGAAAGCCGAGCCAGCACGATGCTGCCGACGTGCAGCGAGGCTGGGTTGTCGATGCCGCTGACTTGGTACCAGCCACGCGGCACGCTGTCCGTGGGGTTGTAGACGACGAACACCCGGTCATGCGCCGACGCTGGCATGACGGCCGGCGCGCACAGCGCAGCCAGGCCGACACCCATGCAGGCGAAAAACCAGCGCCGGCTCATCTCAACGCCCCACGCGCAAGGTGCGCCGCATGGCGCTCGGTGGTGTAGTCCGGCAGCGGCTGGCGTGCTGCCAGCCGGTTGCCAACCGTGCGCCAATACGTGGCGGCAACTGCGGCTGGTTCGATGCCCAGCGCTTCGATGGTGTCGATCACTTCGAGCACCGCCTTGACCTGCTGCTCGCTATCGGCGCGCAGCAGAATGCGCGCGCCGGGCGCCACGCCCGCGATGCGTTGTGCGCCATCGAACGGCATCGGCGCCTGCAGCACCATGAGCTGCCAGAGCGCCGTACCGTAGTCATTGCCGATCCACTTCAAGCGACAGCAGACTGCGTTGGGTTCGAATGCCGCCACACGCCGCCAGCGGTCCAGCGTCGCCTCACCGGCCGGTTGGCCAAAGCGCAGCCAGACGTTCACCCGATGCTCGACGAAGGCGAGTGAGACCCGCATCTGGACAGGCCGTGGCGGCAGCACGGTCTGGGGCCAAGCCTGCACGGTGATCGGCAGCAACTGCGTCATGGCTGGCCTCCACCGTACTCGCGCTCCAACAGCTCGCGCAACATCTCGGCCGCAGTGACGCCGCGTTCGAAGGCGATCACTTTGATGCGACCCCGCAGCGCCGGCGTCACGTCAATGGTGAGGCGCGCGGTGTAGATCGACGCCTTCGCGACGATCTCTGGTGCGTCGGCCTGGCGCACCCACGTCGAGGCCGGATCGGCCTCCGGCTTTCGGCCGATTGCCGAGCGCCTCGGCGTTGCAGATGGCGCTGACGCCGTCACCGCATCATCTCCTGCACTGCTTGCGCCAGTGCCGCGATCTCGCGCGCGGCGGCGCACTTCGGCGCGGCTTCGCATGCGAGGCGGCCGGCGGCCACGCTGTCCGCGAACACGATACGCTGCGAGACTTCGGCGTGCAGCGCGGCGAAGGGCTGGTCGGCCAGGGCGGCGCGTGCTTCTCGGCCGATCACCGTGCCGACCACGCGCCGGTTGATCACAAAGGCCGCGCGGAGCTGCGGCCTGAACACCCGGGCCTCGGCAATGAGCGTCACCATCTCGTGGCTGGCCCATACATCGTAGGCGCTGGGCTGCACCGGGATCAGCACCAGGTCGGCGGCCAGCAGCGCAGAGCGCGCAAGGGCCGCCACCCGCGGCGGGCCGTCGATCACGACGAAGTCCGCCTCCAGGGCGATCTGGGGGGCTTCCTGATGCAGCGAGTCCCTCGCCAACCCGAACACACCGTAGAGCCGTCCCTGTCCGTTCTGAAGCCGTCGCTGTGCCCAGTCGAGCGCGGATCCTTGGGGATCCGCGTCGAGCAGCGTCACGCGGCTTCCCGCCATCGCTAGCTCGCCCGCCAGATGCGTGGCAAGCGTGGTCTTGCCCGCGCCGCCTTTCTGGTTCAGCAATGCGATCACCTTGCCGGGGCGGTCTTGTCTTCCTGGCAAACGGTTTTCGGCTGTTCGGACTGCCTCCGGCGAGACACTGCCCGCCTTTTGAGCAACTTCGTTTCGCGCGCGCGTGACTTCCATTTATGTATCCCTTTAGATGTTTAGGGAAGCCCGAGACCATTGCTGGGCGCGGCTTGCGGGCTGCTTTGCGCCGGTGATCCACCGATAGTTGCGCCGGTGATCCACCGAGTCCCGTGCCGGTGATCCACCGAGCCCGTCCCCACGACATCCACAGGTTCTTCAACAGAAGCTGTGGATAAGTCGGTCATCGATGCGTTGCTTGCGCATGGGCGGAAGGCGAGCCATTCGGAGCCGCCGCTGCGTTCGATCGCCAGGCGATATCCTGGCAGCGCCTGGCGTAGCGCGAGGCCGCGCACATGCGCGGCGAAGTCGCGGGAGCGCTGGAGCGCGCCGGACTTCAAGTACAGGTGGCGTATCTCGAAGCGCCATCCACCAGGTTGCCGGCCGCCGTGCTTGCGCACCAGCCGGTACAGCCAGCGCTCGATGCCGCCTGAAAGCCGGAAATACGTGGGATCAAGCGTGAGCACCAGCGCCTCGTCCATCACGCCAGTGAAGAACCAGTCGGCCAGGATCAGCTCGATGCCATCGGAGCGACCGTCCGGCCGGATGTATTCCTTCCACTCGTTGATCCAGGAAAAGCGATGCACCCGCTTTCCGCCGTTCGGGCGTTCCCGCTGGCGCAGCGTCGTGGCAACGGTGGTGGACTGCAACCGGTCCAGCGCGGCGCGCAGCGCGTGGTAGTCGCTTCGGCCGGTACCCCGCCGCGTAAAGCGCAGGATCTCGTAGGGGGTGGCCACCATCAGGCGCGAAGGCGCGATGCCTTCTTTCTTCGCCTGAATGATCTGGCTCGCAGCCCAGATCAGCACATCGGCGTCCCAGATGGTGGCGATGCCGTGCTCGGGCACGCCCTCGACGGTGAGCGTGATGCCACCGGCCTCGAAGCGGATCGGCACGATGCGCGGCGACTTGGCCAGGGAGAAGAAGGGGTAAGCCATCAGGTCCTGAGAATCGCGCAGCGCCATGTCGCCGTGCGGCAGCGCGCGGAACAGTATGAGCTGCTCGCGTTCGCTTATGCGTTTCGACATGCTGTGTGCCCCCTGTCCAGAAGTTCAGCGAACAGAGTCGCGTTGCACGTAGCCAGGGTCCGAAGTCATGTCGTAGGCGCGGCTGTCGGCCCATGCACGCAAGTCGGCCGCCGCATAGACCACGCGTGCGCCGAACTTGCGGAACCGAGGACCACCGCCCAGTACGCGCTGCTTCTCCAGCGTACGCGGTGACAGCCGCAGGAAGGCGCCGGCTTCGTCGGTGGTCAGAAACTCGGGATTGGCGGGCGCGGGCGGAACTGCAGCAGGCTGCGGCGCAGCCGCAGCGGCCGTGCGGGAAGGGAGAGAACTGCCAGCTGTCATGACGGACTCCATCGCTGTCTATGGGCCGCAAACCGCTCGCGGCCCGATGGAGGCAGTCTCGGGAACTTGGCCCGATCGGGACAGGGAGAGATTCAGCGCACCGGTTCGTCTCCGGGGTTCGTCGCTGGGAGATGAAGTACATCGATCAATGCCAGGTAGCCGCCGTTCATGAGCGCCTCGGCACGTCGCAGGAGGTGACGCACCTGCGCACGCAGGTCGCCATCCTCATGCCAACGAAGGACGACGGCTTCGAGGCCGAATAGGGCCTTGGCGATGTCGCGATGCGACGCGCCCGCCTGCGCGGCATCGAGCGCCTGCAAAGCGCGCAAGTGCAGCAGCGCGGCGCGGGTCACTGACCGCGCGGGATCGACCTGCGGCGCATGGCCTTCCAGGGCCTGTGCTTGTGCGTTAAACGTATCGAGTTGGCCGCGCAGCTGTGACGTCAGGGGTACGGCGTTGAAGTAGGCGGTCCCGTCAGCCAGGTCACCCGCCAGCGACAAGCGCATGCGCTGGGCACTGAGATCGACAGTCATCGACAAGTCGGACCCGTCAAGGGCCAAGCGCTTGCGGCCGGGGATTCGCCACAGATCGAATCGGCGGGCTGCTGCAGCGTGCGCGCGCGCAGCACGCACGTGCAGCAATCCCTCAGGGGATGACAGCCAAAGCGGATGCGCACAGTGACCATCCAAGTCGGGATCTTCGGCGACATCGCAACCCCCAGCGGGCAAACGACACCACACGCTTGCGGCGCACCCAATCCGAGCGGTATTCCGGGTGGCGTCGCAAGTACTCCCAGGCAACGCCCGAGTCGTCCAGGTCCAGCACGTAGAGGTAGGCAGCCGACACGCCCCACGGCGCGTAGGGCAGGTCTTCGGGATCGAGTTTCGACATGGAGTCCTCCTTTGGAGGAACCCTGCCACAGGAGAGAAGAAGCAGAGTCGCCTTTGCGGCGACCATTCATCGCGCGGCTAGCGAGTGCGGCAATGCGCTAGTCGTTGATCGAACCGTCGCGCTGTGCGTCGGCGAGGTAGGCCGAAAGCTTTTGGCGAGGCTTGAAGTGCGGATCGGCCACGATGCGCATGCCCCGCGGCCCGCGCACACCTTCGAGGGCCGAGAGGCTGACGTGCCCCAGCTCAGGGCTGCCGGTGCCGGCGTCGCACAGGCCGTAGGCCTTGTCCCCATCGGCGTCCAGCTCGGTGAGAAGCCAGGCCGCACCGGCGTCCAGTGTGTAGAGCTTGACCACAGGTAAGGGATCAAGCCTTTCCCCCCGCGCACGCGCGGCACCGTTGGCCAGCATCTGGCTCCGCTGCCCGTCTGTAAGAAATGGCATATCTTCTTTGTGAGGCAAATACATCCTAGTGCGGCCCCGGCATAAGGCAAGCGGGATACCGAGCACATCCAACCAACGCCATGACAGCCGCACGCATCCCGTGTCTCAGAACTTTGAGTTAAAGATAACGTGGTTTTAATGTACGTCAAACACGACGCTTCTGTGTATGCAGAAGCAAGGAGTACAGCGCGGTCGGCCGACCGGCGCAACAACGTTTGAGGCGGTCCCCGCACGGGCCTTTGGCGAAGCCGTCCGCAGCCTGCGCACCGAGGACGGCATCGCCCAGGAAACCCTGGCCCACCTGGCCGGCATCGAGCGATCGCACATGGGAAAGATTGAGCGCGGCGAACACATGCCCACGTTGGCCATGATCTTGAGGATCGCCCGCGCGTTGGGCCGCAGTGCGGGCGAACTGATGCTGGAAACCGAGGCCCGCCTGGCCCGGGACGACAAGAAATAACCAGTGGGCCGCGGCGTCACCCACAGCCCATGACGCCTGCTACGCCACGATGCGCCCCGCCAATCGACCCTCACGTGCGTACACACTCAGACGCTTCTGCGCTTGGAAGTGAAGGTCCCGTTCAACAGGAAGCCCCAGCCGGCCGTGCACAGCGGCAATCTCTGCCAAGCGAACCCAACCCAACTCAGGGAAACCCAAGCCCAGGTCGCACAGCCCGAACGCATGATCGTGGTCGTCCGGGTCGATCTCGGTCAGCAGCCAGGTTGCCCCGGCATCCGGTGTGAACAGCTTGACCACCGGGGCGGGATCGAAGTTTTCCTGTTCGAGGGACAGCCGGCCGTTGGCCAAAAGCTGAGCGCGTTGTTCATCGGTGATGAGCTTCGTCATGGTCTTCTCCTTGGAAGGAATCAGGGCGGGATTGCCCGAGACCGGAAGCAGCACGGCGCAGCGCAGGCGTCAGGGTTCGACAGACGGCCGCCAGGACGCCAGCGTGCAACGCACGCGCAGACCTTGACGGCGAGAACGACGTGATACGGTGAAGGGAACAGCAAGCCAGTCCCCTTTTCGCCCTGCTCCGGCAAACGCAGTGCGCAGCGCCGTCAGGCGCGAAGGCGTCAGCGATGGAAGCCCGAAGGGACGAGACGCAAAAGGCGACTCGATGCGCAGCACGACAGCGCGGCCGGCGTCGCCGGAGACGCACGAAAACTCAAAGACGCAATGACGAATATGCAGAGAGTCGTAGAGTCACAGATACGGCATTTAACAAACACTCAGAAGCGCAGAGCCGCCTTCACGAGTCGCCGTTAAACCGTAGAACCGCGAAATCGCAAAATCTGATTAGCGAGCAGGCGCAGACACGGATGTGCCGATCTGGGAACATCCGCAATGCCGCTAGTCAGGTTGCCAGCCTGTGAAGCGAATACGATGCCTGAATGACAACTGCCCAAGAAGAAACCTCTGACGATCCCCTGGGAGGCATGCTCCGTCGCTCCGACGAACTGTACGAAGCTCTGATGAATCTTCTCGATGGCTCCGAGTTCGATCCTTCACCTCGCGGTGAGGCTGCCTTTGGCATGTGTTCCGTCGCGCTCGAGCATGGTCTCAGTCTGCGCGCCTTGATGGCGATGGGATTGGCCACGTCGGCGGTCGGCCTGATGCGGCTTCAGTTCGAGGCCTTGACTCGCGCCATGTGGCTGCAATATGCGGCCAACGATCTAGCCATCGAAAAGTTCGCCACGCCCCTGACGCCAGAGAGTGAGCTGGCCGCGAAGAATCTCCCCTCGGCCAGCGACATGATCGATCAAATCGGCAAGCGGATCGGTCCCACCGTGCCCGCGGCCGCGCACCAGATGCTGGCGCGGTTCAAGGAAGTTTCCTGGCACGCCATGAACTCCTACGTGCATGGCGGCATCCACCCGCTCCGCCGTCAGGCCGAGGGCTTCCCGTTGCACCTGGCCCTGCAGATCCTACGCAACTCCAACGGCTTGCTCACCATGACCGGCATGACCCTGGCGGTCCTGACGGGCGACGCCGCCGTCACCAGGCCCATGAGCAAGATTCAGTCGGCGTTTGCCGACTGTCTCCCTGAGCTTTTGAAGTAGCCACTTTTGAAAGAGAAGAAGCGCCCCGCCAGCGGCGGGGCGGGGCGACGATCAGTCGCCCTTGCTGCGCGACCAGATCAGGTTGTGGGCGCCGTCCTCGCCTTCGACCAGGCGGGCGTAGATCGTCGCCGGAAACGACGGGTCATCCAGGGTCACCGACAGGTAGGGCCGCTCGGCCCGGCTGATCTTCTTCCAGGCCGCGCCGATCTCGAAGTTGCCGGCGACGATGCGGTAGTCCGGGGCGTTCTCGCTGTCCTTGTCGTTGGGCACGACCTTGACCTTGACGTTGAGCGTCAGGGTGCGAACCGAGCCGGAGTAGCTGTCGTTTTGTGCGGTGAAGGTGCCGATGTTGGCCATGATGAAGTCCTTTTGAAGTTAACCAGGTCGCGCCCATCGCGGCCTTGGCGTGATCCGATCGGCGAGGGGCCGGGCGCGCCGCACCGAAGACCGCAGCGCAGCGAAGGACCGGGAAGCCCGAGAAATTTGCCTCGCGAGGAAGACCGCAGGTCGGGGAAATTTGTCGGGTTGGACGGTTGCGGCGAACAAGCCCGAGGCGGCGGAGCCGCCGTGCACTCGCCAGGATTCACGACAAAACAAGGCCTCTCTGGGGGTGATCCTGTACGGAAAGGACGCATGGCTTGCGCACCGTCACCGCTGCAACGGTGTTCCGGGCTCGCGGACGCCACGCGATGTCCAGGGCTGTGAACGACGAGAATTGGAAACGTCCTCCCGTTGCATCGGCACCGGCCACCTGATTCGACGCTTTCGGCCTGGCCTGAAATCCGCTTGGAGCGGCTTGTCGCTGACGCGCCGTCGTCGGCGCAGATCGCCCTTCCTCCCAATGCAGGACTGCGCAAACGAGAATGGACCGCAGCAAACCCGTTCGTGATGAACGCTCCATACTGGTGGGGGCGCTTTGTTAGCTACCAGGGCATTCCAGCGCAAAGACCTTCGTCGCGATGCGCGACTCCAGCTGGTCACGGGGGGAGGCCACCAGCGTGACGGTGGCTTCGCAGACGACCTCATGCGCATCGTGGGCCTGAACGCGGAATGTCGCACTCCGCTCCCCCATCCGTTCGAGCCATCCGCGCAGCCGCAGGGGCGATCCAGGAGGGATCGGCCCCCGGTGGTCGATTCGAATGCTTCGGCCAACCACCACTTCCGTGGCGGCGTCGACGTGCTGCTGCATCTCGCGGATGCAGATCGACTCCACCACGGCCACCAGGTACCCAGTGGCAAGGCATTCGATCAATCGCTCCGCATAGCCGCGTCCGTGAGGAAGCCGCGCAAAGAGCGACTTTGCCGTCTGGCCGGCGGGGACGGTGTAGGACTCTTCAAAGAATATCTCGCTGATGCCTTGGTGATTCATGGGGAATGTGGAATTGGTTGTCGAAGCCCGGTGGCCTAACAGGGAACCGGTGCTCTTCGATGCTCTTGTGTTCAGCGAGCATTCCCAACCCACCACGGCGAATGCCGGCGTAGAGCGCGCGGCGCGGTACGGCGATCTGCGGGCATCCGGATGTCAAAACGCGCGCGGCAGTCTGCCGCGCGCGTCGCGCCGAATTCGGCGTTCCCGGCATTGAAGCCGGGAACGCCGGCCGACTACGCTACTGCTTCCATGCCCTCCGCCGCTTCGGCGTCAGGCCCTGCACCAGCGTCCAACTCCGCAACCGCAGGTTGCTCCTGAGCGCGGAACATCGCAGGCAGCCAACCGGTGCCTGCCGCCAGCCGCTCGGCTTCGCTGGAAATCTCCGCCTTCTTGAGCTTGCCGAGCCGGTTCACTTCGCCGGGCGCGAAGGCTTGCAGTCCCTCCAGTGCCTTGGCTTTTGAGACGTGGTCGAAGTAGCTCACTGCAGTTGGCGTCCACCACGCGTGCATGTCGAGTCCAACAGCCTGCGCCAGCGCGGATAGCCGGGGCTTCGTCTTCACGCGAAGCGATGGCCGTCACCGTGAAGCCCACGCATACCGCCAGCAGCGACAGCAGCTCCTGCTGCGGCATCGCCTCCAACTCGGCGAACAGCGCATCCGAATCATTGGGCAGGCGTTCAGCCCAAGCATCCCGCACCTGCCTCATGCCCACCGCAGCCGTGCCTCGGCCACGTCCGGGGCGTACTGCTCCAGCCGGTCCTGCGGATTGGCAGTGATGTTAAGAGGCGAACCGTAGTGCTCACCGTGGATAACGCGCAGTGCCAAGCCGTGCACCACGGCCACGAGCGCAACGTGCGGATGCCGGGTGACCTCGGCCTGCAGGGCAGCAGTGCGATGCGCACTCAGGCGCTTGACCAGCTTTTCCGAAATGGTCAGCTTGCTTTCTGCTCCCGCTTCACCGCTGCGCTCCGCATCTTCGGCCACGCCAAGCCCGTCGCGCTGCTCACGCAGCGCCTTGGCCTGTTCCTCGCGCAGCAACCCGCGATGCACGACCACGCCGCCCATGTGGTCGAGCGACACCACGGCCCCCGCGGTCGCCATTGCGCGCGGCGGATAGACCACCAGTGTGCGTTCGAGGGCTTCGAGTTCGTTACCCAGGCCGTCCATCTCGTCCTGCATGGTCTGCGCCTGTTCGTCAGTCATGTCCTCGTTCTCGTCGTCGAGGCGGTCTTGCAGCTTGCATTGCTGCGCTTCGAGCTTGGCGATGCGCTTAGCCTCGGCCTTGCTCGGCTCCCGCCGCTTGCTGCGCATGCGTTGAAACCGGTGCAAGTCGGCGTAGGTGGCTCGCGGAGCTACGTCCACCCAACCCCAGCCCTCTGCCTGTACCTGCTCGACCATCGGCACGAGCCTGTCTTTCGCCAACGACTCCAGCAGTGCTGCATCTGTGAGGAAGATGCCGTTCTGATCGTCCGCGAATAGGTCGCGCCGCACCGCACCCCCGGCGTGCTCGTAGACCTGAACGCCCACGAACTTCGCCAGCGCATCGCGGCTCGCGTCGATCTCTTCATGCGTCAGGTGTTCGCGCAGCGCCTCCGGGTTGCGCTGCCACTGCGGCGACTCATAGAAGGCGGCTTCCTGCGCCGCATGGTCGTCGGTGATGGCAAGCGCCATCAGCTGCTCCAGCGTCACGGCGTCCCGCCGGTAGTCGGCCAACAGGCGCGGCGAGACGTTGGCGAGCTTCAAACGCCGCTGCACAACCAAGGGGGTCACGCCGAAGTCAGCGGCAATGTCCTCGATCGGCCGTCCCTCGGCCACCAGATCGGCGAAGGCTGCGAACTGATCGGCCGGGTGCATGGCCTCGCGCTGCACGTTCTCGGTCAGGCTGACGGTGCGCGCCGCAGCATCCGCCACCAGCAGGCAAGGCACCTCGAAGTCCTTGGCAAGCTTGCGCCGCTTGACCAGCAGCTTGAGCGCGGCAAGGCGACGGCGACCGGCGACGACTTCGTAATGCTCGTCATCGGGGGCAAGCACCACGTTGAGGTTTTGCAGCAAGCCGACGCGGGCAATGCTCGCGGCCAGTTCGGGAATCGACGTTCCGCCGCTCTTGCGCACGTTGCGGCTTGAAGGCCGCAGCTTGGATAGCGGAATCAGCAGCAGCTCTTTCGAGGTCGCGACGGCTGCGACAGCAGCGGCGATGGCGGTGGTTTCATGAAAGGTAGCGGTGTTCATATTGAAAACTCCTGTCCCGTGCGGGGACGTTGAATGTGAAAAAAGGAAGAAAGAGGGAATGGGTTCAAGGTGTCGGTGTCTGCATGCGCGGCTCTCCTGTGGGTTCCCACACCAGCCGGATTCCAAGATTCGGAGCCCGGTGTTGGCTTCGTGGGTTCGGCGCAGTGACCTGGGCCGGTCGCCGTTGCCGCCGTCTTTCCTGAGTTCATCGCCCGCGAACAACCGGGCCGGCGGCGCCGGGCCGTCAAGGAGGAAAGCGCAGGGTTGGGGCGGCCCGCAGCCGCAGGCGAGGACATGGCCCTGCGCGCCTTGACGGCCCGGCGCCGTCGGCTACGGTCGCGGGATCACCGATGGGGTCAGGAGGGCGGCAACACCGCCGGGCGCCACCGCGGCGGCGAAGCCACGGCCGCGCGGCGAGCGCTACCGCGTGCGGAGCACGCCTGGCTGAAAGTGACCTCGCGCGGAACGCGCGTCGGCGGGAGGTCCAGCGGCCGATCAGGTGCATCCTGTTCGGCGGTCCTCAGGGGCGCCAAGCAACGCGCGGCGGGGATTGGCGCAAGCCATTCCCCTGGAGAACGCCGTCCGGCCGGCGGTGAGCAAAAGGGGGGCGCAGCCCCCTTCCCCTACAGCAGCCCCCGTTCGGCGAAGGAGAGCACCTCCGATGCGGTGACTACCAGGTGGTCCAGAACCCGGACGTCGACCAAGGCCAGTGCCGCCTTTAGCGTTTGCGTCAGCGCTTCGTCGGCCCGCGACGGCTGTACCGTGCCGCTCGGGTGGTTGTGCACCAACAGCACCGCGGCGCTGTTGCGCGCCAGCGCCTCTTTGACCACCTCCCGCGGGTACACCGAGGTCTGCGCCACCGTGCCGCGGAAGAGTTCCACGTACTCAATGAGCTGGTTCTGCGCATTCAAGTGCACGACCGCGAACACCTCGTGCTCCAGGTGGCCCAGGCGCGTGCGCAGGAAGTCGCGGACCACGGTCGGCGAGCTCATGACTTCAGTGTTCCGGACGCGGGCCAGCAGCACGCGCTGCGCGGCCCGACAACACCTCCTCGGGTTGCGCTGGCCGGTAGTCCCCGGCGACATCACGCACAAGGAGGACATTGGGGTTGATGGACGTTTCGATCTGCGACATGGTCGGCTCCGTGTTCCGGGCGGGATTGGCCAGGACCGGCACCAGCACGCCGCAGCGCAGCGGTCAGGGTTCGCGGACGGCCGCAGGACGCAAGTGCTCGCAACGCCAGTGGAGAGCGCGCAGACCTTGACGGTGAGATCGGCGTGCTACGGTGAAGGGACACAGCGAGCCCGCCCACCCCCTGGATCGGCAAGCGCAGCGCGCAGGCGGCAGGGCCGCCGGAGGCGTCAGGGATCAAAGCCGAATGGCCGCGAGACGGAACGTGGCGCGGGGCGCAGCCCGCGAGCCCGGCGGCGGACGCCGTGACGCCAACTTGGAGGGATGCGGCAATCGAACGAGGGCTCTGCGAGCCCATGGCGCTAGAGCAGACTGTACTGGAGCTCTGACTCGCGGCCTTTTGCGCGAAGCAACTCGTAGAACTTGTAGGCGATGTACTTTTCGAGGTCGGCCAGCCTCGCCGCTTTGGACTGCTCCGGGCAGCTAGCGCTCATTTGGCCAATCCTGAAGTCCTCGTAGGTCTTCCTAACGAGTTGACGCGCGGTCAGCGGATCTGCCTTGAGATCGTCAAGCAGCGATAGGCCCAGATTGGTTTTCGCGGTGTCGGCCTTCTCGAACATGGACTTGACCACCTCAAATCGCAGGACATCCTCGTTCTTGAGAAAAGAGAACTGAACAAGCAGCCCAATCAACTGAGTCACCTTCTCGATTGTCTCGTCAGGCTCCAGCGCATATGCTCGTGACCTGGCTCGATTCAACACGTCACGCTGAACGTCCTCCCATGGCCTGCCGGCCATCTCGACGCCCCACTCACCCGCAAGAATGTGAAGGTCTTTCGGGCTCCCTGCGGTGTAGATGGCTTCGTCGAAATCCCACTTCTCGGCCCTCTGAACAAATTTCTGCACCATTGGCCGGCCGACGTATTGGCT
>Ga0255338_1002215_pt1 | contig 29950 bp, 27 predicted proteins | sample MeOH1_35cm_T4_19_FD_203715 | JGI IMG/M metagenome (GOLD analysis project Ga0255338, IMG submission 203715) | Sandy soil microbial communities from University of British Columbia, Vancouver, Canada - MeOH1_35cm_T4_195 | ecosystem: Engineered > Artificial ecosystem > Sand microcosm > Unclassified ... | reverse complement strand
TCACCTGGGCGCTTCTCTTATGGGTGCCTGAGATAATCTCGCATCAATCCACTACCCGCTTGGGCATTGTGATCCAATTCGGGATTATCGGTGTGATCGCGATGATTGTGGCCAATCGAGTGGAGCGTGAGAATCATGCGGCAGCAGAGGCCCGTGAAGCCAATGCGAGACTGCAAAAAGCAAAAGAGAATTTAGAAATCTATATTGAATTAGCTAGTGAGGCCCAAGAGAAGGAGCGAAAGCGCTTATCCCGTGAACTCCATGACGATACGTTGCAGTCACTGGCGACGGCTATAACTGAAATTGGAATGGTCACCTCAAACGAGAACGTGGTGGGCGCAGAGGGACGCTTGTTAAGGGTCCAAGAGATACTCAGCAGCACGATGTCGAGCGTTCGACGTTTCTGCAGGGATTTGCGTCCCTCATTACTTGACGACCTTGGCCTCATTGATGCCATTGAATGGTTGGTGGCCGATCTTCAAAGTCGTTCGGGCATGTCCGTTATTCTTGATGTTCAGGGTGCGCGACATCGATTGGATGAGCGACTCGAACTTCCTATTTTTAGAGTGGTTCAAGAGGCGCTGCATAATGTTGAACATCATGCAGGGGCAACGCAAGCAAATGTCGGCATCATTTTCAACCGTGAGAATCTCATAGTCTCCATTGCTGATAATGGGTGCGGAATGTCGTCGTTAGGTCCGCCAACGGAGACGGGGTTGGGTCTTCGCGGTATGGATGAGCGAACAAAATTATTGAAGGGCTCGCTCATCATCGAAAGCAAACCTGGTCGAGGGACAAAAATTACCCTGGTCGTGCCTTTTTCTTAAGGCTTACTTGAATTTTCTAAATGATCGGAGAGTCTTGCCCCTGTCGCAGCGACCACTGCGGCATGCAACCGACCAGGTTGTTTCCCCAGTCGTTCAATAGGGCCGCTGATACTGACTGCGGCAATCACTTTCCCGTTTGGGCCTCGCACCGGCGCAGAAACAGAAGCCACACCGGCTTCGCGTTCTCCCATGCTCTGCGCCCACCCGCGGCGGCGCACGGCGGCTAATTGTGCGGCAGTGAAACGCGCATTAGTAAGCCCGCGATGGATGCGATCTGAATCTTCCCACGCCAGAAGTACTTGAGCCGCAGAGCCAGCTTGCATTGTCAATGCTGCTCCGATTGGAACGGAGTCGCGAAGACCCGAGACGCGCTCGGCGACTGCAACACAGATTCGAAGGTCGCCTTGCCGTCTGTACAACTGGGCGCTTTCTCCCGTTGCATCGCGCAGAGAAGTAAGGGCAGGGGCAGCTGCGGCAAGGAGGCGGTCTTCTCCGGCAGCTGCGGCAAGTTCGCCAGAGCGGGGACCGAGCACGAAACGACCGCTGAGGTCGCGCGTGACAAGGCGATGAAATTCCAGTGCAACCGCGAGGCGATGTGCAGTCGGACGTGCAATCCCTGTTGCTGCTACAAGTTCAGCAAGAGAATGAGGCCCCGATTCCAAAGTCGTAAGTATCGCTACGGCTTTATCTAATACACCGACTCCGCTATTCTTTCTGTCCACGATGCAATATTAACATCTCAACGTATGAGATGCAATGTCGGCAGGGTAAGGAGTATCCAATGGCGAGCGACACTTCAGGGCAAACTCTTGCGGAGAAGATCTGGCAGGAACACGTTGTTCGGAGCACCCAGGGCGAACCGGACCTGCTTTACATAGACCTTCACCTCATTCATGAGGTTACGAGTGCTCAGGCCTTTGATGGTCTCCGCCTGGCAGGCAGGAGAGTGCGCCGCCCAGACCTGACAATTGCAACAGAGGACCACAACACCCCGACTTTGAATATTGACCGCCCGATTGCTGATCCTGTCTCCAGACTCCAAGTGGATACTCTGCGCAAGAATTGCGCAGAGTTTGGAGTACGCATCCACTCGCTGGGCGATATCGATCAGGGAATCGTTCACGTTGTTGGGCCGCAACTTGGTCTGACACAACCAGGAATGACGATTGTCTGCGGCGACTCGCACACATCCACACATGGAGCTTTTGGCGCGCTCGCCTTTGGGATCGGCACAAGCGAGGTAGAGCATGTTCTGGCTACTCAGACACTTCCGCTGGTCCGTCCAAAAACGATGGCAATTAATGTTGAAGGTGAACTGCAACCTGGCGTCACAGCCAAGGACATCATCTTGGCAGTCATCGCTCAGATCGGAACCGGCGGTGGGCAGGGTTATGTTATTGAATACCGGGGAAGTGCCATTCGCGCACTATCCATGGAAGGCCGTATGACCGTGTGCAACATGTCGATCGAAGCTGGCGCTCGCGCAGGCCTGGTTGCCCCGGATGAGAAGACTTTTGCCTATATCAAGGACAAGCCGCACGCACCCCAGGATTGGGAAGCGGCTCTTGCATATTGGGGCACACTCTTCACAGATGCTGATGCACGATTTGATGTGGAAATAAGCATCAATGCCAATGAATTGGCACCATTCGTCACGTGGGGAACCAACCCAGCTCAAGGCGCACCCCTTACCAGCGTTGTTCCTGATCCCGCGTTGATTGCCGATGTTGAGGAGAGGGGCGCGGCTGAGCGTGCTCTCGTCTATATGGATCTCAAGGCAGGAACGCCGCTTAAGAACATCGCCATTGACACTGTTTTTCTGGGTTCATGCACCAACGGCCGGATAGAAGATCTTCGAAGTGCGGCGGCAATTTTGGATGGCAAAAAGATTTCCTCAACCCTGCGAATGTTGGTTGTTCCTGGCTCGGCACGAGTGCGCCTGCAAGCAGAGGCAGAGGGCCTTGATAGGATATTTATCAATGCTGGCGCTGAATGGCGAAACGCAGGATGTTCCATGTGCCTTGGCATGAACCCCGACCAACTCGCTCCGGGGGAGCGTTCTGCATCCACCAGCAATCGCAATTTTGAAGGCCGCCAGGGCAAAGGCGGCCGCACTCACTTGGTGAGCCCTCAGGTAGCGGCGGCAACTGCGCTACGTGGAACTCTTTCATCACCGGCAGATCTGTAGAAAGGCGCGAGAATCATGGATAAATTCGTCACTCATACCGGCACAGGCGTTCCGCTTCGCCGCAGCAATGTGGATACAGATCAGATCATTCCTGCTGTCTACCTCAAGCGGGTCACTCGCTCCGGGTATGAAGACGGCCTCTTTGCAGCATGGCGTAAGGATCCAGAGTTCGTGCTCAATAATGAGGACTTTAAAAATGGGACGATTTTGGTTGCTGGGGTTGACTTTGGGACCGGATCTTCACGAGAGCACGCGGTCTGGGCGCTGCAGAATTACGGATTCAAAGTCATTATCTCGCCCCGCTTTGCCGATATTTTCAAAGGAAATAGTGCAAAAGGAGGGCTTCTCACCATTATTCTCCCGCAGGATCAAGTAGAGGCTCTCTGGGATGCGATTGAGGCGGAGCCTTCCATGCCGATTGAAATAAACCTCGAAAAACGCACTGTTTCCTACAAGTCCGCCACCTCATCTTCTGTCATGCCATTTGTTATAGATGACTACACCCGCTGGCGTTTAATGGAAGGTCTGGACGATATTGGGCTTACTTTGAAGCAGACCGAGTCAATTGATGCTTTTGAAAAGACCCGTCCTGCCTACAAACCAGAGACCCAACCGGCACGATAGGGCAGAAAATACGCTCGCATTTCAGGGTTTTCACTGTGCGAGGCGTCACACCGATAAAAAGTCTCTACCATTTATTGAGACATTTATGGACTCTGTGAGATGGAAAAAGCAGTGAATATCAACATTTTTTGCTGTCGTGACGAGTGATGGCTGTAAATAAATAAGTGCGACACGCGTGTTTAATGGTGGACTCATTTTGAAATAGTGCGTAAATTTCCAACTGTGTTAAGCAATTGCTTAACATTTACGCGTAAATATAAGGGGAATTTAATGAATAAGGCCCAATTCATTGCCTCGTTGACCCCACACTTCAACGACAGCAAGAAGGAAGCAGCACACGCTGTTGATATCGTTTTTGACGCGATCACCCGCAACTTGGCAAAAGGCGAAGACGTGATGATCAACGACTTCGGTAAGTTCAAGAAAGTCGATCGCAAGGCACGTAAGGGTCGCAACCCATTTACCGGTGAGACCATCCAGATCAAGGCCAGCAAGAAGCCACGCTTCTTACCAGCAAAGGGTCTGAAGGAAGTTATTTCCGGCGCTCGCAAGCTTGAGCCAGCTCCAAAGCCAGCTCCAAAAGTTGTAGCAAAGCCAGTCGTCAAGGCTGCCCCTAAGAAGGCCGCCAAGAAGGTTGCTCCTAAGAAAGCAGCGAAGAAAGCAGCCCCTAAGAAGGCCGCCAAGAAGGTTGCTCCTAAGAAAGCAGCGAAGAAAGCAGCCCCTAAGAAGGCCGCCAAGAAGGTTGCAAAGAAGAAGTAAATTTTCACGTCGTGAGAGGGCGGGACTGACCACTGGTCGGTCCCGCCCTTGTTTTTAGGGCTCATCTTCCTTTAAAGGAAAAAGAACGAGAACCAGTACTCTTACAGGGTGCAAGGAATTCCATACCCACCTCCGATTGGATATCCCCTAGGCACAAACCGCGCCTTTAAAATGTGCACGCGCATCGGTATTCCGATTTTGAGCGCTCTCACTAAGAGGGATTGGCAGGGCCAGTCAAATATTCCGCAGACCGGTCCCGCCATCGTCATCAGCAATCACATGTCCTACGCTGATGTGTTCTTCCTTGCACAGTTTCTCTATGTTAACGGCAGAGCGCCACGTTTCATCGGCAAGAGGTCGGTATTTAATGTCCCTCTCATTGGTCGGATACTTCATGCCGCCGGACAGATCCCTGTAGACCGAGAGACTGCACAGGCGGGCAGGGCCCTCGATAGCGCCATTGCTGCAATTGGAGCGGGGCATGTGATTGGTATTTATCCCGAAGGAACATTGACTCGCGATGAGGGTCTCTGGCCGATGGTGGCGAAAACTGGCGCGGTGCGGCTTGCCATTATTACGCAGGCTCCGGTCATACCTGTTGCGGCTTGGGGTCCTCAGAAAGTCCTGCCGCGGTATAGCAAGCGAGTGCGTCTTTGGCCCCGAACGAAGGTCACTATGCATGCTGGCGAAGCGCTGGATCTCTCACCTTGGTATGGCAAGGAAGAGGATCAACAAGCACTTATCGAGGCCACCGCTTTCATTATGAAAGCACTCACGCAGATGCTGGAGGAGATCCGCGGCGAGAGCGCACCGCAGGTTCCATTGGATTCACGTGCAGCGGGATTGCCCCGAACGGGCAACTTTAAGAAGGCGAAGAAAGCATGAGTCAGATAACCGTTTTGGGCGCCGGATCATGGGGATCCACTCTGGCTCAAGTACTTGTTGATGCCGGCAACAACGTTCTGCTCTGGGGGCGCAACCCCGCTGTTGTTGAGGAGATCAACCAATTCCACACCAATACGGGCTATTTACCGGGGATCTTCTTGCCGGCCCTGCTCCGCGCCACCAACAATATCGACGAAGCCTTTGCTCATTCGAACACGTATGTTCTGGCAATTCCAGCCCAGAGTTTGCGTCCCCGATTGGAGGAGTGGCGGGGTGCGATTGGCCGTGAGGCCACGATCATCAGCACCCTGAAAGGAATCGAAGTCTCAACCCATATGCGCATGACTGAGGTGATTGACGAAGTTTTAGATGTTAATCCGTCGAAGATCGCGATCATTACTGGCCCCAACCTTTCCAGTGAATTAGCCCTTCGCCAGCCAGCCGGTGCTGTGGCCGCAGCTCCCACGGAAGCATTGGCTCACCATATTCAAAATCTTTTCTCCACTCCCTATTACCGCGTCTATACCTCAGTCGACGTGACTGGATGCGAGCTGGCTGGGGCGGTCAAGAGTGTTATTGCCCTTGGTGTCGGGATTGCGGTTGGACTTGAGTTGGGTGAGAACACCCAGGCCATGTTGATTACGCGTGGTCTCAACGAAGTCGCTCGCCTGGGCGCCGCTCATGGCGCCGATCCCTTGAGCGCCGCGGGGCTTGCGGGGATGGGCGATCTCGTTGCGTCCTGCTCTTCACCTCTCTCGCGCAACCGAGCTTTTGGCGAAGCCTTGGGGCGCGGTGGCACGATGGAATATGCGGTTGCTCATGAACCACGAACGGTTGAAGGCGTAGCCTCAGCAGGTGCGGTTGTTGAATTGGCTCACCGCGTTGGAGTGGAGGTGCCGGTGATCGAGGCTGTGGCCGATGTTGTTGCTGGCGCTATCTCACCTGCGCAAGCACTTGAGCGATTGATGGAGATCAGTATCCATTCAGAGAACTTCATCAAGTGAACAAAATAGTCGTCGGAATTCTCTGCGGAGGCCGCAGTAGCGAGCACGAAATTTCCTGCATCTCTGCTGGGGGAATTCTCGCGGCAATTGACCGTGATCGGTATGAGCCAGTTGTCATCGGAATTACGAGAACTGCAGGTCGTTGGGTTCTGATTCCAGAGGATTACCCGCTGGCAATTGTTGATGGAGTCCTTCCCACCGTTCCTGAAGACGGTATAAAAGTGAATACGGATATCGCTGGTTTTACTGCCAACGGAAAGTCTCTTCATCTCGATCTGATTTTCCCAATGTTGCACGGGCCTTATGGAGAAGATGGAACAATTCAGGGTTTCTGCGAAATTGCGAATATTCCGTATGTTGGTAGCGGTGTTCTTTCATCGGCTGTTGCAATGGATAAGTCATTTGCAAAAACTGTTTTTAGCGCTCACGGTATGCGAGTCGCTGAGGGTACGGTTATTACCATCGAACAGTGGAGAGATAACCGTGCCGCATGTGATGCATTGCTCTCAGGATTCAGTTATCCACTTTTCGTAAAGCCTGCCCGTGGTGGTTCGAGTCGTGGTACTACTAAAGTTAAATCTGTCGCTGCACTCTCCGCCGCGATTGACGAAGCACATAACTATGACCGCAAAGCGATGATTGAGGAGATGGTGCCAGGCCGTGAGGTCGAGTGCGCGGTCCTTGAAGTGAATGGCGAAGTGAAGACTTCATTGCCGGGTGAAATTATTATCGATGAAAGATTTGAGTTCTACGATTTCCAAGCCAAGTATTTAGATGATGGAACAAGTGCCCAGGTCCCAGCCAATATTCCTGCACAAGCAATTCAGGAAATACAACGCCTCGCGGCCTTGGCTTTCACATCACTGGGTTGCTCGGGACTTGCGCGGGTGGATTTCTTCTACCGGCCAGATGGGCAAGTTGTGATCAATGAATTGAATACGATGCCTGGGTTTACACCGACTTCGGTTTTCCCAACTCTCTGGGCGGAAAGAGGCGTGACTTATTCACAGATTATTCATGAACTTATTAAAGGCGCGCTTACGCGCAAAAATGGTGTTCTTGGAAATTAAACCTGGAAATTAGTAGCTAGTTACAGGACAGGTCAGTGTGCGAGTAATCCCTGCAACAGCTTGAACCTTTGACAAAATAACGCGACCGAACTCTTCCATGCTGGGTGCTTCAGCGCGCATGATGACGTCGTATGGACCCGTGACACCTTCGGCGAGTGTGACCCCAGAAATTGCCGAGACTGCGTGCGCGACACTTGTTGCTTTCCCGACCTCGGTTTGGATCAAGATGTAAGCCTGTACTGACATGGGGCAACCTTTCGTTGAACTTTCTTCAAGGCGACGTTACCGCATTTTCGAAGTCCGTGGCAGAGGCTTTTTTCAGCGTAGGCTGGGACTGTGGAATTTACCGAGACTGAGGTCATTGAAGAGTTAAGGACCATTTTTACTCACACGGATTCTCGAGTACTCGTCGGTATCGGTGATGATGCTGCGGTCGTCTCAGCTCCCGCGAGCAAGATTGCAATCACGACCGACATGGCCGTTGAGAATGTGCATTTCCGACGTGACTGGGCCACAGCAGAAGAAATCGGAATGAAAATAACTGCTGCAAATTTGGCTGACATTTACTCAATGGGAGCGACTCCCGAACACTTAGTAGTTGCGGTCGCCCTGACCGGCGAAGAAAGCATGACCTGGATCAAAGAATTGGCTAAAGGAATCGAAAGTGAAGCGCGGAAGTGTGATGTGCGAATCATTGGTGGCGACATTGTCCGTGGGCCGGCAGTGACAATTTCGATCACGGCTTTTGGCGAGGTTAAAGACCCGATCCTTCGGTCAGGTGCACATGATGGCGATAAGATTGTTATTACCAATCTTCCGGGTTGGTCTGCGGCTGGACTCTTCCTTCTTCAGAACAGAGTGAATGCGAGCGCGGTGCACCCAGCTCGCGCAGTAGAACGTGCTCTCGCGCAATTTCGAGCCCCACTGGTTCTGTATGCAGATGCGGTAGCGCTCCTTGGTGCACACGCCATGTCAGATACAAGCGATGGCCTACTCATACAAGGTGCTCAGATGGCAGATGCTTCGGGTGTGAGGTTTCAGATTGAGGCATCTCTCCTTGAGAGGCATCCTGATTTTGAGGACTTATCTGCTCTGGCCAATGCAGTCGGTGCCGACGTTTGGGATTGGATTGGTGCAGGCGGTGAGGATCATGCATTTCTTGCGACCGGGCATGGTCTGCCAGCCTATGAAATAGGAGTGGTGACTGCAGGATCTGGGATTGAACTGGTGGGTGTATCAAAAACCCCGAAGGGTTTCACTCACTTCAATTAAAGAAAACTAACGGCTAACTTTGCCAGCTTTGAGGCATGAAGTGCAGACATTCTGGCGCTTGGATGTGCCACCAACGAGGGTGCGCACACGCTGGATGTTTGGATTCCACCGACGGCGGGTCTTCACCTCAGAGTGCGAGACGTTGTTGCCAAAGCTGGGGCCCTTGCCACAGATATCGCAGTTTGCAGCCATCGTCGTGCTCCTTATATATCTTGGGGTGTGAATCCGTAATCCGAACCCTCTGTGGACCCTCATGAACGGGCGTAAGGGTACCGCTTACCCCCTGGATGAGGCGAATCGGGGCCAATTGCGACCCAATGAGTAGCAGTAGGGCGGAAATAAGGGGTAGTACTCACCATATTTCCTCGTGAAATCTCCCGCGTGAGGGTTGCCACAGCATGGAAATGGGAAAGAAAAAACCAATTCGCGCAGAATGGGAGGTATTGCAGGTAGTTTTTCAGCTAGATACTTAGGCAAAAGGAGAGAAGCATGGACGCGCTTGATCTGGCCCGTTGGCAGTTCGCAATCACCACGGTTTACCACTTCCTCTTCGTCCCGATCACAATCGGCATGGCCTTTCTCGTGGCTGGTCTTCAAACAGCGTGGTTTCGGACGCAGAAACTAAAATACCTGAGAGCGACAAAATTCTTTGGTCGCCTATTTCTCATTAACTTTGCCATTGGGGTTGTCACAGGAATCGTTCAGGAATTTCAATTCGGGATGAACTGGTCCTCTTACAGCAGGTTCGTTGGAGATATTTTTGGAGCCCCGCTCGCTATTGAGGGGTTGCTGGCATTCTTCCTGGAGAGCACCTTCTTGGGCCTTTGGATTTTTGGTTGGGACAGATTGCCAAAGAAACTCCACTTGGCTTCTATCTGGTTGGCAGCCAGCGGAACAATTTTTTCTGCTTACTTCATTCTTGCTGCGAACTCCTGGATGCAACACCCCGTCGGGTATGTGCTTAATGAAACAAAAGGAAGGGCCGAGCTCACAAATATTTTCGAGGTTCTCACGCAGAAAACGGCACTTGTTACTTTCTTCCACACGATCCCGTCTGCAGCATTTAGCGGAGCGGCCTTTATTGCTGGAGTCTCCGCCTGGTTGGTTATTAAGAAAAAAGATGTCGAGATGTCACGAGGGACTCTCAAATTGGGTTTGATTACGATGATCATCAGTTTCATACTTATTGGAATCTCCGGGGATCTCACATCACGAGTAATGACCGAGCAGCAGCCGATGAAGATGGCCGCAGCCGAAGCGCTCTATGACACAACCTCCTCCGCGCCGTTCTCATTGCTTACGATCGGCAGTCTCGACGGTTCGCGCTCAGTCTTTCAAATTGATATCCCCTCAGTCTTGTCGTTCTTATCAACTGGAGATTTCAATGGAGTTGTTGAGGGTGTCAACAACCTTCAAGCAAAGTACGAGAGTCAGTATGGTCCCGGCAACTACAAGCCGAATATTCCGCTTGCTTACTGGTCATTTAGATTGATGATTGGTTTCGGATTTCTTGGAGCGCTCTTCGCACTTCTTGCTCTCTGGCAGATGAGACGGGGGCAACTCCCACGGGGCAGATGGTTTGCTCCAGCAATGATTTCCCTTCCTTTTATTCCGTTGCTGGCCATTTCGTTTGGTTGGATCTTCACCGAGACAGCCCGCCAACCGTGGGCGGTCTTCGGCCTTATCAAAACTGCTGATGGTGTCAGTACGGTGGTTTCAGCTGGAGCAGTGCTCTTCACAATGGTTGCTTTCACGCTTCTTTATGGCGTTCTCGCCGTCATTGAAGTCGGATTGATCTTGAAGACGGTCCAGATCGGTCCCCGCGCCGAAGTCGATCACGACATATCCACTATCGGGGGATCCGATGAACGCCCACTTGTGATGTCCTACTAGGCCAGAAGGAGAGGAGAAAATAATGAGCTTTCAAACCGTATGGTTTTTATTAATCGCAGTTCTCTGGATCGGATATTTCGTCCTAGAAGGATTCGATTTCGGCGTTGGTGTTCTACTTCCGTTTGTTTCCAAAGACGAAGCGGATCGTCGTGCGGTTCTTACCACTCTTGGACCTGTCTGGGATGGGAATGAAGTCTGGCTTCTTGTTGCAGGGGGAGCGACTTTTGCTGCATTTCCGGAGTGGTATGCGACATTGTTTAGCGGGTTTTATCTCCCGCTCTTCCTTATTCTTGTGGCACTCATCGTGCGAGGGGTTGCATTTGAATATCGAAGTAAATACGGCAAAGTAGAATGGCGCAAACGCTGGGACATTGCAATTTTCTTTGGAAGTGCGATCCCAGCATTCCTATGGGGCGTTGCTTTTGCAAACATTGTAAGAGGCGTTCCTTTGGAGCGATCCACAAGTGGCTCAATTGAATACGTTGGGGGATTCTTCAATCTTCTCAACCCCTATGCACTTCTCGGTGGAGTCGTGACTCTTGCTGTCTTCCTCACACACGGTGCGCATTTCCTAGCACTCAAAACGGCGGGAGAGGTACGCGTTCGCGCACATAGTCTGGCAGTGAAGTTGGGACTCGCTGCGGCAGCAGCAGCCGTCGCCTTTTTGCTCTGGAGCAATCTGGTGCTTGAGAGTCTGAACGCCAAATTCTTGATCCTTTCAGTCGCCACCGTGCTGTTCTGGGTGATGGCTGTAATTGCCAATGTGAAGGCCCGCGAGGGGTGGGCATTTATTTGTTCATCGTTTGCAATTGTCACTTTCGTCAGTGGGCTCTTTTCAGCGCTCTATCCACGCGTCATGCCGAGTTCGAGAGGTGCGCAATTTGACCTCACGATTATCAACGCGTCGAGTACGGACTACACCTTGAAGGTGATGACGATCGTTGCGGTTTTCATGACACCCGTGGTCCTCCTTTATCAGGGATGGACGTACTGGGTATTCAGAAAGCGCGTAAGCGCGTCACAGATCTCTCGTCCAGAGCAAGGAGTTCTCGATACATTGAACCTGTGAAATCTGAGGAACTGCGGCTACTTCTCTCGAGTAACCGCAGGTTCGTCTCTATCATCGGTATCGCCGCACTTACCTGGTCTGCCATTGTTCTGGCTAATGCCTATCTGATTTCTGAAATTATCATCCGGATCGTCCAGCATCGGCCAGCGGTGCCCGTCCTCATCTTTGCATTGGGAAGCCTCTGGCTATTTCGTGCCCTTTTTCAATCAGGATTCGATTATTACTGCAGTACCGAGGCGGTCCGCATCAAAGGTGAATTGAGAGGAGAAACCACCGCTCAAGTCGGCAATTTCACCGCGGTTTCTTCTTCGGAATTAAGCAATGTGCTGATCAAGGGTCTTAACAGCCTGGATATTTACATCGGTCGTTTTGTTCCCCAATTGATCTTTGCCGCCGTCACTCCGGTTGTTGTATTGGTTGCGATATTCACACAAGACATTCTCGCTGGCGTGATTGCTCTTCTAACCCTGCCATTAATCCCCGCGTTCGGTGCACTGATCGGGCGATATTCAGCGGATGCAGTCAACAAGAAATGGCGCACTCTTGGAACACTCTCCAAGTATTTTGAAGATTCGATGCACGGCTTTGCAACACTAAAGATCTTTGGCCGTTGGCAAAGTCAGGGAGAGCGTATTGAGGAGATGGGCAACCGCTACACCGATGAGACAATGAAGGTTCTAAGAATCTCCTTTCTCTCGGCTTTTGCGCTGGAGTTAGTTGCAACAATCTCCGTAGCAGTGGTGGCAGTCTCGATTGGTTTGCGACTTGTCTCTGGTTCGATTGATTTTCACTCGGCTCTTCTTCTACTACTACTCACTCCAGAGGTGTACTTCCCCGTACGAAATGCGGCATCTCTTTTCCATGCATCCCAAGACGGTACTGAAGCGTTGAGGAGTCTGGCAGCGATCGACTTTGAGGAGGTTCTTCTGCCTTCACCAGTTTCACAGAAGATCAATGTGAAAGATATGCAGTCGATATCCTGGAGCGATTGGTCATTGCCTCATAGCGCGGTCGAAGAGGTGGTCATCCCTTCGACGAGAGTTAAACGAGGGGAGATGCTCTTTCTCGTTGGAGAGTCAGGAGTTGGTAAAACTACATTTGCCCTCAATCTCCTTGGTATCACCTTTAACGCGTCAATAAAGATCGAGGATCCTGACGGACTCCACCAACTCACTTCCGAGATGCAAGACGAGTGGCAGAAGGTCATCGGATGGATTCCCCAGAATCCCCAGTTAGCAAGTGGCAGCGTACGAGATCAGTTCATCCTCCTTGATGCCAATATTTCGGACATTGAGATAGAGACGGCTTTGATGAGCGCCGGCTTGTCCTTGAACGACTTGCCATACCGATTGGACACGCACATTGGAAGAGGCGGTGAAAGTTCTCATGCCGCCTCTGGCGGGCAAGTTCGTCGAATTGCAGTTGCGAGGGCTCTGATTCGAAAACCTATCGTCATCATTGCTGACGAACCAACTGCGGACTTGGATGATGTGAGTGCAAAAATCGTGATGGATCTTCTTCGTAGCGCTCAGAGAGATGGCGCAATTGTCATCTGCATTACCCACGATCTTTCTCTGCCATCAAAAAATGAGAGGATCAGAGAGATTGGGAGGCACGTACCGTGAAGCGCTCTATCCCGTATCTACTTGGCGCGAGCGCGTATATTGCCGGCCTTGGTCTTACTATCACGAGTGCGTGGTTGATCACTACTGCTTCGTTTCAGCCCCCAATAATGACTCTCGGTGTGGCAATAGTGGGGGTACGGTTTTTTGGCATCTCTCGATCTGTCGCACGTTATTTTGAGAGACTTACAAGTCATCGAACAGTATTTGATCAACTTACGGATCTACGTGTCCGACTATACGAATCATTTGCATCCGATCCAATCGCCCTTGTGCGCGATTTGGGGACGGGCAAACTGGTCAAGAGAGTTGTCGATGACGTTGAAAGGTCCCAGGAATATCAATTGAGGATCACGTTGCCCCACGTTGCTGCTCTCATTTCGCTTCTCACGGGTGTGGGTCTTGGGCTCTGGATAAATCCCACCTCTGTTTTGATTACAGTTCCGACCTGCCTTCTGCTTCTTTTCCTGATTCCATGGCGGGTGAAGAAATCATCTGAAGCTATTGCTCGTAGAATCGAAGATTTAGAAAGTGAATACGCATCTTCGATAGAGAAAACCGCACATGGGATCGCTGAGGCGCATTTGTATGGGTATTTAAGCGAGCAACTGGGTAAGACCAGGGAAGCTGAAGCACAGATCACTCGGGAAGAACTCACCCTCCTGAAAGTTACCCGCTTCTACCAATTCGTCTCCACTGCGCTCATTGGACTTTCAATTGTGGGGCTCACGCTTATCGCATATAGCGCAGGGAAAAGTGTTCCGGCGGTTCAAATTTCAATGCTCGTATTTCTGCCCCTGGTCATGTTTGAGGCTATCACTGCCTGGTATCCGAACCTCTATTCAGCGGGGAAATTGCTCTTGGCTCGGCATGAAGTGGACTCTCTTATCGATGGTGTCCAGCACCATGTGCTGCCGAAGGAGAGACTGGAATCGCATGTTGAAGAACTGACAGTGCGCAATGTGCGTGTGAGTTGGGATCAGGACCATCAATTTATGGAGTCAATTTCCTTTCGAGTGGAAGATGGCGACTGCCTTGTAATTCGTGGGCGTAGTGGAAGCGGCAAGTCGACATTAGCTCTCGCATTACTTGGATTGCTGGATTATGAGGGTGAAATACTTCTGAATGGTCACGAATTAAGGTCGATCGTTGACATCTCATCCCATATCTCTGGAACCATCCAGAGTGGTCATATCTTCAATACGACATTGCGTGAGAATCTTAAGATTGGGTCAACGCTTGCCACGGATCCGCAAATCCTTGAAGTGCTTTCTCTTGTCGAACTTGATTCTTTACTCCTTGAAATGGGAAGTGGGCTCGAAACAATTCTTGGCGACATGGGCAGAGCGCTATCAGGAGGAGAAATTAAGAGACTCAATCTTGCTCGTGCACTCCTCTCACCAGCTCCGATACTTGTTCTAGACGAACCGACTGAACATCTTGACCAAGGGTTGGCTAGAAGGATCGAAAATCGGTTGCTCGGACTTGGCCGGACGTTGATCGTTGTTACCCACTCAGGATGGGAAAAAGGCACGCGGACTCTCCAACTCAACCGCTAGTACATATGCTTGAAATATTAGGAGAGAATAACTTCATGGCTACCCTCGAGACCAAACTCATTGATGTTGTGGGAGATCGCACTGCCAAAGCGCTCGAATCGGGATTGGGCGCACGCACAGTGGCTGACCTGTTGCGACACTATCCACGCAGATATGCGGTTCGAGGTGAGCTTACTGACATTTCAGAATTGAAAGCCGATGATGAAGTAACAATCTTGGCCGAGGTCTTTAGTGCAAATGCCCGGCCTCTTCACGGTCGCAAAGGAACGATCCTCGAAGTAGTTGTTACTGACGGGTCTTCCAAACTTTCACTGACATTCTTCAATCAGGCCTGGCGGGAACGGGAGTTGAAAGTTGGACGCCAAGGACTTTTTGCAGGCAAAGTTGGAATCTTCAACGGCAAGCGTCAACTCTCCCATCCCGATTATGAGTTGATTGCCGATGGAAGTGATGTAGATAGTGCAGTAGAGGAGTTTGCCGGTAAATATCTTCCTGTCTATTCGGCCACAGCGAAGATGCCTTCGTGGAAGGTTGCACAGTGTGTAAATCTTGCTGTCGATGCGTTAGGCGACGTGCCCGATTTCCTTCCCGAACCGATTCGAATGAAACATCGCTACCCAACGCTCAAAGAGGCCCTTGTTGCGGTGCACCGACCCACTGATTTGGAAGAAGCCAAATTCGCCCGTGAGCGCCTTACTTTCGACGAGGCATTTCTTCTCCAGTTGCTGCTGGTTGTGCGTAGAACCCAACTCCGCCAACTCGATGCCACCGCCCGCCCCGCACGGCTGGGAGGAATTCTTGAAGCTTTTGATAAAACTCTTCCATTCGACTTAACCCCGGGTCAGAACACGGTAATTTCCGAAGTCGAAAACGATTTGGCACAACCCCATCCAATGCACCGTCTGCTTCAGGGGGAAGTTGGTTCAGGCAAGACGGTTGTTGCCATTCGGGCGATGCTGGCAGTCGTCGATAGCGGCGGGCAAGCTGCATTACTCGCTCCAACTGAAGTGCTCGCGCAGCAGCATCTGCGAACAATCAAGGCTCTGCTTGGCCCTTTGGCGCAGGGAGGGATGCTCGGCGGCTCAGAGAATGCCACTCAGGTCACGTTGTTAACCGGCTCGCAAAACACTGCAGCGCGAAAGGAATCCTTGAGCCTGGTTGGATCTGGTGAGGCCGGCATTGTGATTGGCACCCATGCACTTTTGAGCGAGAGAGTGGAATTTAAAGATTTGGGCTTGGTTGTCATAGATGAGCAGCACCGTTTTGGCGTGGAACAACGCGATGCACTCAAGGCCAAGGCGCAATTTCCGCCACATTTACTTGTTATGACAGCCACGCCTATTCCGCGAACAGTGGCGATGACAATCTTTGGAGACCTTGACGTTTCGACTTTGCGCGAATTGCCGCAGGGTCGCCAGCCGATCACAACTCATGTTGTCGCCGCCATGGAGAAGCCGGCTTTTGTTGAACGTGCATGGGCGAGAATTCGCGAGGAAGTTGAGAAAGGGCATCAGGCGTACATCGTCGCCCCACGAATCAGCGCAACTTCTCCGACAGATGCAGATATGGATTTTCTTTTCGGGACGACGTCTACGGAGTTAACATCAGTCGAGGAGTTAGCTCCCATTCTGCACTCAGGAGCATTATCGGGATTGCGTCTTGCAATTCTGCATGGTCAACTTCCAGCAGATGTAAAAGACGAAACCATGAGCGCTTTTAATGAGGGCAAAATTGATGTTCTCGTCTCGACCACGGTCATTGAAGTGGGAATGGACGTCCCTAATGCCACTGTTATGGTGATTATGGACGCAGATCGATTTGGTGTCTCACAACTTCACCAGCTGCGAGGACGTATTGGTCGAGGAGCATCGCCAGGACTCTGCCTTCTTATTACTAATGCAGTCCCAGAATCTTCTGCGCGAGTGCGACTCGATGCAGTAGCCAGCACATTAGACGGATTTGAACTATCAAGGATAGACCTTGAGCAGAGGCGAGAGGGGGATGTTCTTGGAGCCAGTCAATCTGGCACTCGGTCGCATTTACGATTGTTGCGAGTGCTGAGAGATGAAGATCTCATTATCCGTGCGCGAGACGACGCTCAGGAACTCGTCGATACAGAGCCATCTCTCCTTTCCTATCCAGAGCTTGCTCGCGAGTTGAAAATACTTCAAGCAGATGAGAAAGCCGATTACATAGATAAGGCTTAAAAAGTAAGATGGACATATGAGGATCATTGCTGGAGTCGCACGAGGGCGCGTGCTTTCACCCGTGGCTGGTGCAACGCGCCCTACCTCTGATCGCGCGCGAGAAGGAGTCTTCTCCTCCTTGCTCTCCGAATTCGGGGATTTTTTCGATCTTAATTTTCTAGATCTCTTTGCGGGCTCGGGCGCCATGGGGCTTGAGGCGCTTTCACGTGGAGCCACACTTGTACACGCGGTTGAGAAGGATGAGCGTGCATGTAAATCGATCACAGCCAACGCTGAATTGGTTGCAAAGAATAAACCAGCAGGAACCTTCCACCTCTACCCTATGCCGGTCTACAAATTCCTTGAAGGAACTCCGCCCGCCACCTACGACATTGTTTATGCGGATCCTCCCTATGACGTCACAGACACAGAACTCCATAAGGATCTTGTGAATCTGAGAGTGGATGGATTCCTTAATGAGGGCTCGATTGTCGCAGTCGAACGCGCGCAGAAATCAGGAGCACTTGAGTGGCCCAAGGGATATCAACCTCTGCGGTCGAGAAAGTATGGGCAAGCGCTCATTTATTACGCCAAATTGGCTGGCGGTTAGGTTACAACTGGGTGAGAATGGATAAGACTGGCAATCATTGCTAGCGTTTACGGCGTGAAGAGCGCCGTGTGTCCTGGATCTTTCGATCCGATCACCTACGGACACCTCGATATCATCGAGCGAGCCAGCAATCACTTTGATCGCGTAATAGTGGCCGTCTTCGAAAATCGAAGCAAACACAGTCTCTTTGGCGTTGAGGAGCGGATGGAAATGATCCGCGAAAACACTAAGGCTTTCCCGAATGTCGTTGTTGATTCTTGGTATGGATTGACGGTCGATTTTTGCAAGAAGAATGACGTGTCGGTCATAGTCAAGGGTCTTCGAGCGGTTACAGACTTTGACTATGAATTGCAGATGGCGCAGGTTAATTTCCATGCCGGCCGCGTGGACACCATGTTCATGGCAACTTCTCCTACTCATTCATTCTTATCTTCATCTCTCGTTAAAGAGTTAGCCCATTTTGGCGGCGATGTCTCCGCAATGGTTCCAGCCAATGTGGCAGACGCGCTTAGAGACCGATTGGCAGGGAAGTGAAAAATGGAATCTATTGAAAAACTCAGTGCTGCGATCACCATGGTCGAAGAAGCCCGAAGCGTTCCCCTTTCAGCCTCCTGTGTCGTCCATCGCGCCGATCTTTTAGAAGTTCTCGACGAGGCTCGCAATATGTTGCCCCAAGATTTTGCCACAGCGCAAAATCTTCTTGCTACGCGCGATGCTGTTATTGAAGAGGGTCGACATAGCGCCGAACAATTGATCTCAATGGCACGTGAGGAAGTCGCTCGAATGGTCGAGCAGACCGCGATTGTGCAAGCAGCCCGCGATGAATCCCAGCGAGTCCTTGATGAAGCGCGTGCGGCGGCAGACCGCGAGCGGGAAGAAGTTGAAAACTATATTGATTCGCGACTTGCCACGCTGGAAGTTATTTTGAACAAGACTATGGACGCGGTTTCGCGCGGCCGTGAGCGTCTAGCAGGAGCCGGCGACAACGACGTACTCTCGCAGCTTGCCTCAGAATAATATTTCGAAGAGTCGAACTTATGACGCGCGAACCGCAGGTCTTCCGTTTCAATGCCCATGACCTTCCACGCCGTGCGGGGGAGATGCGGGAGTATTCCATCGATATCTCCGCCCCTGAGCGCATCGGCATTGACGTCATCGCCGTGCTGGTAGGCGAAGAGATTCACCTGGATATGCGTTTGGAATCTGTTACGCAGGGAATTCTGGTCAGTGGGCAGTTATCGGCTATTGCCGACGGTGAATGTATGCGCTGCCTAGAGCCCGTCGAACTCGATATCGAACGTAGGATTCAAGAGCTCTACCGATACGCGCCCGACAAGGCTCACACCAAGGCACAGCGAAAGCGTGCCAGCGAGGAAGGGGATGACCTCGACCTTGAGGAAGAGTTGATGATGGATGGCGAGATCATCGATCTTGAGGGGCCGATCCGTGACGCCATTGTTCTCGCCCTGCCCATTAACCCCCTCTGCGAAGAGGATTGCCCGGGGCTCTGTCCCGAGTGTGGGGTGAGATGGACCAACCTGCCGCCAGATCATGCCCACGAAGTCATCGATGCCCGTTGGTCGGGCTTGGCTGGACTTTTGCCAGAGTCGCCCGAGCAGCCGAAGTAGACCCGATTTCAAGAATTGAGCCCTTTAGGGGATACTTAGCCACGCAGTAAACAAATTTGCCCTGCCATTCACCCAGTGATGGCCATCCAAGGGTTTCACGGTTTGAGAAATTCTAGAAAGAGGAACGTAAAGTGCCAGTACCAAAGCGGAAGATGTCGCGCTCTAAAACCCGTTCCCGTCGTAGCCAGTGGAAAACCACTGCAGCGGCTCTCTCAAACTGCCCACAGTGCCAGCAGCCAAAATTGCAACACACCGCATGCCCGACTTGTGGAACATATAACCGCCGTCAGGTAATCGAGGTCTGACCTGTACTCATCGTTAACAAGAGCATTGGGTGTGGAGATCAGTCCACAACTGCTTGAGTTGGCACTGACCCACCGTTCGCATGCGTACGAGTCAGGATCGGATCAAACAAATGAGCGCCTTGAATTTTTAGGTGACTCGGTTCTCGGACTTATTGTCACGGAGGAATTGTTCCGTCGTTTTCCAGAACTTGATGAAAGTCGTTTATCTCCCCTGCGCTCTGGCGTAGTTAATATGCGAGCGCTAGCAGATATTGCACGCACCTTAAATCTTGGGTCGTACATTCGTCTGGGCAAAGGCGAGGAGAACACGGGTGGCAATGATAAGAACTCACTCCTCTCTGATGCTCTCGAAGCAATCATCGGTGCCATATATATTGAATGCGGATTCCAGAAGACAGCGCACATTGTCCTCATGTTGATCGAGAAGACTCTCATCAATGCCGTGGATAAAGGGGCGGGCCTTGACGGTAAGACCGCTCTCCAAGAGCTCGTTGCCCTCTCTGGGAAAGGTGCCCCTGAATATCTTGTGACCGAGACTGGTCCGGATCACGACAAGAGTTTTACCGCCTTTGCCATGGTGGGCGGCGAGGCGATTGCACAGGGTGAAGGAAAGAGCAAGCGAGAAGCCGAGCAGATCGCGGCTCGCGTTGCCTATGAATTACTGAGCGTGCCAACGCAGGAGTAAGCCCTAGGGTAGGTTTGCGCTGTGTATTTGAAGAGCATCACGCTCAAGGGCTTTAAGTCCTTTGCCTCCGCCACGACCCTGCGTCTGGAGCCTGGGATCACCTGCGTGGTCGGACCCAACGGGTCGGGCAAGAGCAATGTCGTGGACGCGCTCAGTTGGGTCATGGGCGAGCAGGGCGCCAAGTCTCTTCGTGGCGGGAAAATGGAAGACGTCATCTTCGCCGGAACAAGCGGCCGTGCTCCACTGGGTCGAGCTGAGGTCTCCGTCACCATTGACAACACCGATGGTGCGCTTGCAATTGATTACACGGAAGTCACTATTTCTCGCATACTTTTTCGCAATGGCACTAGCGAATATCAGATCAATGGAGATGCCTCTCGCCTTCTCGATATTCAAGAGCTTCTTAGCGACAGCGGTATCGGTCGTGAGATGCACGTCATCGTCGGGCAGGGCCAACTGGATGCAATTCTTTCGGCTACTCCTGAAGAGCGTCGCGGATTTATCGAAGAGGCAGCTGGAGTTCTCAAGCACCGTAAGAGAAAAGAGAAAGCGCTTCGCAAACTTGAATCCATGCAGGCCAACCTTGCACGTATACAAGACCTCACCGTCGAACTTCGCCGCCAGCTTCGCCCTTTGGGTAAACAGGCGGAAGTCGCAAAGAAAGCTGCAACGATCCAAGCAGATTTACGTGATGCGAAATTGCGCCTCCTTGCCGATGACCTGATTTCACTGACACAAACTCTCAACGCCGAAGTTGCAGATGAAAGCACACTTCGCGAACGCCGTGCGATTGTTGAAGGAAATCTCAAGAGTGCGCGCGAGCGCGAAGCCGAGCTCGATGCGCAGACCTCGGTTGATAGTCCAAAATTGGTTCAGGCGCAAGAGACGTACTACCAACTCAATGCACTCCGTGAAAAATTCCGCGGTACGCAGAGTTTGGCACAGGAGCGAACCCGATTCTTATCTGAAGAGGGCGAAGACGCCCGCAGCGCCGGACGCGATCCTGAGACTCTTGATCGCGAGGCGACACTCCTTCGTGAGGAAGAAGCCGAACTTCGTACATCTGTTGAGAATGCCCGCCAACTTCTCCAAGAGGCAACCGCATCTTTGAGCATCAGCGAAGCTGAATTGAAAGCAGAAGAAGACCGCGTTGCTGCAGCGCTTCGTGCAGTCGCAGACCAACGCGAAGGCACTGCGCGCCAGGAGGGCCACATCAAATCTCTTGCCGCTCGCTTGGATGCAATTGCCGAAGAGATCTCCCGGCTGACAAAAGCGCGCGATGACGCTCAGATGCGCGCAGAATCTGCTCAGCGTGAGTACGCCGCACACGAATTGGAAATTACTGGCGCAGATTCGCGCGAACTTGGGTTGGATTCGCAATTTGAAGCAGCTCAGAAAGTGCTCAACGAGACTAAGTCCACACTTGATGCTCTCGTCGATCAAGAACGTGCCGCAGACCGTGAGCGAAATGCACTCGAATCCAAATTGGAAGCCATGCGCCTCACATCTCAATCCCGAGATGGTGCCGTAGCCCTGCTTCGCGATCCACGCGGAGTGGCAATTCTTGGGAGTATCGCCTCACTTCTTGAGATTGACTCTGGGTGGGAAGGCGCTGCTGCTGCCGCCCTCGGCACTCTTGCAGATGCGGTTGTTGTCCAGGATCTCTCATCTGCGGTACTCGCACTCTCTGCCCTTCGCAGTGAGAACCTCGGCCAGGCCGATCTCCTGGTCATGCGCCCAGATATTTACTCCCATCCCTCTTCCGTTCCTGGCGGACTCACGGCGATCACATCGCATGTCCGCTCGAGCTCGATCCAACCTCTCTTGCAGGAGTTGCTCGCTAATACCGTTGTTGCTGACGACGCCAAGGCGGCAGAGTCAATTCTCTCTTCCCATCCGACGTTGACAGTTGTCACTCGCGATGGTGATGTCTTTACACAATCGCGCGCACGAGGTGGGTCAAAATCTTCGTCATCGTTGATTGAAATCAATGCACTCATTGACGAGCTCACTGGGAAAGTCTCTGAGATCAATCATGTTTGCCAGCGCCTCCGTTTTGAAATTTCGGCATGCCAGAGCGAGCTTGCACAGCGACAGAGCGAATTTGATGTGGCCCTTGCCGCACTCAATGAGTCTGATGCTCGTATCGCAGCCATTACCGAGCAATTGGCGGTGGCCGGGCAGCACGCAAAGTCAGCGAGTGCCGAAGTCGAGCGTCTCAACTCGGCAATTGTTGAAGCCACGGCTGCCAAGTCTCGTGACGAGAGTGAACTTGCGATTGCTCAAGAGCAGATGCACCACCATGGAAATGTCGAACAACCAAGCCACTCACATGCTGAAGAACTTCGCGCAGAGGTTTCCATTGCGCGCACCACTGAGGTGGAAGCACGGTTGAGTGTTCGTACAAGTGAAGAGCGACTTGCGTCCCTTTCGGCTCGAGCAAAAGCCTTAGAAGATGCGGCAATCGCAGAACGTGAAGCATCGGAGAAGGCGACTGTGCGACGTGGCGCACGTGCACGCGGTGCCATTGTTTCGCAAGCAATCGCCGAGTCCGCATATGAGGCGTTGATTCACATCGAAAGATCCATTGCTAAGGCTGCGAACGAAAGGGGACATCTCGAGGAAGTGCGTGCGCTTCGCGAAGGTGAGACTCTGACTGTCCGTGCCCAAGCCCGCGAGCTTGCATCTGAACTCGAACAACTTACATCAAGTGTCCATCGCGATGAGATCGCCCGTGCCGAACAACGTATGCGCATCGAAGCCCTCGAACTTAAGGCAGTTGAAGAACTTGGAATCGATGTTACGACTTTGCTCAACGAGTACAGTCCTGAGCGAGATGTTCCGACCTTCGTCGAATTGGACGATGGAACCGTGGTTGAAGGGGATCTGGTTCCATACCGCCGCGAACAACAAGAGCGACGGCTTGCAAAAACTGAGCGTGATTTAGCCCTTCTAGGCAAGATCAATCCGCTGGCCCTGGAGGAATACGGCGCACTCGAGGAACGTCTTCTCTACCTTGCCGAGCAACTCGAAGATCTCAAGCGGACTCGTAAGGATCTTCTCGACATTATCAAGGAAGTTGACGAGCGCGTTCAACAGATCTTCATGGATGCCTTTAACGACACTGCACGTCACTTCGAAGATATTTTCTCCCGTCTCTTCCCCGGTGGAGATGGCCGTTTGATACTCACCAATCCAGATGACCTGACGACTTCGGGTATTGATGTGGAGGCGCGTCCGCCGGGAAAGCGCATCAAGCGACTCTCACTTCTTTCCGGCGGCGAGAAGTCTCTGACTGCAATTGCACTCCTCGTCGCGATCTTCAAAGCTCGGCCAAGTCCGTTCTATGTACTCGATGAAGTCGAGGCTGCACTGGACGACGTCAACCTCGGTCGGCTTCTGGGAATTTTTGAAGAACTCCGCGAAAGTTCGCAGTTGATCATCATTACTCACCAGAAGCGCACGATGGAAATTGCTGACGCGCTCTACGGTGTGACTATGCGACGAGACGGTGTGACTGAAATTATTTCTCAGCGTCTTCGCGACGCACAATCCGTCTAGTCTGCCCTCATCTGATGGGATTGTTCGGCAAGATACTTTCCAAGATCACGGGAAAACCCAATGCATCTGCGCAAGATTGGGAGGAGTTGGAAGCTGCGTTGCTTGAAGCCGATCTCGGACCAGAGATCGCTCAAGAAGTATTGACAGCGGCTCGTTCTGCAAAGTCGGAGAGCGCAACGGATGCAATCATCTCCGTCCTTACTTCCTCGCTCTGCGACAAATCACGCGACATAGTGAGGTCGCCATCGGGTCCCACAGGTATCTTGGTTGTCGGAATCAACGGGACGGGAAAAACAACATCAACTGCAAAGTTGGCCCACGTACTTTCAGAGCAGGATCAGAAAGTCATGCTGGCAGCAGCCGACACTTTCCGCGCAGCGGCCGTCGATCAACTGCAAACATGGGGCGAACGACTAGATATTGAAGTGGTTCGCGGGGGAGAGAAAGCAGACCCCGCATCTGTTGCATTTGACGCAGCCCAGCAGTGTCTTGCGAAGAACATGGACTATTTACTCGTTGATACTGCCGGCCGTATGCACACTAAAAATGACTTGATGGACCAACTCGGCAAAGTGAAGCGAGTGGTCGAGAAGGTCCTGCCCGTGGGAGAGGTCCTTCTCGTTATTGATGCCACGACTGGACAGAACGGATTGAGCCAGGCAAAGGTATTTGCCGAAGCCGTCGACTTGACAGGAATTATCTTGACCAAGGTGGACGGCAGCGCCCCTGGTGGAATCGCTCTGGTCATTGAACGCACGCTGGGAATTCCCATCAAGTGGGTAGGCACGGGTGAATCAGTGAAAGATTTCGCGCCATTTGACCCTGATGCCTATATTCAATCTTTACTTTAGGTTAGACCCAAGCAGCTACCCCATCTGGTATTTCTACCCCTTAATGGCCTCAAGTGGGTAGACTCTTCAAACTCCCACGAAAGTGAGTATCATGGGAGCTATGACCCAGACCTTTACCTCCCATATGACGTCCTACCCTGTACGACTTGATGCTCGGCGTCGTCCGACACTCCCCTCCGCGCTACTGGAGGAGGCGGGGATCAGGGCTGGTTCCCAGGAACTTGTGGCTCGCGTGGACGGTCCCGGGAGAGTGGTTCTAGAGGATCCAGCCGCGCTACTCGCATCGTTGCAGGCGAGTGCTGTAGCCAAAAAACCCGCGCGAAATATCCGGGGCTCCTTGGTTGATCATCTCCTTGAGGATCGCCGTAACGATAAGAGTTTGAAGTTGTAGGTGGCAACCAAGCCATCTCTCCCCGCGGGAAAGGTTCTCGTGGATGCGTCGCTTTTAGTTGGCATTATTGATAGAGATCCGGATGCATGTTTATTTATTCCCATTCTATCGAGGTGCGTCGTGACTTCTGTCAACTTCGGGGAGATGCTTTACAAGTTAGAGCAATTACTCGATGTGGATCCTCAGAAAGTGGAGAGCGCCTTCGTCGGACTTGGTCTGCAGATTGATTCTTTTGGCTTGTCCGCTGCGAGAAATTTCAACGAACTCAAGAAGATTGATGAGTTGAGCCGAAGTACTCAATTGGCTGCTGGCGTTGCCAAGCACATGGTCAAGAGTCTTTCGCTTGCAGATCTTGCATGTCTGTCTTACGGCCTTGATGCGAAGCTGCCGATTCTTACAGGTGATAAGCATTGGTGCACTTTGAACCAATATGGCTTTAGAGGTGTTGTATTTGATTATCGAAGTCCAGTCACAACATTCTAAATAGGTGCTGTTTGGACAGATTGGGAGTGACTTCTTCCCCCGAAATCGGTGCCGTAACCATTTTGTAACAAAGAACGGGAAGATGTGACGCGCTGGAAACGTGCGAAGTGAATTGCCGTAACTCTTATCCGCCATATTTCGCCTCACCTCAATGGCGAGAAGACCTCACGAAAGTGAAAATATGGCCCCTACAGTCCTCAATTCTGGTGACACCGCCTGGATGCTTGCCAGTACGGCCCTTGTACTGCTCATGACTCCAGGCCTTGCCTTCTTCTACGGTGGAATGGTCCGCACGAAGAGCGTTCTCAATATGATGATGATGTCGATGGTGACCATCGGAATCGTCAGCATCCTCTGGGTAATTTTCGGCTTCGAATTGGCCTTTGGTTACAAGGGCAATTCGCCTTGGTATGGATCCTTCTCCTTCTCAGGCCTTGGAGGCATCGTCAATGACTTCACCAATAACGGCGGCGTCTATCCAATCCCGGTTCTAGTCTTTGCTGCATTTCAGTTGATGTTTGCGATCATCACTCCGGCGCTTATCTCTGGCGCGGTCGCAGACCGGACCAAGTTCACTGGTTGGGCAGTTTTCGTAACACTCTGGGCAACCATCGTGTACTTCCCCGTTGCGCACTGGGTATTTTTCTTCGGCAACAAAGTTGGAGACACCATCACTGGAGCTGGCTTCCTAGCAGCCAAGGGCCTGGAAGACTTTGCTGGCGGAACTGCTGTACACATCAACGCCGGTGCTGCTGGTCTTGCACTTGCCTTGGTGCTGGGAAAGCGCGTGGGCTGGAAGAAAGAGGCGATGCGTCCTCACTCACTCCCACTCGTCTTGCTTGGTTCTGGATTGCTCTGGTTTGGCTGGTTTGGATTTAACGCCGGCTCGGCTCTTGCGGCCAATGGCATTGCGGGTCTTGCCTTCATGAACACTCAAGTGGCAACCGCAGCGGGGCTTCTGGGATGGATACTTCTTGAGAAGTTGCGCGACGGGCATCCAACATCGCTAGGTGCAGCATCAGGTGCAGTTGCAGGCCTTGTTGCAATCACACCGGCATGTGCATTCGTTGCTCCTTGGGCAGCAGTGGTGATCGGGTTGATCGCGGGCGCGCTCTGCGCACTAGCGGTTGGCCTGAAGTACAAACTCGGATTCGATGACTCCCTCGATGTCGTCGGCGTGCACTTGGTTGGCGGACTCTGGGGATGCCTCTCCATCGGATTCTTCGGAACCTCCGTCGTCAACTCAGTTGGCATTGACGGGCTCTTCTATGGTGGCGGAACAACGCTCCTTGGCAAGCAGGCCTTCGGTGCACTCTTTGTTCTGGCCTATTCATTCATCATGACTCTTATCATTGGGTTTGCGATTGAAAAGACAGTCGGATTGCGCGTCAGCCGCGACTCCGAAGTCGAGGGCATTGATCTCAACGAACATGCAGAAACAGCTTATGAATTGGCTAGTTCATCACGAGGAGGTTCAATGCTATGAAACTCATAACCGCAATTCTCAAACCCTTCAAACTTGATGAGGTAAAGAACGCTCTTCAAGCACACGGAGTCACCGGCATGACAGTCTCGGAAGCAAGTGGGTTCGGGCGTCAGGGCGGACACACGGAGGTCTATCGAGGCGCTGAATACACGGTCGATCTCATTCCAAAAGTCCGGCTAGAAGTTCTTGTCGACGACTCTGAAGCTGAATCCGTTATCGGCGTCATTGTGAAGGCAGCTTCCACCGGGTCTATTGGGGATGGAAAAGTCTGGTCCACCCCTGTCGATCAGGTAGTCCGTGTTCGCACGGGCGAGCGTGGAGTCGACGCAATTTAAGTGCTATTGAGGGACCTCCCACTCAATAGCGCGTGGGGCATGAATCGGTTTCGTATCCCTATCAACTTCATTTCTGAACTTCATGACAGTAAGGAGGTGGAGTCGGTGGGGACACGTGAGCGAAGATTACGGTCGAACGAGAGCGATCGTGAACTGTGCCAGCTTTTCCTTGCAGCCGCCGAGAAGCTGCAAGGAGGGGCAAATCGAGGAGTTGCTGGGATAGCACTCGCCGCGGTCGGTGGCTTCGGCCGCGGCGAGTTAACTCCAGGGTCAGATTTAGACATTCTGATTCTCCATAACGATCAGTATGAAGATGAGTTACTTGCTTTTGTCAACGCACTTCTTTATCCCATTTGGGACGGCACTACTTCAAATGCAGCACTTCCGCGAAGTGTCGACCACTCTGTGCGGACACCGAGCCAGACGCGAGATGCAGCAAAGGCCGATCTCAAGGTCGCGATGGGACTGCTGGATATTCGTTTTATCTGCGGCGACTCAGATTTGGTTGCCAAAGTCCAACAAGATGCCCTCTATGACTGGCGCAAGGATTCTCGCAGGCGTCTTGCAGAATTACGCGCTCTATTGGCCGAGCGACACGGACGCGTCGGAGAGTTGGCTTACCTTCTCGAACCGGATTTGAAAGAGGCCCGTGGTGGGTTGCGAGATATCACTGCGCTGCGTGCCATTGCAAAATCCGGTGCGATAGAAATTCCTCTGGAGCGAATTAGCAATGCTGAATCGTCACTTTCCAATATTCGTGAAGCTCTGCACCTTGCGAGCAATCGTGGTCGGGACAGATTGCTTTTCCAGGAGCAGGACAAGGTCGCGCACGTACTCCGGTTTGCAGATGCGGATGAATTGATGGGAGAGGTCGCCCAGTCCGCTCGCGATGTTGATTACTTGATGCAGTCCACCTGGCACCGCCTCGACCACAAAGGAAAAGAGGGACTCTTCTCGCGTCGGACAAAATTCATCAGCGTGGGTCGTGGAATCAGTGTTGCTAATCAAGAACTGGTGATTGATTCCGATGCAATCTCGACACATGATCCAGGGCTGGGTCTGCGCGCTGCAGCGAAGGCGGCTCAGCTTGGCATTCACCTCTCCATGGAATCCTGCGTTCAGTTGGCGCAAGGTTTGAAAGAAGGAATCGGGGTGCTGCCCAATCCATGGCCACGGGAGGCGCGTGAAGACCTTGTCGCGTTGATCGGTGCTGGAAGCGCAATGGTCCACGTTTGGGAAGCGCTGGACCAAGAAGGACTGATTTCGGCCTGGTTGCCCGAGTGGAGCGCAGTACGCAGCCTTCCGCAACGAAACTTCCTTCATCGCCATACCGTTGATCGACACATGGTTGAGACAGCTGTCCATGCAGCATTGCGTACTCGTGATGTTCACCGTCCAGATTTACTGCTTGTTGCAGCACTTTTCCATGACATCGGGAAAGGTGAGCTGGAGGATCACTCCCACCGAGGCGGACAATTGATCGAACCTCTTGCCAGACGAATTGGTTTCAGCGAGCCTGATGTCGCAACTCTGAAGGTCTTGGTAGAACAACATTTATTGCTCGCTGCAACGGCGACACGGCGTGACCTCAATGATCCGGCGACAATTATTTCTGTCCTTGCTCGCATTCCCGACCTTCAGACACTTGAGTTGCTGCATGCGTTGAGTATTGCTGATGGTGAAGCGACGGGGAGTGCAGCATGGAGTAATTGGAAAGCAAGACTTGTTGCAGATTTGGTCGGGCGGACTCGCGCGGCAATGGCGGGCAGTACAGTCGCGCCCCAACCCGAACTTACGGCCGAGCAACGTGCCTTTGCCGAAGTCGCATCACTGCGTGTAGAAGTTGTTGTCCAAGAAAATGAGTATGCACTTGACGTAATTTCTCCTGACAGACCTGGACTCCTCTCTATCGTTGCGGGCGTTCTCAACCTTGCTCGGTTGGATGTGAGGTCTGCGCGCACGATGTCGCATGGTCCTTCGGCTGTCATGAGGTGGATTGTCTCTTTGGACCCAAATGCACCAGTCCCCACTGCCGAGAAGATTCACGACGGTATTAAGGCTGCCCTCGCCGGGCATGGTGATCTAGAGAAGCGAATTCAAGAACGGGTGAAGGCGTATAGCCAGTTGCCATCGATTCCTGTTCCGCCGCCCGTTGTCCAAGTGGTCATGGGGGCATCAAGTGAGTGCACGGTGATCGAAGTCCGAAGTCACGACCAACCAGGACTCCTCTTCCGAATAGGGGACGCGGTGACCCGATGCCGTGTGGACATTCGTTCGGCAATCGTCACAACCCTGGGGGCTGAAGCGATTGACACCCTCTACATCACAGAAATTGCTGCGGGACCTCTCAGCGAAAAACGCGCTCAAGAGGTGGTCGAGAGGCTCAGGGGCGCACTTCTTTAGTCAGGCCGCTACTGGGTTAGGCTCTGCCTCTATGTTCGATTCACTGACTTCGCGCTTCTCCGCCTCGCTCAACGCCCTGCGCTCGCGCGGAAAGATCTCGGCCGCCGATATTGAGAACACCTGCCTGGAAATCCGCCAGGCGCTGTTGGAAGCCGATGTTGCCCTGCCCGTCGTCACCGAATTTGTCGAGAACGTCAGGGTTCGATCCCTTGCAGCCCTCCCAACTCTTCAGTCCGGTAGCAATCAGGCCCAGG
>Ga0255338_1002214_pt1 | contig 29985 bp, 25 predicted proteins | sample MeOH1_35cm_T4_19_FD_203715 | JGI IMG/M metagenome (GOLD analysis project Ga0255338, IMG submission 203715) | Sandy soil microbial communities from University of British Columbia, Vancouver, Canada - MeOH1_35cm_T4_195 | ecosystem: Engineered > Artificial ecosystem > Sand microcosm > Unclassified ... | reverse complement strand
GGCGCCATCCACCACGTCTCCGGCGCCATCCTCACCGATCGGATCCTCCGCGAGTTCGGTCACTCGGACAGCTTCATCCGCCCGGTCTCGAAGGTCGTGGCGGGACACCTGAAGGGCAAGGTGCCGCCGGAGGTGTTCGATGAGCGCTACCGCGAGCCCGAAGTCCGCATTCTGTACGACGCGGACACGATCGACCCCAACGTGGGCCTGATGGCGTTTTACCGCAACATCCAGATCAACGCTGGCTACGGCCTGAGCTCCGGTGAGCCGGTGGACCTTCGCGCCTATGTCGCGAAGCTGCCACGCTGGATGGAGATGAAAGAGAGCTATCCCGCGCAGATGCTGACCGACCGCGGCCGCGAAATCTGCCACGAGCGACTACAGCGTTGCCGTGTGTTGTTTCGCGAGCTTGAGGTCGAGTTGGCGGATGAGGCGGTCAACCGGAAATATGGCCTGCTAGGGGTGGTGGAGCACCTGTTCACCGAAGCCGATGACCCCAGCATCCGCTGTCACGCCGCGACGCTTCGGCAGCAATGGCTTCCCGAGCGAGAGCGCTGGTTCGCCGCCGAAAACGAGCTGGATCGGGACTCCGCAGCGCCAGCCCTGGAGCGCAGTCGGGAATTCCTGCGGCTTTTTGAAGGCGAGTTGTTCGGCGAGCTCTAGCGCGGGATGCGTGTCGAATTACTGTGACTCATCGTCTACAGAATGCCCGGGATGGGCTCGCCTTCGGAAAGCGGATAGGGTCGCCCGGCGGCGTCGTGAATCTGCGCGTGCGGATCGAGGCCGAGGAGGTGGAAGATCGTGGCGGTGATGTCCGCGGGAGAGACGGGATTTTCCGTGACCTCGGCGGCCCAGGCGTCCGTCTTGCCATAAACCGCTCCTCCGGGCAAGCCCACCCCCGCCATCAGCAGCGTGTTGGCGTACGGCCAGTGCTCCCGGCTCCCCCACTCGCTGATCTTGGGTGAGCGGCCGAACTCCCCCATCCACACCACCAGCGTGTCGTCCAACATGCCTCGCTCGGCCAGGTCTTCCAACAGCGCGGCGAGGGCGCGGTCGGCGCGAGGCAGTAGCTCTTCGCGGGTGAGCGGAAAATGGTTGCGGTGCGTGTCCCAGGGGTTGTTCGCCGGCCGAAGTCCCTTCCCGTCGGCCCAATCCTGCAGTTCCTTGCCCCAGTACACCGTCACGAAGCGCGAGCCTGCCTCCACGAGCCGGCGCGCCAACAGCACGCCCTGACCATGCCGGTTGCGCCCATACCGCTCGCGTAAGGCGGGGCTTTCCAACTCGAGATCGAACGCCTGATGGGTGCGCGGGTCCGCGAGGATCGCAAGGGCTTGCTGCTGGAACGCATCCAGCTCACTGGTTTCGGCCTGCTCCCGTAGTAGCGACAATTCGGCATTCAATGACGAGAGCAGCGAGCGTCGCCGCGCAAGGCGGCTGGCGCCTACCTCTGGCAGGCACGCAAGCGCCGGCCGCACCACCTCTGCTTGCGGAGTGACCTCTACCCGAAACGGATCGTAGCTCCTCCCCAGGAACCCCGCGTTCTGCCCCGGTAGTACCCGAGCACCCATCTTCATCGTCTCCGGCAGCTCCACGACCCGGGGCATCGTCCCGGTCGCGAGATCCATCTTGCCGAAGACGGTGCCGATCTGGGGGAAGTCGCCTGGGTCGACTTTGAGGTCGCCGCCGGTGTTCTGGTGGCGACGACCGGTCAGGGTCTGGTAGACAGCCGGATCGTGCACCATTTCAGCGTGACGGACGGACCGTATCTGGGTGATCCGGTGCATCTGCTGCGCGAGCCGGGGCAGGTGCTCGCATACCTGAATGCCCGTCGCCGTGGTGCGAATCGCCTGGAAAGGCCCGCGAATCTCCTGGGGCGCGTCCGGCTTCAGGTCGAACAGATCGATGTGGCTCGGTCCACCGTCCATGAATAGCAGGATGCAGGCTCTGGCACGGGGCTTGCTGCGCGCTCGCTCCACCGCCGCCTCGGTGGGCGTGGGCAGCAGCCAGGGCGCCAGGCCGAGTCCCCCAAGCTGGATCGTGCCATAGCGCAGGAATTGCCGCCGATCGATGCCATGCATCCCATCACTGCTCCGTTGCATGCATGCCTATGACAACGGGGCGCGAAAGAGGTTACTCCCAGAGTTCAAGCCGGTGGCGCAGCCCGCGTTCTACGGTTGATATGCGGTCCGGAGAAGGGGAACCCGCCACTGGCAGGCCCCCCCGTTGAGCGTCAGGCCGCCAGGGCGGTCGCCTCTCGGTTGAGCACGACGAACCGGCTCCACTCATCCGGCACGTCATCCTCGTGGAAGATCGCGTCGACCGGGCATTCTGCCTGGCAGAGTCCGCAGTCAATGCAATCATCAGGATAGATGTACAGCATGTCCGGGTAGTCGGGAGAGGGCCTGGGGAAGATGCAGGTCATCGGACACACGTCCGCGCATCGCCCGTCCTTAACGCCCACACAGGGCTCACAAATCACATACGCCATCAGATACCCCTTCCATGTGGCGCACCCCCCAGGCCCTCGCAGGTCCAGGAAGCCGCTCATCGGGTACGTGCGGGCGGCCCAATTGCCGCCTCGCTGGAGGCCGCATCTCGCGGTGGTCTCACAGGCGTATTATGACTAAACAACCTGTATAAGTCAGGTATGCGGTTTCCGATCCGAGATGTGCTGAAAGGAGACGTCGTCGGCCGGGTGTGCCAGCTCCCCATCATCGCTCAATACGCTCCGAGACGGCCCGTGGGACGACCTTGAGCGCCTCCCGCACCGGGTCACCGTCGGGGCGGTTGCAGGCAGATGACTGATGTACACGAAAAAGGGCCAGTCCCCTCGGACTGACCCTTCGTTCGTTTCACTTCAACTTGCCTATGCCGGTTCGGGCCGCGGGCGGAACGGCGGCGCCTGCGGCGTGCGGCGCTCTTCCGGGGTGTCCACCGGAGCGGCAGGCGCCGCAGGCGGTGCCGGCGCGGGCGGATCCGGAAGCGTCTCGCCGTTCATCAGCGCCAAGAACTCGGTGCGGTCCAGCGTCTCCCGCTCCAGTAGCACGGCGGACATCCGGTCGAGCAGTTCCCGCTTCTCTTCCAGCAGTGTTCGAGCACGCTGGTAGCAGCTATCGATGATCGAGCGGACCTCTTCGTCGATGGCCTTCGCCACGTCCTCGGAGTAGTTCCGATCTTCCATCACGTCGCGGCCCAGGAACGGGTTGCCCTGGCGATGACCTAGCTTCAGCGGCCCGAGGCGTTCGCTCATCCCGTATTCAGTAACCATGTCGCGGGCGATGTTCGTTGCGCGCTCCAGGTCGTTGCTGGCGCCGGTGTGGATCTCGTTGAAGACCATCGACTCTGCCACGCGGCCGCCCAGCAGCACGGTAATCTCGTGGAGCAGGTCGCTCTTGCTGGCCTGATACATCCGGTCTTCCGGCGGTAGGCTCCAGGTAATCCCCAGCGCCATACCACGCGGCAGGATGGTTACCTTGTGCACCGTGTTCAAGCTCGGCAGGATCTCCTGCACCAGCGCGTGCCCGATCTCGTGATACGCGGTAACCGTCTTCACTTTTTCGGACAGCACGCGAGACTTCCGCTCGGGGCCGGCCACCACGCGGTCGATGGCGGCGTCGAAGTCTTCCATGAAGATCTGCTGCTTGTTGTCGCGAGCGGCCTTCAGGGCAGCTTCGTTCACCATGTTGGCGAGGTCGGCGCCCGTGAAGCCCGGGGTGCGGCGAGCCAGCACGTCCAGATCCACTTCTTCGGCGATCGGCTTGCCCTTGGTATGCACGTCCAGGATCTTGCGCCGCCCGGTGACGTCCGGATTGTCCACGATTACGCGCCGGTCGAAGCGGCCCGGGCGAAGAAGCGCCGGATCGAGCACGTCCGGGCGGTTCGTCGCCGCGATCAGGATGACGCCGGAGTTCGGATCGAAGCCGTCCATCTCCACCAACAACTGGTTGAGGGTCTGCTCGCGCTCATCGTGACCGCCGCCCAGTCCGGCGCCGCGCTGGCGACCGACCGCGTCGATTTCATCGATGAAGATCAAGCTGGGCTTGTTCGCCTTCGCCGTGTCGAACAGGTCACGGACACGGGAGGCGCCGACGCCGACGAACATTTCCACGAAGTCGGAGCCGCTGATGTGGAAGAACGGCACCCCCGCTTCCCCGGCCACGGCACGAGACAGCAGGGTCTTGCCGCATCCCGGAGGTCCCAGCAGCAATACGCCTTTGGGAATCTTCGCACCCAGCGCCTGGAACTTCTTGGGGTTCTTGAGGAACTCCACTACTTCTTGAAGCTCGACTTTGGCCTCTTCCACGCCCGCAACGTCATCGAAGGTGACCTTCGGCACGTTGTCCGTGAGGCGCTTCGCCTTGCTGCGGCCGAAATTGAGGGCCTGGTTGCCGGTGCTCTGCGCATGTCGCCAGAATAGGATCCACAGCACCACAATGGCGCCCAATGGAATCAGAATGGAGACAATTACGTTCTGCAGCGCCTCCGAAAACATCGGCGCCGGGGTGTCATAGATCAGGTCCCGCTGCTGCGCCTTCTGCTTATCCAGCTTCTCCAGCAGGTCCGCATAGGCTTTGTCGCTCGCCGGCAGGGAAACCGAGTATTCCTTCTGTGCCGCCCCCGGGGTAGCCATGTTGCCGTGCGCGCGCAGGCGCTCCAGGGTCACGGTGCTGATGTGTCCCTGCTCCAGCTCGTCTAGAAACCGCGAATACTTCAGCGGCTCCGCTTGCCCCCGGATGCGGATGTTCGGCTGCTGTGCGACAAAGATAAATAGGACGATCAGCAGGCCAACCCACAGCAGGTTGCGCATCAACTTATTCAAGACAAAGCCCTCCGTCGGGGTACTTCTTCAATCTACAAAGGCGGGAGTAAGGCGAGCGTTGCACCGGCGCTCCTTATAGCTCCTCCCCCTGAAGGTTGAAGGATTATACCACGGGTGTCACGCACCGGCAACGAGCGGCCGGGCCCTGTCAAGAGAGGGCCATGTCTGTTTGCCGCCGCTGCGAGTTATTCCTGCATCTACTCCGTTTTACTTTCCCGGGTTCCCCAATCCAACTTTCAAGTCGAAAGATGCGCCGCGGGGTTCCAGGCAGTTATTACCCGGCGCGCCCCTCAGGTAAGCGGATCTCGTAGTCCTGGTTATAGGGCGCTGTGTCGCCGGCCTGCGCTGGTCGGTGCTGGGGTGCTCTGATAGAGTATTTCCGGGGCCAGGCCTTTCTGCAGCCTCAATTCCAAAACGATTTTCAACGATGTCTGCGACACCCGACTCTTCCCCGCTTCTTCCCCTCCCGGATCGCCGTCCGCGTCGCTTGCGTCGCACCGAGACCCTGCGGCGGATGGTCCGCGAAACCCAGCTGTCGGTGGACGACCTGGTGTATCCCCTGTTCGTCACTCACGAGGCGAATACGCGCCGCGAGATCGGCTCGATGCCGGGTAACTTCCACTGGTCGGTCGATCGCATTGCCGCGGAATGCGAGGTGGTGGCGGGTCTCGGGATTCCTGCCGTGCTGCTGTTCGGCATTCCGGAAGAGAAGGACCCCCTGGGCGGCGGTGCCTACCATCGGGCGGGCGTGGTGCAGCAAGCGGTGCGGGAGATCAAGCGCGCCGTCCCGGAGTTGCTGGTAATTACGGACGTCTGCCTGTGCGAATACACGGATCACGGTCACTGCGGCGTGATCCACAACGGCGATGTGCTCAATGACCCGACGTTGGACCTCCTCGCCCAGACCGCGGTTTCCCATGCGGAAGCGGGCGCGGACATCATCGCTCCTAGTGACATGATGGACGGCCGGGTAGCCGCCATCCGCCACGCGCTGGATGACGCGGGCTTCCTGGATACGCCGATCCTTTCCTATGCGGCGAAGTATGCGTCCGGCTTCTACGGCCCCTTCCGGGACGCCGCGGGCTCCACGCCACAGTTCGGAGACCGGAGGAGTTATCAGATGGATCCGGCCAATCGCCGGGAAGCGCTGAAGGAAGTGCTGCAAGACCTGGATGAGGGCGCGGACATGCTGATGGTGAAGCCCGCCCTGTCCTACCTGGATATCATCCGCGAAGTGAAGGACATGACCCAGGTGCCGGTGGCGGCTTACAACGTGAGCGGTGAGTACTCGATGGTCAAAGCGGCCGCGGCCAATGGCTGGGTCGATGGCGAGCGGATCATGATGGAGATCCTCACCAGCATCAAGCGAGCGGGTGCGGACATCATCCTGACTTACCATGCGAAGGAAGCGGCGCTCCGGCTCAAACGGGGCTGATGGCCGAGAGAATTTGAGAGAGAAGAGAATCAATGGAACACGTCTGGTGGCGCACGCACCTCCGAAAGCTCCCGGAACTCGGATTTCTGGAGAAGTTCGGCAACTTTGAGGCCGTCGATGAAGCGATGCCGTTTTTGATCGAGACTCTCGCGCTGCCGCCGGGTGGGAGAGTGCTGGAGTTAGGCTGTGGCCGGGGCTCGATCAGCATCCGGCTCGCGCAGTGGGGCTATCGAGTCACGGGCATTGATGAGTCGGAGCCGATGATCGCCGTAGCGAATGCGGCGGCGCGGCAGCGCGGCGCGGAAGTAGACTTCCGCTGCGCGGACCCGCGCCAGATCGCTGAGCGCAGCGAGTTCGATGCGGCGTTGATCCCGGATTTCGGCACCCTATCCGATGCGGATAACGCGATGATGATCCGGACGGTCGCTGCGGCGCTCCGGCCGGGTGGCAAGCTGGTTTTCGGTAGCTGCAACCCGTACTACTGGTCGCGTAGCCCGCGTACCGAGCACCGGGTGGTGAACCGGACGGACGTGATTCGCAGCCATCAGTTCGACTTCCCGTCCGGAAGGCTCGTTACCTCCGTCCGCTGCATCCTGCAAGACGGAACACGGAAGGACCTGCCGGTCGCCCGCCCGCGTGCCTACACACTCCCTGAGCTCCATGCCCTTACCCAGGCGACGGGACTGGCGGATTTCCGGATCTTTGGCGAAGACGAGCACGGGCTGCCACGCCTGGACCGACCGCTCGACAGCCTGCAGACGCCCTACTTCCACGCGGTTGCGCTCCGGCCGGTCACCGGTGAGAGCGGTGAAGGCATTTAGGCGGTCCGAACTGGATCAGTGGATAGCGGGAGAAGGAGACGAGGGACTGACGGAGGCGGACTGCTCCGATATTCCCTCCACCTTTCCCCGCTGTCACTCTCCTTCCTGTTCCCAGGTCACGCTCCGTTCACGAACGGTTCGGCGAAGTGCCCCTCCTGACGCACAGGTATCCAGGCTGGTCTCCACGGAAGCCCGTGCCGTGCTCTGTCATCCGGAGTTCAGGCAATACCAGTGATGAGTTACCTGTGGGCGGGCCCACTCGCCTTTGGCACCCTGATCGCCGGGCTGGTGTTCCTGATTGCGGGCGCTGGCCGGACACGCCTACCGGAATGGTGCTTCCCAGTACGAGGGCGGTGGTTGCGCTATCTCTGCCTTGGGATTGGCCTCGCTCTGTTCTTGCCGATCTTCCCGCTGGGATTCCCTTGGGAGCCCTCACGTGGCTCCTTGCTACCCTGGTCAAGCTCTTCCAGCGTTGGATCTGTCCGGAGCCTCGCGGAGCTGTCTCGGTCACTGTGACGATTGCTGACGCGCCCGCACCAGTAAACGAGATGCCCGGCCCCGAGACGGAGCCCGCGACCAGGCTCCGTATTTCCCGTTTCCCCGGCGACCTTCTAGGGCAAGCTAAACTCCGATACGCGGCTTGCGTAGCGAGAGGTCTATGTCCACCGGCTCCCCCACCTACACCAACCCCGTCTTTCCGGCTAACTTCCCCGATCCGTTCGTCCTGCGGTTCAACGGACGTTACTACGCCTACGCCACGTCGCCCGCGCGGGTGACGGTCCCCGGGCAGTCCGTCTTTCCCATGCTCTCGTCGCGAGACCTCGTGCATTGGGAAGAGCACGGGCGGGCGTTGGCCGCGCCGGACCTTCCCGGGATCGATGCCTACTGGGCGCCCGAGGTGGCCTACTCCAACGGCACGTTCTACATGTACTATGCCGCCGGGAACGATGCGGACCCGAATCATCACCTGCGGGTCGCCCTGGCTGAGCACCCTCTGGGGCCGTGGCAGGACGCGGGGAAGAACCTGACTCCGGACGAGCTTTTCGCCATCGACGCGCACCCGTTTTGCGACCCGCAAGACGGCCGGTGGTACCTCTACTACGCCCGCGATTCGCTGACCCCGCCGTTTGCCGGTACCGGGTTGGCCGTGGATGAGCTGGTGACGATGGACACGCTGGCCGGCTCTCCACGGGAGGTGCTGCGCCCCTTCGCGGAGTGGCAGGTGTTCGAGCTGCAGCGCGCCATCAAGCAGAACCTGGACTGGTATACGGTCGAGGGTCCCTTCGTCGTGCGAAGAGAGGGGCGCTACGTCTGCTTCTACAGCGGCGGGCGCTGGGAGAATCCGAATTACGGGGTGAGCTACGCCGTCGCCGGCAGCCCGCTGGGGCCGTGGACGGAAGCTGTGGGAGTGGAGGGCCCGCCGCTGCTGCGAACGACGCCGGAGGTAATCGGTCCCGGGCACAACTCGCTGATAGTTGGCCCGGACCTCGTTACCGACTACATCGTCTACCACGGCTGGGACCCCGGGTGTTCGGCTCGCTTCCCGCGGATCGACCGCCTTTCCTGGGACGGCCTACGCCCGCAGGTGCATGGCCCCACGTCGAGCCCGCAGCCGATTCCGCGCGGCGCGGACATCCAGAGTTGGTTCGAGCATGGAGAGCCGGGCCCCGAGTGGGAAGCGCGTGGAAACTGGACCGCGTTCGATGGCGGTACCGGCACCCTCGGCGAAGCGCAACTCGCACTGCGGGAGCCACAGTTTACCTTCGTAGCGGAGACGAGCGTGCGCGGCGTAGTGGATGCAGGTGGGTTCGGTGTAGCCGTCGGTTCGTTGAAGGTGGTCGTCGAGGCGGACGTCCTGCGCTGTGGTGCCCACTCGGTTCCCCTTCCTGGCGGCTTTCGCCGGGACGCGTGGCATCGCCTCACGGTTCGTCGGTGGAATGGAGCCCTCCGCGCAACGCTCGACGAGTATCCCACGCTAACGGTGCCGGACCCCGGGGAGCCCGCCGTGGTTGCCTTGTTAACGGGAACGGGGGCTGTCTTCTCGCACTTCGCGCTCACACGTTTAGAGGGTTGAGGGGCGCATCCGGCGAAGTCTCGACAGGCAAGCATACGCTTTGCCGGAGAGAGCGATGCCGGTTCCAGCCTGGTCTGCCACCCGCGTGCGGACGTTCCGCGAATGCCCGCGCAAGTACTACTATCGGTACCACCTGGTGCGGCTGGCTCGTAAGCCGGACCCGCCGCGGGAGGCGCTGCTCGCCGATCGGATGAAGGATCTCGTCGGGCTGGAGGCCTGGGCTGGCGAGGTGGTGCACACGGTGCTGCAGGCGGTCCTGAACCGCTGGCGAGGCGGGCGCGAAATCTCGGAAGCGGAGGTCCTGGCGCTCGCGAAGCAGATGCTGAGCCGCCAGTTCCGGGACTCGCAAGAGTATTGGACGGCGTCGCCAGAAGCCTTCCCCCGGCGGCCGGCACTGCTGGACGTGCACTACTACGGGCAGTCACCCGTGAGCCGGGACCGCGCCGCCCTGCTCAAAGAGACGGTAGTGGTCTCCCTCTCCAGTTTCCTGGATTCGGAACTCGCCTGGCGAATTCGAAACGGAGGCACGCATCGCTGGCTACCGATCGACCGCAATGCCGCCGCGCGCCTTGAAGACGGACTACTGCTCCTGGTGAAGCCGGACTTCGCATTTCGAGACGGCGATCTCTTGCACATTCTCGACTGGAAGACGGGCAAGCCCGACCCGTTCTGGGAGACGGTACAGGTCACGGGCTATGCCCTTTACGCCCACCAAAGGTGGGGACAGGCGCTGGACCGCATCGTGCCGCAGATCGTCCACCTGTACCCCGAGTTCCATCGCTCCCAGATCGACTATTCCGAAGAGAGCATCCGGGACGTGCTCCAGTTCATCCGGGACAGTCAGGCTGAATTGGACCTCATGACCGACACCGAGGGGACTCCCGCCGCCGATCGGTTTGCCGTAACGACCGAACCCAAGCGGTGCGGCTGGTGCCAGTTTCGGGGTGTTTGCGATGGCGCCTCTCGCAGGGTATAAACCACGTACTCACGAACTGCCCAGCGCCATCCTGCGCGGCCCCAGCTAAGATAAAAGTCAGCTCGTCCTACGATATAGCAGTCGGACGATGTGTTTGCGTAGTTGCAAGGAAGTGGCTTTTAACTGGCCAAGCGAGATCCTCGCAGGATGGACCGCTTGTTATGGCGAACTAAACTCTGTTGGGTTCTGCTCCGTTGCCGCCTCCTTTGGCTTATGTAACGGCCGGTAGACACCCGCCTGACCGCACCAACATGACCTCCACCGCCGACCTAATCCCGTCCGCATTGCCCGTGACGCCGTCTTCGGACGGTGACGTCACCAGCCTTGCCGCGCGGCTGCGGCGCCGGGAGCGAGAACTGCGGGCTATTCGCCAGATCTCACGCGCCCTGCACGCACGGACGAATCTGGATGAGCTGGAGCGGGAAGCGCTGAACGTCGCCATTGAGACGCTGGAGGCGGAAGGCGGCACTATTTACCTGCACAACCCTAAGAAGCAGGTGCTGATTTTCCGCTACGTGGAAGGCGCTACGCCGGAGATCACCGCACGGCTTCAAGGCATGGAAATGCCGGATACCACCGGGATCGCCGGTCAGGTGTTCCACTCCGGCGAGGGGCGCATCACGCTCAAGGTCTCCGAGGACAGCGACCATAACGCGGCGGTCGACCAGACTACGAAGTTCCGGACCGAGAGCATCATTACCGTGCCGCTCAAGGGCATGGATGGCCACAGCATCGGCGTGCTCCAGGTACTCAACCGGAAATTAGGCGATTTCGATGACGAGGACCTGGAAATTCTGGAGATCCTCGGCGCCCAGGCCGGCTCCGTCATCGAGAACGCTCGCCTCTACGACGAAGCCCGGCGAGCCTCCGTCATCAATCTCATCGGCGACATCAGCCACGATGTCAAGAACCTGCTGACGCCCGTGGTCACGGGGACTCAGACGCTCGAGATGATGATGGACTCGATGTTTGAGGACTTCGACGCGGCACTCGCCAAAGTGCCGGCAGAGCACCACGAAGCATTGTGCTGGGCTATCGGCGGCGTGCGCGGCTTCTATAAAGAAGCGATGGAGATGACCTACGACGGCGCGCAGGACGCCCAGGAGCGTGTCCGGGAGATCGCGGACGCCATCAAAGGGATCATCGCCGAGCCGCACTTCGAAGAGTCCGACTTCCGCGAGCGCGCCGAGTCCGTCGCTCGCGTGCTTCGCCTCGTCGCCGAACGGAAGGGCGTCACGATCGATCTCTCCGGAATTCAGGATACCGGCCCGGTGGAGTTGGATCGAAAGGGGATGTATAACGCCATTTACAACCTGATCAACAACGCCATCCCGGAGACGCCGGAAGGCGGGATGATCATGGTCCGCTCTCGCTTGTGTGACTTCGAGGGCAAAGCGGGGTTGGAGATTCAGATCGCGGACACCGGGCACGGGATGCCCGCACACGTGCGAGCCCGCATGTTTACGGACAACGCCATCAGCACCAAAGTGGGTGGCACGGGCCTCGGCACCCGCATCGTGAAGAATGTCGTCGAGTCCCATCACGGGCGGATCTGGGTGGATAGTGAGACGGGGAAAGGAACCACGTTCACTATCCAGCTTCCCATTCGCCAGCCGGGCTCTGCCCCGCCCGTTGCCCAACCGGCGTAGCGGCCGCGATTATGGCTTCTTCAGGAGCGTGAACCCGTTGAGGAAGGCGTCCAACTCCGGTTTGATCTCTTTGAACAGGTTCTGGGCCGTAAAGGTAATGACCTGGATGGAGCCCTCTTCCCCGGTGTAGTAGTAACCATAGTAGGTTGCCGGGATACCCTTGGGCTTGGCGTTGATGGTCATGCACAGCACTTCCCGGCCATTGACCTTACGCCGCTCTTCCTTAACCACCGTCGCCGCTGGATCGATATCCTGGATGTTGCTGATGGCTGCCTCTTTGAGCGTGTCCAACGGCAGCATGAACCGCTCGGCGATCACCATCGCAAAGGCATCGCCGTCCACGTGGCGGAACTGAACGTCCGCGGATTCGTTGAGCCCTTCCGTCTTCTTCCATTTGTTTGGAGGGAGGTAAAGTGCGTAGTTTCCGCGCTTGTCCTGGAACTGCAAGACCGCCTTCGGTGCTTTCTTCAGTTCATCCGCGTAAATCCAGGTGCCATCGTCACGCAGGATGACCTCGCGTCCCTCGGCCGTGCGGACTCTCTGCTCCGCGAAGGACGCTATCGGTACGCCGGCCAGCACCAAGATGGCTGCACCTACCCTTATTGCTCGGTTCACATGCTACTCCTTCTGCCGTTCCGATTCCGCTCTCGTATCACCATCCGCCGCTCGTACGCGTGTGGCCATGAGGTACGCGTCGCCGAGGCACTTGCAGTGCACGCGTCCCGTCACTCCAGCCGATAGCGCGCCTGGTTGGCTACAAAGCGTCATTCGTTCCGTTGCTACGCCGCTCCTCCAGCTAAATGCGCGAATTCAATCCAACTGCCGGTCGCCGGCGCCCATGAGCTGGCGCGTTTCAACTCGGGTTAAGCGTCCCGCTTCCCAACGAAGAGATCGCGTCCGTAGTCGTCCCGCATGGAGTGGGCGTTGAAGCCTGCGTCCGCCAGGAGACGCAGCCACGTTTCGCGACTGAAAAGGCCGAACACATGGCGGTCGTAGACGCTACGGATCCGATCAGGGTCCTCGCGGAGAAGGAAGGCGAAGTCCGCGATATACGTGGTATCGCTCGGATCGGGGTCGTAGCTCCACGACATGTAGCGCAGCGCCCGTCGCTCGCCGTCATGCCCGCCCCAATACGTTGACGGCTCGAAGGTCTCCGTAACGAAATCGGGGGCAAACAATGCCACGCCGCCCGGTCGGCAGTGCACGAACACCGTGCCGATCGCGTCGCGCAGTTCCGCCTCGGTGCGCATGTAGCCGACCGCGTCGTGGACAAAGACCGCGTCGAACTGCCGACCCAACCGCACGGTCCGCATGTCCCCCAGCAGGTGTTCGCACTCCGGGTTCAGACCGCGGCTAACCTCCAGCATTCCCGGCGCCGGATCCACCAACGTGAGCCGGCTGTGCGCCTTCAGGTAAGAGGCATTGTTCCCGCCTCCGCTCCCCAGTTCCAGCAGCGTCGCCGGAGCATCGTCCAGCGAGTCGTGCATTACCTTCCCAAAATACGCGGCTTCCTCCGCGTAGTCCCCCGGCGCGGAAAAGAGGGGCCACCAGGCGGCGAGTTCCTCGTAGAAGCGGGGCTCGGTTTGAATTTCAACGAGGTCCTGATCCATGGCTCCGTCCCTTTCGATGCAACGCCACAGCGGAATTCGTCACGCGTCGCTCCGCCCTGTGGCTCGGAGCTTATCCAATCCGCCGAGCGAGCGCAAGGGCTGTGGTGCGGAGGTAAGTCACACAGCGCGGGCGATGGTCTACGTTAGCCCGCTGCTAAGGCAACGCTAAGCCGCGGCGGCTAGGCTTGTGGCAGCGCTCGGAGCCGCATGGTGTGCTGTGCGGGTCCGTTGGCAGCAAGCCTCGCGGCGGCAGAATGAAGCGAACGAGCTGAACTAACTCGAAAGGACCATCACCGTGAACGAATCGCAGACCCTTCGAAGACGCGGCTTCACCCTCATCGAGTTGCTCGTGGTGATTGCCATCATTGCCATCCTCGCCGCCATCCTCTTCCCGGTTTTCGCCCAGGCCCGCGGCGCGGCCCGCAAAGCCGCCTGCACCTCCAACATGCGGCAGATCGGCACCGCGCTCATGATGTATGCCCAGGATTACGATGAGACTATTGGCCGGAAGTGGTGGGAGTGGCATGTGGACCTGGACGCGTACGTGAAGAACGGCCCGGTGTTCACCTGCCCTGAGTCCGCGGGGGCTAAACCCGTGCAGCGGGCGTTCACCAACGTGGCAATGTCGGATGGGAGCGTGGTCTCCGGAACGTTCTGGACCAACCAGGCTACGACGCCGCGCATCTACGGCCATTACACCCGCAACGACGAATTGCTGCACAACTATGGGTTCACCGGCGCTACGTCACCGGTGAACTCGAACATGGCCAGTTGGGATCGCCCAGCGGATGTGATCCTCGTTGGAGAGACGTGCAGCGGCACGGAAGATGACGACACCAACGACGCGGATGATGACAACTCTCCCTACTGCGAGCCAGGCGGCACCTCCTGGGATCAGGTCTACGCACAGCTATCCAAGCGCCACCAGGGCGGACAAGTAGCCGTTTTCGGCGATGGCCACGCCAAGTGGGTGAAGCACGATTGGTTTAGAACACCAACCGGCAAGTTCGCGATGTGCCCCTTTCAGGCGCCCAAAGCAGACAGCACCGCCTGGTAGCGGATTGAGACGTAGGTGAAGTCTAGACAGGATGAACAGGATGGAGCCCGCGAGGGAGGTCGCCGAGGCCGCGTGATCTACCGCACTGCGGCGTCTTGCGTGGTGCAATCCACTTCGTCCTCGATGATCAGACTGTCTGGCTCCACCTGATCCTGTTCATCCTGTCTAAACTTCCTCTCGGCACCCGTTAGCCAGTGACCGGCGCGTTTCATACCTCTTCCGCGCTCCGTGCCGCCGCCAGGCGTTTAGGGGCTCGAAGCGCCCACGCCTTCTCCGACAATTCCTGTAATTCCTCCGGATCGACCGACGCAAGCCGCACCAGCACCATCGGGTAGTCGCGGTAGTGGTCCGTGACGAAGTAGGTCTGGGGGTCTCCGGCGATTAGACGGTCTCTCTCGTAGAGTTCCACGTGCACCACCAGGGTCTCGCCGTCTTCCCACAAGCGGGTCAACAGCTTTCCTTTGACGCGGAAGGCAGGCGTTCCATAACAGGTACCCTCTTCCACTTGCGGAAGCGCCAACGCGAGCTCACGGACAGCTGAGTAGTTCAAAGCGTCCACTACTTCCCGAGCGCAATTCCGCTTCCGAGCGTTCAGCCGCTTGAGATGGGTGGAAACGGGGAAAGTTGTGGTAAAGTCCGTCTCGCGTACCGGGAACACGCGATCGGTCGTTAATAGGAAGTGGAGTCGCCGGCGGCCGGCTCCGAGTGATCAAAACTGTCGAAGCCGCATCGCTACGAGCCCCCCCATGACCTTTTGGGACGTGATCAAAGAAATGTCCGCGTCGCCCGTGCGCCGCGAGGCGAACCGTCTATTCGTATTGGCGCTGGCCGGTGACCCGGAGTATGTTGCGCGGGCGCGGGAAATGGTGTTGGGCCAGAGCTCCACCCTGGAACAGCGGGTGGCGGCGGAGCCGTTCTTGTGTGCCGTGTCCCCTCCTTATTCGCTGGATGAGGAGAACCGGATGCGGTTCGCGGAGCTGCTGGTCTCTTTTCCGGGAGGCCCCGGGATCATGGAGTATCGCCCGGCCGATACAATTCAGGTGGAAACCTTGACTGAGCTCAAGCAGAAGATCTTCGAGCGACGTCCCGACCTACGCCTGCCCATGGCACGGATGTTGCCCGGCATGCGGGATCTGGCGGCGGAACAGGTCATCCGCGAGGTCAGCATCGTGAATGCGGAATTCGCGGCGCTTTCCACTATCTCCCAGGCGATCCCGATTATCGCCCCCTGGTTTCCAGTGGTTGCCGGAGCAGATATCGTGCTGATCACCAAGAATCAGGCGCTGATGATGTTCCGGCTCGCGGCGATTTACGGCGAAAGCATGGACCTCAAACCCCGCTTGCGTGAGGTCGCCCCGGTGGTCGGCGGCGCCCTCGGGTGGCGGACCCTTGCTCGAGAACTGGCGGGCGCCCTGCCCGGCGCGCTGGGACTCCCCCTCCGTGCTGGGATCGCCTATTCCGGCACGTACGCTGCCGGCCGGGCGGCGCAGATGGTATTCGACCAGGGCCGCCGTCCCACGCGCGAGGAGATGCTCCGAATCTACGAAGAAGGCCGCGACCTGGCGAAGGAGGTGGTGGCCTCCCTCCGCGAGCGGTTTCGCAAGCCCGCGGCCTTAGACGCGCCGCCAAAGGCGTTACCCCCCGGGGATCCGATAGGCGCTAATGAAGCCCGAGGGGGCGGACAAGACGAGGACGAGGATCCCGAGCTGGCGCCGCGAATGGACGCGAACCGGCGCGAATGAGCAAAGACGGGAAGCGGGGAGGCAAACGACCCGGTTTGCCTCCCCGCTTCCGCTTAGGGAACGGACCTGCTACCATGATCCAGACCCAAATCCGGCAACTTCCATCCGCCCAATCCTGATTGCCTTTGATTTGCGTCCAATCGCGTTCGTTTGCGGCCATCCCTCATGAAGCTCCCGGACTTTACGCGCATTCCGCTCGCGCACCTTCCAACTCCCCTGGAAGCCGCGCCCCGTTTGGGCGCCGCGATCGGGCTGCCGACTCTTCTGGTGAAGCGCGACGACGCCACGGGCCTGGCAATGGGCGGCAATAAGGCGCGCAAGCTGGAGTATCTCCTGGCCGAGGCGGTGGCGCAGGGGGCGGACGTGGTGTTCACCACCGGCGGAGTGCAGTCGAACCACGCGCGGATGACGGCCGCGGCCGCCTGCAAGTTGGGAATGCGCTCCGAATTGTTCATCTGCGATCCCGAGCCGGAAGTGGCGCAGGGCAATCTACTGCTGGATCGGATCTATGGGGCGACGCTTCACTTCATCCCTAACTTGACCCTGGGGCAGATGTACGATCGGATGGACCAGCGAGCGCTGGAGCTACGGGAACAGGGACATCGCCCGTATATAATTCCGGTGGGGGGTTCGACGCCATTGGGGTCGTTGGGCTACGTGCGTGCCGTCCAGGAGCTAGCGGAGCAGTGCCGAGCGCGCGACCAGCGGGTTGACGCCATGACCGTAGCGACCGGTTCTACAGGCACGCTCTCCGGCATCGTGCTGGGCGCGCGGCTGTTCATGCCGGAGACGCGGGTCTATGGCATCAGCGTGAGTCCGTGGGCCGAGGCGGGTAAGCGCAAGACCGCGCAAGTGGCCGGAGACGCGGCCCGCCTGCTGGACCTGGACTGGGCGCCTGCGCCGGACGAGATCCGGCTGTGGGATGATTGGCTGGGGCCGGCGTATGGGGTGCCGACGCCTGAATGCCTGGACGTAATCCGGATCGCGGCGCAAACGGAAGGGTACCTCCTCGACCCGGTCTACACCGGCAAAGCGCTGGCCGGCACGCGCGGCCTGGCCGAGCGGGGCGAGCTAAAGCCGGAGGAGACGGTCGTCTTCTGGCACACCGGCGGCGCCCCGGCGCTTTTCGCTTTTAACGCGTTGTTTGGGGATTCACCACAAAGGCACCAAGACACCAAATTGGGATGAATGGAAGGGCGGTAGGCCGTGGTCGGATCGGTTTCCACCGATCGAACAGCCGCTGCCGGCGCATTTGAATACGCCCTCCCGGCCTCCCTGTTTGTGGCTTTGTGGCTTTGTGGTCAAAAATCGGGGGACACAAATATGGAAGTAGATAAGGCCACCTGGCGGACCAAGGTCGGGTTTGCCGAGCAGATGAAGGGCGGCGTCATCATGGACGTCACCGACCGAGAGCAGGCGCTGATCGCCGCGGAGGCGGGCGCCGTGGCCGTGATGGCGCTGGAGCGGGTGCCTTCGGACATCCGCGCGCAGGGCGGCGTGGCGCGCATGTCGGACCCGAAGATGATCCTGGAGATCATCCAGGCGCTCAAAGACGCGAACTACGAGATCCCGGTGATGGCCAAAGTGCGCATCGGGCATTTCGTGGAAGCGCAGATCCTGGAGTCGCTGGGCGTGGACTACATCGACGAGAGTGAAGTGCTCACTCCGGCCGATGAAGAGTTCCACATCAACAAGCACGCCTTCAAGGTGCCGTTCGTCTGCGGTTGCCGCGACCTCGGTGAGGCGCTGCGCCGCTGCGGCGAGGGCGCCGCAATGATCCGCACCAAGGGCGAAGCCGGCACCGGCAACGTGGTGGAAGCGGTGCGACACATGCGCGCCGTGCAGCGCGGCATCCGCCGTCTGGCCGCGGTTCGCGAAGAAGAACTGATGACGGAGGCCAAAAACCTCCAGGCGCCGTACGATCTGGTGCTGGAAGTGGCGCGCACGGGCAAGCTACCGGTCCCGAACTTCAGTGCTGGCGGCTGTGCCACGCCGGCGGACGCGGCGCTGATGATGCAGTTGGGCGCCGAGGCGGTCTTCGTGGGCAGCGGCATCTTCAAAGCCGCGCAGAGCGAGCCGGACGTGTCTCGCCGCCGCGAATTGACCCTGCGTCGCGCGAAGGCAATCGTCGCCGCCGTCACTTACTACGATGACCCGAAGATGCTGGCGGAAGTCTCCACGGACCTGGGCGAGCCGATGTCCGGGATCGACATCCGCAGCCTCGAAGGCAACCAGTTGATGGCCGGCCGGGGCTGGTAGGGAGCCGAGGGGAAGTGTGGGGTATGCGTGGCATTTCACACGCCCACGCCCCCACGCCCCCACGCTTCCATACTGCCGTCCAATCCTCACGCGGCGGGTCCGCAGCTAGATCGCACGCTGCGCCGGCCGCGTTTTTGTGACTGAACTATGGCCGAAGAAAAACCTACTATCGGTGTGCTGGCCTTACAGGGCGACGTGCGTGAACACGTCCGGGCGCTCCAGCGCGCGGGCGCCGATGCGGTGCCGGTAAAGACCCGCGCCGCCCTCAATGCGGTGGATGGGCTGATCATTCCCGGCGGAGAGAGCAGTACGGTGGGCATGCTCCTGGAGCGCTTCGACCTGATGCAGCCACTGCGGGACCGTATCGCGGAAGGGATGCCGCTGTTCGGAACTTGCACGGGATTGATCCTGATGGCAAAGGAGATCCAGGGCAGCGCGCAGCCCCGGATCGGCTGCATGGATGTGGCGGTGCACCGCAACGCCTATGGCCGCCAGATCGACAGCTTTGAGGCGGAGGTCCCTGTCCCGGCATTGGGAGACGAGCCGGTGCGAGCCGTCTTCATCCGCGCTCCGCAGATCACCCACGTCGAGCCGGGAGTGGAGGTGTTGGCGGACACGGAGTCCGGCCCCATTCTCGTGCGGCAGGGCCACCTGCTGGGCGCCACGTTCCATCCCGAGCTGACGGACGACCTACGCGTGCATCAGCTCTTCATTCGCATGACCCAAGAGAAGTGATCCAGAATTATCGCCCGGCGTTCCTGCTGCTCCTGTTGACCCTCACCGTGACCGGAGCCCACACGGCCCGCTCCCAATCTGAATCGGAGCGGGAGCCGCTGTCGTCGCTCTGGCGACGGAAGCTTGGCGGTGTGGTAGCCACGGTGGTCAGCGGCCTGGGGGAACGGACCCTCGCAGTGGATGCTGAAGGGCGGCTGACCTGCATCGGCGAGACGGGCGAGACGATCTGGGAGCGGGCGATCCCTGGGGTGGACCGGGTGGTGACCAGCCGGGATGGACGGTTTTGCGCGGCGTATGCGGCGCGGCGCCCGTTTCAGCGAGAGGTGTCGCTTCTAGATGATCGCGGTCGCACCGTATGCACGGTGGAAAACTCCGAGCCGGTGAGCACCGCCGTCATTTCGCCGGACGGGCACCTGGCAGCGGTGGCCGCCGGGCATACGGTCACTCTCTGCAGCCGCAACGGCGGTGAAGTCCGCGAGCGCCGCATCCCGCTGCAAGGAAAGATCACGCAGCTCCAGTTCGGTCCCGGAGACAGCGTCTACGTGGCGGCGCAAGACCCGGATTACGTGGCGCTGGTCAAGAGCACGGGAAAGGTACTCTGGCGGCGTAGCGCCGCCCCGGGCGCCGGGTTCGCCATCTCCGCCAGCGAAGATGGGCGCGTGCTCGCCATCGGCAGCCAGCGCCCCGACGACCTGGTGGCGCTCTCACTGGTGAGCGTGGGGAACGAGCGCCTGTGGTCGGCGCCGCGCCCGGGACGCTCGCCGCGCGTCCGGATCGCCGCCGACGGCTCCGCGGCGCTCCTGGCCTACGAGCACAAGGTAGAACATCGTTCGGAGAGCCGCTTCGAGCAGCGGCTGGCCTACTTCGGCAATTCGAACAACGAATCGTGGACCAAAGGCGGCGCCTTCAATGCCCCGCTCTGCATCGCCCTGGACCGCACCGGGGATTGGGTGGTAGTCCTCGATCTGCAGCGCGCCCTCGACCTGCCCCGCTTCCGGCTCTATGGCGAGCGCGGCGAGCGCCGGTGGATGTACACCTGTGACGCTCCGGTGCTCATCGCGTCCGGCTCCTCGGACGGGCGTAACATCGCCGTCTATCGCGCGGACGGCGTGCTGGAGATGCTGCACGTAGCTCAATAGATACTGCACGTAACTCAATAGGGGTAACCGCTGTAGTGCTGAGCGCCCGCGCGGTGATGCGGGGCGTCAGATTGGTTGCCCTGACGACGGAAGAACTGCGCGCTTCCGAACCATAATCTAAGAAGACACTACGAACACCCGGAACGCCCTTCGCCTTGGCGCCTTGGAGGAAACGACCGAGTAGTGTAAGCGGGATCCTCGGACTAGCCCGGCCTTTCGACACCCTGTTCTGAAAGTTGCTCCGGAGCCCTCAACGGGCGAGCTTTTCCAAAGACCTGCAGTGCTAGGGCGCTAACCACGCCATCAGTTTGCGTGGGGAGGTTATCACGATGGGTCGATCCTTTTTCTTTACGTCCGAGTCGGTCACCGAGGGCCATCCCGATAAGATGGCGGACCAGATCTCCGACGCCGTTCTGGACGCGCTGCTGGAGCAAGACCCCAACAGCCGCGTCGCATGTGAATCGTTCCTGACTACCGGCACCGTCATCGTCGCCGGCGAGGTCACGACGAAGGGCTACGTCGAGATCCCGGACATCGTGCGCCGCACGGTGGCCGATACCGGATACACCCGGGCCAAGTTTGGGTTCGACGCAAGCACCTGCGGCGTCATCACCGCCATCCAGAAGCAGTCTCCGGATATCGCCATGGGAGTGGACACCGGCGGGGCCGGCGACCAGGGCATGATGTTCGGCTATGCCTGCGATGAGACGGAAGAGCTGATGCCGATGCCGATCATGCAGGCCCACAAGCTTGCCCGGCAGCTCAGCTACGTTCGCAAGAACGGGCTGCTTCCCTACCTCCGCCCGGACGGTAAGACCCAGGTCACCGTCAAGTACGAAGACGATCGCCCTGTGCGCATCGACAAGGTGCTGGTCTCCACCCAGCACGCGCCGAACGTGCCCCAGAAGACCATCTTCGAAGACCTGATGGAGAAGGTGATCCTTCCGATCCTCCCGCATGAGCTGGTGGACAACGGCACCCAGTACTTCGTGAACCCCACCGGTAGCTTCGCGGTAGGCGGACCGATGGGCGACACCGGCCTCACCGGCCGCAAGATCATCGTAGACACCTACGGCGGCTGGGCCCGGCATGGTGGCGGCGCGTTCAGCGGCAAGGACCCGACCAAAGTAGACCGCTCCGCGGCGTACATGATGCGCTACGTGGCGAAGAACATCGTGGCGGCGGGTCTCGCACAGCGCTGTGAGCTGCAGGTGGCGTACGCCATCGGCCTGCGCGAGCCGCTCTCGGTGTTCGTGGACACCTTCGGCACCGGCACCGTGCCGGATACCCGCCTCGAAGAACTGGTCCGCAAGTACTTCGACCTCACCCCGGCCGGAATCATCAACCACCTGAAGCTGCGCCGGCCGATCTATCGCCAGACCGCGGCCTACGGCCACTTCGGCCGCACGGACCTCGACGTGTCGTGGGAAAGCACCGACATGGCGGAAACACTGCGCAAGAACGCGTAGTCGAACGGTCTCGGAATATACCGGCAAGAGTAAGCAGTTCGCCGCATTTAACCGCTTTACATCGTTAAGATGGAAGAGTAGGTGAAGCTCGGTGTAGGGGCTTCTTGCCGCAATCCAGGGAGGGCAGTGTTCCATTCGGGACGCTGCCCTCCCCTTTCTTCTCCATGGGGGCCATTGGTGAGCGACACGCTCTTTCCCAGTCTCGGTCCGGAACCGTTGACCGTCGCTCAGGTCGTGCTCCTTCCCTCCCCCGCCGGCCTCCCGGATTCGCTCACGTACCTCATCCCGGAGGCGCTCCTCCCCGTCGCTGCGGCCGGGATGCCGGTACTGGTGCCCCTGGGCGGCCGGGAGCAGTTGGGCTATATCCTCTCCGTCGACCACCTCCCCTCCGGTCCGGAGTCGATCCGGCTCAAGCCGATCAAGGCGATCCCTCGCCCGGAGCGCGCGTTCGAGCCGCACACGCTGCAGCTCCTCCAGTGGCTGGCGCGGGAGTACCGGTGCTCCCTGGCAGACGCGCTGCCGCTCACGGTTCCGGAGCGCCACGGGGTGGAGCTCCAATCACTGTTGATCCTGGGCGATTGGGATGGAACCATCCCCGGGCGCATCGGTTTGCTCACCCAGCAGACCGCCGCCGCCCTCCACCGCGCACTCACCGAGGCGGGCGGCAGCTTGTCGCGGGACGCAATCGAGACGGCGGTCCGCGCCCCGAACGTGGGCCCCGTCCTCCGGCGTGCCAAGGCGGAGGGATGGGTACGCGAAGAGCGCGTGCTGCTTCCTCCACGGGTGCACGCCAAGGTAGTCAAAGCCGTGCGTCTGGCGCCTGTGGCAGCGGAGTGCGCCGAAGCAAAGAAGGCGCGACTGGGAAAACGGCAAGAGGCCGTGCTGGAATACCTCCAGGCCCGCGCCGGAGAGGTGGTGGCGCAGCGCCAGATCTGCGCCGATCTCGACGTGACCTCCGAAGTAGTGAACGGACTGGTCCGGAAAGGCTATCTGGAGGAGACGCAGGTCGCGATCCGCCGCGCGCCCAGCGGCTACGGTACCGGCCGGGATACGGCGCCGGAGCTCACCCCCTTTCAAGGCGCCGCCGCCGATGGCATCCACGGCGCGATGCAGCGGGGAGAGGGCGAGACCATCCTGCTGTTCGGGGTGACGGGCAGCGGGAAGACGGAGGTCTACCTGCACGCGATCGAGCGTGCCCGCGAGGCAGGCCGCACCGCCGCGCTGCTGGTACCCGAAATCTCCCTCACCGCCCAGGTCGCCGCAGCCGTGCGACGGCGTCTGGGCGAGCGAGTCGCCATCCTCCACAGCGCGCTCTCCGAAGGGGAGCGGTTCGATGAGCTGGAGCGGGTCCGGCGGGGCGAGGCCGACGTGGTGGTGGGGCCGCGCAGCGCCATGTTCGCACCGCTCAAAGACCCGGCCCTCGTCATCCTGGACGAGGAGCATGACGGCAGCTACAAACAAGGCTCCACGCCGCGCTATCACGCGCGCAACGCCGCGCGGGCGTTGGTGGGCATCACCCACGGAGTTGCCGTACTGGGGAGCGCCACCCCCAGCGTGGAGACCTACTACGCCGCGCTCACGGGCCGCTACCGGCTGTACGAGCTGCCGGAGCGCGTCCGGCAGCGCCCACTGCCTGCGGTGGAGATCGTCGACCTCCGCACCGAAACGAAGGCCCGGCCCGGCTCCGTGTTTGGCCAGCGGCTGGAAGACTGCCTCCGCCAGCGCCTCGCCGCAGGCGAGCAGTCGATCCTCTTCCTCAACCGGCGCGGCTTCAGTGCCTTCCTGCTCTGCCGCGACTGCGGGCACGTGCCCCACTGCCCGAACTGCGACGTGAGCCTCACCCTGCACCGGCACCGGGTAGGCGTACTGCTGTGCCATCACTGCGCCTACAGCAAGCGAGCGCCCAGCGTCTGCGAGCGCTGCCTGGGGCCGCGCGTGCGCCAGTTCGGCATCGGCACGCAGCGGGTCGAAGAGACCGTGAAGCAGCTCTTCCCAGGCGCGCGGGTTGCCCGTCTGGACCGTGACACCACGTCGGCCAAGGACGCCCACACCCGCATCATCAGTCAGGTAGCCTCCGGAGAGATCGACATCCTGGTCGGCACGCAGATGGTGACCAAGGGCTTCGACTTCCCCGGCGTTACGCTGGTAGGGGTCGTAACGGCCGACGTCGCGCTGAACATGCCGGATTTTCGCGCCGCCGAGCGAGCGTTTCAACTCCTTACGCAGGTCAGCGGCCGAGCGGGTCGCGGAGACAAGCCCGGAGAAGTGGTGATCCAGACCTTCAACCCGGACCACCTCAGTATCCAGGCCGCGTCCCGGCACGATTACCGTGGGTTCTACAACCTGGAGATCCAGAGTCGCGAGGAACTGGAATATCCCCCTTACGGCTTCCTGGTGCGCTTCCTCGTTACCCACCCCGACGAAGCCGCTGCGAAGGATCGCATTGAGGCAGCGGCGGCGATCTTGCATCCCGTGGCGGAGCGGAACAGCGTGGAAGTGCGCGGCCCGGCGCCCTGCCCGCTCTCGCGGCTCAAAGATCGTTTTCGATGGCACATGCTGCTCAAGTCCCGCACGCGGAGCGCGATTGACGCGGTGTTGGACGAGGCCTGGCCTCAGATCCAGCGGCGAGTGGGTGGCGTGTCCATCGACGTAGAGCCGGTCGATTTGCTGTAGGAATATCCCATCTGTTAAGATGGGGCATTACCTCGCCCTGATTAGGCGTATAGAGCACTTTCCCTGTCGATATGGCGATACTGAAGATTTCCAAATATCCGGAAGACGAAGCGGTACTGCGCGAGCGGTGCAAGCCGGTCATGAAGATCACGGACAAAACCCGCAAGCTGATCGACGACATGATCGACACGATGTACGAGGCGGCGGGAGTAGGTCTGGCCGCGCCGCAGGTCTATGTGAACCAGCGCATCTTCGTCTACGACGTCGGCGAGGGCCCGGAAGCGCTGATCAACCCCGAGATCATCCAGGGCGATGGCGATGAGCTGGGTACGGAAGGCTGCCTCAGCATCCCCCGCCTCCAGGGCGACGTGGCGCGTCGCACCAAACTGGTAGTCACCGGCCTCAACCGCCGCGGTCGCCCGGTGCGCATCACGGCTGAAGACCCCTACCTCGCGCGAGTATTCCAGCACGAGATCGACCACCTGAACGGCATCCTCTTTATCGACAAAGCGATTCAGAAGTCGCTCCACTGGGTAAAAGAAGAAGGCGAGCACGCGGGCAGCGACGAGGGCCGCAAGCGTCGGCGGCGGGTGGTCCGTGTACGCGGCGCGGAGCCCGAAGCGGCGATCGCAGGCTCCGAGTAACGCGGCCACTCGTCTCCTCGGCAGCCTTTTCGGCTCTAGTCACCTCAGCGACCACCGCGCTTCAGGCGCTCACTTTCCCGCTGGCACAACCCGCATGCTGAACGTCGTTTTCATGGGCACCGCTCCCTTTGCGGTACCCTGCCTTCGCTCGCTGCTCGACGCCGGTCACCAGGTGTCGGCAGTAGTTTCGCAGCCGGACCGTCCGCGCGGCCGCGGAATGAAGCTCCAGCCTTCCGCGGTAAAGGCGCTGGCGCTAGAGCGTGGTTTGCCCGTTCTACAGCCCGAGAAAGCGTCCGAAGCCGCGTTCATTGATGAGCTGCGCCGGCTCGCTCCGCAGGTCATCGTCGTGGTGGCCTATGGGCAGATCCTCCGCCCGGCCGTCCTGGAGATTCCCCCGCTCGGTTGCATCAACGTGCATGGCTCGCTTTTGCCGGAGCTGCGTGGCGCGGCCCCCATCCAGTGGTCGATCATCCGCGGCTATGCGGAAACCGGGGTCACCACGATGTACATGGACGTGGGAATGGACACCGGCGACATGATCTACACCGCCGCTTGCCCGATCCTACCCGCCGATACCACGAACGAGCTCGCGGAGCGGTTGGCGCCATTGGGTGCGGAGCTATTGGTGAAGACCCTCGGCGACATCGAACAGGGTATAGCGCCCCGTAAGGTCCAGGATTCTGCACTTGCCACCTACGCTCCCATGCTTAAGCGCGAAGACGATGCTGTCGATTGGACGCAAAGCGCCATAGAAATCAGGAATCGCATCCACGGCTGCAACCCCTCTCCCGGAGCAATTGCTCGCAGAGGGGAAGAACTGGTCAAACTTTGGCGCGCGGAAGTCGTCACTGGAATAGAGGGACAGGCGCCCGGAGTGGTGCTCGACGCCGCCCAACTCGTCATCAGCACCGGCGACGGCGCGCTTCGCTTACTTGAAGTACAGCCGGAGAACCGTGGACGCCAGAGTGGGGCGGAATATGCGCGCGGCTATCGAGTTCAGGCAGGGGAAGTCTGGTCGCAAGCAATGATTGGCTAAACGACCTTTAAGCGAACTATACTAGAAGCAGGCTGAACCGGTAGCTACGGTATGCAGATTCTGCGTGATGACTTGGCCAATGAAGGAGTCGCGTTAGGCTCCGGCTAATTGTCAGGCAATGCCTTCGTTTTCTCTTTTATCCCTGCACTCTTACTTCTTCGGCGTTTGTGGATCTTGATCGGTCCAAGAGAAGATGGGGCGCACCCATGAGCCTGCAAATTACGGAGCGCACAGTGGAAGAGCGCCTTCAGCGGGGCGTTACTCTAAAGAACGAGGGTCGTTACGAGGAAGCGGAGCGCGAGGTTCGGGGGGTGCTCGGTTCCGAGCCCGATAACCCGCAGGCGCGTCGCGAGCTCGGGTTGATCCTCGGGTTTACCGGGATGTTCGATGAATCGCTCGACGAACTGCGGCGAGCGATCGAACTGGACCCCGGCTATCTGGACGCGCGGAACGACCTGGCACTGACCTTTTCCATGCTGGGGATGATGGACGAGGCGAAGGCGGAGCTGGAGCTGGTCTTGGAACTGGACCCGACCAATGCCACCGCCTTGCGTCACATCGTCTACTTCCGGTAATAGCTCCTGCCGGCGCCATGCATGTGCGCCAGCCAGGTTGGCGTGTCACTGAATCGTAGTCGACAGCTCCTGGGATTGGTGTTCAAGGTGTGACGCGGTCCATTCGGCCGAATTGCGTTCTGAAAGCGCCGGCTCTGCTGCCGGCCGCCCTGATGTTCATCCTCCGCGTTCCGATATTCAGCCGCTTACTGGAGCACTGCGGGGTGTTATACCGGTGGCGCGCGGGGATGACGCTCGACCTTTCCCTCCTCACGGAACCCCCCCGGGTTCCCACCGGGTATGAGATTGCGGAATGGGATGCCTCGCGACTGCTGGAGGTGGCCCGGATCGATCACCTTTCTTACCGCGGCACGTTGGACGCGCGCCTCTATTGGAACTACTTTTCCACCGAGGTGGGCTGCGAGCAGATGTGGCGTGAAGCCGTTGCCGGCAAGTTTGGCAAGTTCGATGAACGTCGCACGCTGCTGCTGCTGCGGCAAGGGCAGGTTTGCGGCGACATCATGGCATCGATTCGGAATCCGCAAGAAGGCTTCATCGGCAACCTGGCCGTGGCACCGGAACACCGCGGCGGTACCGGCCGAGCGCTCTTGTTAGCTTGCCTCTGGCGGTTTCGCGAGGCGGGCTTCCAGCGAGTAAGCCTGGCGGTAACTCTAGAAAACCACACCGCGTACCGACTATATTCCGGGCTCGGGTTTGTGATGAACAACCAGTTCCCGCTCCTCACCCGCTATCCTAACCGCGCCTAGCAGTACGTGAATGAGTGCCATCCAATCTACTAATAGCCTGTTCCAGGCGGTCGCCCGGCGGGAAGGCTTCCGGCAGTTCGTCAAGTTCTGCATCGTCGGCGCGAGCAGCACGCTGATCGACCTCACGATTTACCTCTTCTTGATCGAGGTATTTCACCTGCAGCGGTTCGTGGGGAGCCTGGATACCACGCGTATCGTCGCCCAGTCGATCTCGTTTGTGTTCGCGGTGAGCAACGGGTTCTTCTGGAACAACCGGTGGACCTTTCGCGCGGGCGGCGTGACGCCGGCCAAGACACGGTACGGCAAGTTCGTCCTCACCAACCTCATCGGGCTCTCGCTCAACCTGTTGATTTTGCGCCTGGTGGCCCACGCGGTGCCCCCGGCGATCGAGCGCGTGCTGGACGCCCACCTGCATGACCCGGCCGGCTTCGTCGGCAAGGTCACTGCCACCTTTGTTGTCGTGTTCTGGAACTTCTGCGCCAGCAAGTACTGGACCTTCAAGCGCTAGACGGGCCCCGTCCGAAGCAGGAGCGGATAGCGGGCGCACGCCGGGAACCCACCGCCTCGTGGTTGAAACAGATCGTTTGCCGGAAAGCCACTCGCCGCGCCGTGAGTGGCTTTTTCTCTGCGTCTTTCCCCTCCTGGCGCTCCTGCTGCTCTGGGAGGTCCTCTTTGGCGGCAAGGTGCTGCTGCCAGGCGACTACCTGAAAGCGTTCGCGCCTTGGAGCAGCGCCATTTCGCCCGAGGCGCGGCAACTCTTGCCGCAGTGGAACGTGCTCCAATGGGACGGTATGGCCGAGTTCTTTCCCTGGCGCATTCACGCCGCGCGCTCCTTTGGTCAGGGCCGCATTCCGCTCTGGAATCCCTACATCCTCGCGGGCACCCCGTTCCTGGCTAACAGCCAGTCAGCCCCGCTCTATCCCCTCCACGCCTTCTATTACCTGCCCCTGGGTGCGAGCATTGCGGCCCGGATGGCCTGGGTCGACTTCCTACACCTCTCGCTGGCCGGCTGCTTCACTTACCTGCTCTCCCGTGATCTGCGTGCGCGGCCACTGGCCGCCCTGGTTGCCGGTGCGGCGTTCGAGTTGTGCGGCTTTGCAGTGGCCTGGTTGGAACTGCCGAGCTTCATCGCCGTCTCCTGCTGGATCCCCCTCGTCTTACTGTGCGTCTCCCGCGCAATCCGGACCGGCTCCTGGCGCTGGACCACCGGCGCGGGGGCGGCCATCGGGATGATGCTCCTGGCCGGGCACCTGCAGGTTGCCTTTTACGGACTACTCGCCGCGTGCTGTTTCTGGGCTTGGGAAACGGTCGGTCAGGTGTTTAGGCGTTCAGGCATTCAGAGGTTGGAACAGCGGGGAAAAACCGTCGAGGACATCCCCGTCCTCGCCGACGAGGAGTCGGGGGAAATTCCCCCCCGGACGCTCGGGTATAGCTGTCAAGACGGATCCCGTACTCAACGCCTGGTCGGCGCCGTGCTACGCGGGTTAGCGGCCATGGTGTTGGGTTTGGGGCTCGCCGCTCCCCAGGTGCTGCCATCCATTGCCTTCAGCCGCATTTCCCACCGGGCCGGAGCACCTTCCGCGAAAGGGTACGCGGGCTACGTCGAGCGCGCCATGCCGGCACAGAATTGGGTCACACTTCTAGTGCCGGACTACTATGGCCTGCCAGGACGGAACGACTTCTGGGACGCCCGGCAATACGGCGCCCCCAACGTGATGGAGTATGCCGGGCACGTGGGCGCTGCCGCAGTGCTATTGGTGCTGCTCGCGCTGTTCTGGGGGCGCCGGATTACCCGGCGGGTGTGGCTGCTGTTGGCAGTTGCCGCGGTCGCGCTGCTGCTGGCTTCCGGAACGCCGCTCAATCGCGTCTTCTATTTCCTCGTGCCGGGCTTCGCGCAGTCCGGCTCGCCCGCCAGGGTCCTGGTGCTCTTCTGCCTGATGCAGGCGCTGCTAGCCGGCCTGGGCACTGAATGGCTCTTGCGCCGGGTGTTTGAAGGCTGGCGCGGGATCATCCTGCCGCTCGGGGTGTGCTTCGGCGTGCTGCTCGCGTTGGGCGGAGGGCTCCACCTGCTGGCGCTGGCCAAAACCACCCTCCCGATGGGACCCGCTGCCCCGGATCCGGTGCAGCCATTGGTCCGCTCGCTGGCCTATGGCGGAGTGCTGGCGGGCCTGCTGCTGTTGCTCGCGTGGCTCCTCCGGGAAAATGCTCCACGGCACCGGGTCCGCACGGTGGGAGGCGCGGCGCTCCTGGTGGTCGCGGGAGGGCTGATCTACCTGGGTGGTTCCTACAACCTCACCACCAGTCCCGAGATGGCGTATCCGGATACTCCGCTGACCCAGGCTTTGCAGAAGGTGTCCGGCCGAGTGGCAACCGTCAACCGCCGGTGGGGCCTCTACGAGATTCCCGACGCGGTGCTACCGCCAAACGCGTCCATCGCATATGGGTGGCGCGACGTGCAGGCTTATGACTCGCTCTTGTTGGGACGCACTCGAAGCCTGATGGACGCGATAGCGCGGCCGGAAGCGA